>Ga0209733_1000015_pt1 | contig 19397 bp, 15 predicted proteins | sample BlaSpr_A8_OM2_M1_FD_187976 | JGI IMG/M metagenome (GOLD analysis project Ga0209733, IMG submission 187976) | Forest soil microbial communities from Thunder Bay, Ontario, Canada - Black Spruce, Ontario site 2_A8_OM2_M1 (SPAdes) (version 2) | ecosystem: Environmental > Terrestrial > Soil > Boreal...
TCCCGACGTCATTATGGCACTCTACATCCATCCTCTCGAGCAGATTTCAAAAATCGACGTGCTTCGGGGCGGGACGCCGATGTCCTTCTATGTTCCCGTTAAGGTGTACCGCGAGAACATAGATGGGTTAGCTGACGTTCCTGGCTTGCAGAAGAGCTTGGTCCGGAGACTGAACATCTTTGTCACTGACCTGGACGGCGAGGTAAAGCCACTGCTGGAGGGAACACGTAGCGACTCGGGCGTTGTAGTGGTGGCCCAGATCAGCGGGTCAAACGGCTTAGACACTGGGCTTGAGACGGGCGACGTCATTCGCGCCATCGATCGCACAGCGTTGCAGACCACGTCACAGTTCCAGACCCTGGTCCACAATCTCAGATCTGGGGATCCGGTTGTCCTTCAAGTCGAGCGCAAGGGCAAATTGCAGTACCTCGCATTCGAAATGGATTGAGTTTCGAATCAGTTGCCGCCTCGCCTGAACGATGATCGCGCCATGGAGCTGCTTTGTTGCGTTTCTGGGACAGGCTCTCCAAAGTCTCCGGCCGCAGCGCGTACTGATTGCACCTATGGCTTCTTTGCGTATTTCGAGATTCACTGTGCGGCCGGAATCGGCTGTCGTGTTGCGTTATGGAGCGGCAATCATTTTGGTAGCAGCGGCGCTCGGAATTGCCCTGATCCTACGCTATGAGAACTTGCCGCATCCGTTCATCTCGTTCTCTTTCGCGGCAATTGCTACCACTTTTTGGTATGCCGGAACCGGGCCCGGCCTGGTCGCGATCTTACTTTCCTATTTGGCTCTGAGCGATCTCCTTGTCCCAGTCAAGATACTGGGCTCTTCTTCGGAATACCTTTTCATCTATGGAATATTTGGCGCAGCCGTGAGCTGGTTTAGTGCCTCACGCCGCCGAGCGGAACGACTGCTCACCGACGCACGCGAGAGCCTCGAAATCCGGGTCGTGGAGCGAACCGGCGAACTCACAGCGGCCAACGAACAGCTGCACAGAATTCAAGCCGAACTGCGCGGCGAGAAGGATCGGCTGAAGCTGCTCCTCGATCTGAACAACAGCATGGTCTCGAAGCTGGAGCTCCGGGAACTCCTTCGCGTGATCTCCGCAAGTGTGCGGCGCGTGATGCAGAGCGACTCGGTGGGAGTTAATTTGCCAGATCCGGAAACCGGGGAACTGAAACTGTATGCCCTGGACTTTCCCGGTGCCAAGGGATTCCTCCGCGAAGGAATGGTGCATGCGAGCGGCTCCCTGCCTGCTAGCGTCCTCCGCACAGGGCAGCCTATGGCGTTCGGGCTCCAGAACGGAGCTATGGCCGATATGAACGCCGGCATGAAATTGTACGAAGACGAGGGTCTCCAATCCTTCTGTTGGCTACCTTTGATCAGCCATGATCGGGGGCTGGGCGTTCTGGGACTTTCCCGCCTTGCGGCGACCCCGTTCTCTCAAGAGGATGTACACTTTCTCGTACAAGTCTCGACTCAGGTGGCCATTGCAGTGGAAAACGCACTGGCCTACGGTCAGATTTCGGAACTCACCGAAAAGCTTGCTCAGGAGAAGCTTTACCTCGAGGACGAGATTCGTACCGAGAGTAATTTCGAGGAAATCGTGGGCACCAGTTCGGCTCTGCAGCGTGTTCTGAAGCTTGTGGAAACGGTGGCGCCGACAAATTCGACCGTGCTTATTAACGGTGAGACCGGTACTGGTAAGGAGCTAATCGCTCGCGCCATCCACAACCTCAGCCCGCGCAGTTCGAAGACGTTTGTGAGACTGAATTGTGCCGCGCTCCCAGCCGGATTGCTCGAAAGCGAACTATTTGGCCACGAAAAAGGCGCGTTCACAGGCGCCGTCGCCCAGCGCATTGGCCGCTTGGAACTAGCAGATCACGGCACGCTGTTCTTGGATGAGGTCGGGGAGATTTCACTTGAGCTCCAGCCGAAGCTCCTTCGTGTTCTCCAGGAGCGGGAGTTTGAAAGGCTGGGAGGCACACGAACCATTCGGACGGACGTGCGTTTGATTGCTGCAACGAATCGAGACCTGGCTGCCATGGTTCAAGAGCAGACATTTCGTTCTGACCTTTTCTTCCGCTTAAACGTATTTCCGGTTGCACTTCCCGCGTTGCGCGAACGCCCGGAGGATATCCCGCTTTTGGTGCGGCATTTCGCCGAGGAGTTCTCTCGCCGCATGAGTAGGCCGGTTGAGACCATATCTTCCGAGACGATGAACGCGCTGTGCCAATATCGCTGGCCAGGGAACATTCGGGAGCTGCAGAATGTTATTGAGCGATCAGTCATCCTCTCGTCGGGCCCAAGCCTGCACGTGCCGGTTGCAGAACTGCACTCTGGCACGATGCCGGCGCCACTCAATGACACGGCACCAGCAAAACCGCAGAGACGTATCCCCGTGCGGAGTATTCTCGCCGAAGTTGATCGCAATCAAATCATCCGAGCTCTCAAAGAAGCCAACGGCCGGGTTGGCGGATCAGACGGCGCTGCCGCTCGCCTTGGACTTAAGCGGACCACACTCATCACACGGATGAAGAAGCTTGGTATCTTCCCGAAGCAGGTGTCGGAACGCGAAATGGACAGCACCGACGCTTCCCACGCCTCCGACAGTTCCATGGTGCAAAACAACCACTCCGCTTAACTTCTTCACCACAAAGCCGTTGCATTGAATTCACATTCGCCCCGGCTTTGGCACCTGCCTTGCCTTTATCAAAGTGTGGAAAGTAAGGAACCATCCTGATGCGAGGCATACCTAATCTTGGTCCTAGAGTCTTCTTTGTCGGTCAAGCAGGAGGGGCCACGCACGGCACGAAAACGAAAGGAGGAGACATGAAAAGACATCTTGCTCTGGTTGCGCTGGCTCTCTGCATGTCGGCCCCATCATTCGGCGCCGATGTTGTCGGCCACACCGCCAAGACTGCGGGGAAGGAGACCTATAAAGCCGCGAAGGTCTCGGCGAAGGACACTGGCAAAGCGGGAAAGGCGGTCGCGAAGTTTCTTTTCTAACGTGTAGTAAAGGTACCAATATTTTTTAAGGAGATGAATCATATGAAAATCAACAAAGGTTACATTGCCGTAGGTTTGATCGTTGCTTTTACCCTCTTCTTCGAACTCGCCGCTCATGCTGACGAGTATGACGAAGCCACCACAATGACTTTCAGCCAGCCCGTTCAGATTCCTGGTCAGGTATTGCCGGCCGGTACCTACTTTCTTAAGTTGGTCGACAGTTCTTCTGACCGAAACCTTGTGCAGGTCTTCAATGCGGACAGGACCGTCCTGTATGCAACGCTGCAGACCATTCCAACGGAGCGCCAGGAGCCAACTGGAAACACCGTGGTCTCGTTGGCGGAGCAAGGAACTGGACAGCCAGAAGCACTCCTGAAGTGGTTCTATCCGGGCCGCGAAACTGGGAATGAGTTCGTTTATTCCAAGCAGACCGAAAAGGAACTCGCTCAAGCCAAGCAGGAGACTATTGTGGTCAACCGAACGACGGCATCGAACTCTGATGCTACTGGAGCCGGCAACTAACATGAGCTGGCAACTCGCGCGCTAGGGCCCGGGTTCGAAGAATCCGGGCCTGCTTGCGAAGACTGCTTTTTCAGCCAACACCTCTGCTGCATATCCGAACGAACGAATCCTAACAATTCCGGTATTAGCATGCTCAAGGAAACAGGCTATGAGATCCGAAGCACAAACACCCCAACAGACGGAGCGCCCTGCTTTACGTCATGCACAGGCGAGAAGCAGGTTTGCCGTGGTCGAAGGGCTGAGTGCTAATAATTGAGTGCGAATAATAAGGATAGATCTCGCCAGTCCGTTCAAAGCGCCTCTGGCTCGGCACCCTTCCGCGACCAGCCTGTCACTTCGTGCGCCACAGCTGGGATTGACCTTTGAGATTGCGTTTTCGAGGGCGAGAGCATCTGCACGGTGATAGCTACCGCTGGAGTGAGGTATGCGAACGTTACCCACACCCACATCAGGGCACCTGCGCATTCCTGGTCCTCAAGAGGGAGCAGACTGAATAGGTGAGGGACAGATATGTAGAAGGGATAGACAAGTCGGTTACAAAACACAAGGAATGCGGAAAGAATGTCACACGGCAGCGTGGCAAGGAAGAGGTACAGAGCCATAGACCACCGAGGCGACCTGGCCGCACCAGGCGGAGACTGCACAATGGGCCACCAGAACAAAAGGCCAGCGACCAGAAAAGACAGGTCCTCCAAAAGATGAATCCCGTGCGAACGCATGCCTAACTGAAACGCACCAGGAAGATGCCATCCTATTACGGCCATCGTGCCCGCCAGCCAACACAACACAGGAGCCCGAAGACAACGTTCGAGCCATCGTGCCGGCAGACTGGCGAGGGGAGGATAGGTCTTGATGAAAACCTTCGGAAGCCCGCACACTAAGGTAAACACGGGTGTCCCCGCTAGAATTAGCGGAGCAGCAACCGTCATCAACAGAAGGTGCTTCATCATGTGAATCGTAAGGGAATGGTGATCGAGTGCAGCGAGTGGGGAGGCGGCCGCAGTCCATACGAAGACAAGGCCACTCATAAACGCTGCCAGTCGCCAACCGCCGATGAGAGTTGGAAACGCACTTCGAAGGGAGGTCCAACCGCGCAAATACACCAATGCAGTGATCACCAGCGAGGATGTGATTGCGAGTGGGACCAACCACGACAGCATCTGGGCATGGGGCGGGGCCATAGCTCTCTCTATCTTGGCGAAACCTCGCCTGCGCCCAGCGCCACGGCCTGAGAAGCATCACGTGCCGGCTTCTGATTTGCGGGGTGCAGCGTTTCCAGAAATGCCACAAGCGCGGTTGTCTCCGCCGGGCTGAGGTTTTTTCCATAGGCGGGCATGTTCCCGCCACCTTGGATCACTTGGCGAATCAGTTGATCTTCAGTGCGGCGTAGAGCGACAGTGTCGAGCGCCGGCCCGCGCTGGCCTCCTTTGTCAGCCAGAGAGTGACAGTTGTGACATTGCTTTGCCTGGAAAACCAGCGCCCCCCGACGTTCCAAAGCTGTGCGTCCGTGTAAATATTGTGATGGAATCGGCTCACTGCTCCAAGCGTCCATGACCGGGCTCCAGGGTGTGTGCTCACCTAAATGGGTCATAGTCCCGAGAGCCACCGCGATCAGGAGAACCATGAGCACAGCAATTGGTCTGCGCTTCCAGCTTTTCTCGCCTTCGCCCGCTACGAATGGAAGCGCCAGCAGGACAAGGATCCCAATGGCAGGACCAATCAAGAGGATGGGCGTCTCGGCTGATGGGGGCAGGAACGACAGCAAAGCATACAGCCACAAAAAGAAGAAGTCGGGACGTGGGGCGGTCTGAATAATCGTAGGATCTGGTTGGCCGCCTGGACCAAAGGGACCAAAGTGAATCGCGCAAATAGCAATCGCAAGGAGAATGAAACCGGAGAAGAAAATATCTTTCCACACCGCGTTTGGCACGAACGGCACGCCCTGCTTCTGTGTGAGTTCGTGATACTCCTGCATGTACGTGGCGCGCCGAACGATTCGTCCCGGCATGGGCCATTCGTTGATTCCCAGTTTCAGCACCATGAGCAAGTGCACGCCGACAAAAGCAATTAGTAGGCCAGGAACGACAAAAACATGCAGTGCGAAGAATCGTGAAAGCGTCGCACCGGCGATGATCGGGCCGCCAAGCATGAGATTGACAGCCCAAGGTCCGATCACCGGGACGCGGCTTGCGATCGAGGCGCCGATGCCCAATCCCCAGTACGCATCCTGATCGAATCGCAGCACCTGTCCCGTAAAAGCCATACCGAGCGTCACCAGTAGGAGAAGCACGCCAACGATCCACGTCAACTCCCTTGGAAACTTGTAAGCTCCGAAGAGGAAAACTTGCACCATGTGGATGAGGACAATCGCGACCATGAAATTTGAGCCCCATCCGTGCAAGGCTCGTATGAACCAACCCAGGGAAACGCCATGATTGAGGGTCTGCAGGCTGTTCCACGCCTCTCCCGCGGAAGGCACATAGATCAGCGCAAGCAGTATGCCTGTGACAAGCTGGAGCATGAAACATGTGAGCGCGGCGCTGCCGAAAACATAAAACCAGCTTGCGGTATCGCGGGGAACGGGATGCATGGCTGTTTCGCGAATCGGCGTTCCGAGTTGCAGGCGCAGATCGAACCAGTCACCGACTTTTTGGATCAGGCGCATGTCGGCTTGCCCCCCGCCTTATTTGCTACGGGCTGACCGGGTGTCGGCATCTCGCCAGCTTTGATGAGAAGTTTTCCATCCTCGATTTTGTAACGGTACTGGAACAAACCGCGCTCGGGAGGTCCAGAGGCGCGCGAACCGTCCTGGTAATAAGCGCCGCCGTGACATGGACACAGGAAGAGACTTGATTGTGGAAACCAGCGAACCGGACATCCCAGATGCGCACAGTTGATGGCAAAAACCTGAAACGTTTGATCATCGACCCTACGAACCCAGCACGCGATGTCGCCGGTTTCTCCGTCCCAGTCATTGACCAGCGGATTTCGATAGGTGGCGAGTCGAGTCTGCCCAGCGGGAAACTGTTCCAGCCCGCCGAGCGAGAGCCACGACTCATAACCAAACTTCTTTTGGCGAGTCACAGGCGACAGGAGGTAGCGCACGATCGGCACGGCCAAGAAAATGCCGACAACGCTGTTAAGAAGCACTCCCAGTTTCACAAGAGCTGCGCGTCTCGATATTCCGTGTTCTGCGCTCATTGAGATCCTCCTTGGGCTCGGTTCATCGAAGACATCGGGTACGGTTGGCCCGGAAACTTTGGCCGTTGGCTGGAAAGCCATGCCACGACATCAGAGATGTCTTGGGCGGACATGGGGTGGCCTTCGACGTCACTGCGCCAGTCCGGCGCCCCCAACTCGGGGCGGCCGGCAATCACGATTGTCCGAAGTTGCTGATCGCTTACCAGAGCAAGGTAGGAGCCATCCACGATTGAGCTCGCCTTGCTCCCTCCGCGGCCGTTCGCGCCATGACAGGAGGAGCAATAGGTGCGATACGCATCGGCGCCACGTTGCGCATCGCCCGGAGCTTGTGCTGCATAAGGCGGCGGCGTTTGATCGCTGAGAGCATTGGGTTTCGTCCATGACCGGATCCCACTTACGAGCGCGTCGATCTGTTTTTCGGTGAGCATCCCGCCTGCACTTTGTGCAAAAGCAGGCATCGGTGTGCCGGGAACTCCGTTGGAGGCGATGCGGCGAATCACGGTGTCGTCCGCAATTGCGAGAAAAACCGGATTCGCCAGAGCAATGGCAGCTCCGCCCTTGCCGTCCACACCGTGACATCCTGCGCAGTTCTGTCCGTAGAGCGCATTGAAATCGACGACTTCGTTCGGTGGCACGACCGCCAACTCAGGGCGATGGGCGCCAGGAAGATTGCTGCAGGCGGCACAAGCCATGAGCGCAACGATCGTTGCGACGATGACGAGAATGGGTCGATGCTTCATTGCCGACTACTGTCTCCATTCTTTTCATCGATCGCTCCAGGCGCTTCAATCCCGGCGCGCACGCCGAGCGGCAGGAATTGCCAGGTACGCACGCGTACTTGCCGGGAAACAATGATGCCGGCGACAATGCCAAATCCGATCTGAGAGAGTACAAACCAGAGCCAGTCAATCCGCTGCTTGAGCGTGGGATCCAGCGCTTCCAGCATGCTATGGATCAGACCAGACCACAGAATGGGAGCGATTACACCTCCGAACAGAACCGGGCGGCGAGGAAACATCGGAAGCGCCGCGCCATACAGGAGCCCCACGAGTAAAGAACAAAGCAGGTGGAGGATCGTTGCAATGATCAGCGAGTCCCAATGGAAGGTGGCAATTTGCTCGGTGGTCACTCTGGCAGGGAAGAATCCAGCCGACAGAAGATTGATCGGATACCAGACACCGTGGCCGCTCATAACTCCATAAAGCACCGCCAGAATGGCCATGACTGCACTTCCGGCCAAGCCTCCTTTGACGCCCGCCGAGATCGGATAAATCTCCAGTGGCAATCGGGCCCGGTGTAGTTCCTGGGTCTTCCATTCGACGCGAGCGACTTGCGGGCGGCTGGTTTCCGGAGTCGTTAGTGTTTCCACTACTCGAATGGATTCGTGCTTTTCATGGGGCAAGACTTCGCGGAACCACCCAACGCAACCGGCAACCGTGAAGAACGCGCCCAGGATGTTGACGGACAGGCTGGTTACCAATCCCGCGAAAACCAACGTAAGACCGAATGCCAGGATGATGGGCCATGCCGTCGGTGCGGGCAGTTCAATCGTGCCCTGCATCGCCCTTTCTGTCTCCGGCGGTAGTTCAAGTGTTTCGGGTGGCATCTTCCAGTACCTGCCTCATCGTCCAATTACGTAAACGACCGTGAAAACCACAACCCATACCACGTCCACGAAGTGCCAATAGAGCGACAAGACGTCGATACGCTCAGCGTGTTCTGATCCGACGCTTCCCGTCATCGTGAAGACCATCACGGTAGTGAGAGTCAAGAGACCCACAACGACGTGAAACGCGTGCAGCCCGACCAGCGAGTAATAAGTTGTTCCGAACAGATTCGTGCTGATCGTGAATCCTTCTTGGTAGATCAGCCGGTACCATTCGGTGCCAGTCCCATACAAAAAAGCAGCACCCAGCGTAATGGTCGCGAGCCACAAGACTCCGAAACTTAGCACGCTGCCACGACGAAGAGACTTGGCAGCGAAGTGGATCGTGAGACTGCTAGATAGCAAACAGATCGTATAGACGATAGGAACACTGAGAACATCCTTCGGCATGGGTCCCGTCAGGCTCTTGCCGAGATAGAAGACGTACGCCACCACGAAGATTGTGAAAATCGCAGCTTCGGCCGCGATTAGACTCAGCATAGCGACGCGTCCGCGATCAGGGCGTTCCCAATCGATTGTTCCTTCAGCCACGGTCATTGATGTCGCACTCATCACAGTTTCCCCGCTATTCATACTTCCAGTCCGGATCAGCCGGATGCTTGAGGTCCCAGAGCGGACGGCGACTCTTAACAATCGGAATCGCTGCGAAGTTATAGGCAGGCGGCGGGGAGTTCGTGGACCATTCGAGGGTCCAGGCGTCCCACGGATCGCTTCCGGCGGCTTTGCCCCGGAAATAGGACCAGATCAGGTTTCCCAAGAAAACCAAAATCCCGGCGGCCTGGAAGAAAACCCCGATGGTCACAATGAAGTTCCACGTGTCCCAGCCGCGTCCCGGTTCGTAGGTGTAGATCCTTCTCGGCATGCCTAGCAATCCAGGGATGTGCATAAAGTCGAAGGTCAGATGGAAGCCGATGATGAAAATCCAGAAGTGCAGCTTGCCAAGCGTCTCGCTGTACATCTTCCCCGACATCTTCGGGAACCAGTAGTAAAAGGCTCCGAAAAGACAGAAGAGAATGCCGCCAACAATCACGTAGTGAAAATGCGCGACCACGAAATATGAACTTCCCAAGTGCCAGTCGAAGGGGGCCGCACCCTGCATGATCCCTGTAAGACCGGCGATCAAGAACTGGAAGAGAAAAGCAATACAGAACAGCATCGGAGTCTTGAACTCAATCTTGCCGCCCCACATGGTTGCCAGCCAGTTGAAAATCTTGATGCCGGTTGGAACAGCGATGGCCATGGTCGAGATCACGAAAAAGTTGTTGGCAGCCGAGCTCATGCCGACGGTAAACATGTGATGCGCCCATACACTCATGCTGATGAACCCGATCGCCACGGTGGCTCCCACCATCACCGAATAACCGAAGATCGGCTTGCGGGAAAACACCGGGATGATTTCTGAGGCGAAAGCGAAAGCGGGAAGGACAAGGACATAGACTTCGGGATGTCCGAAAACCCAGAAGAAATGCATCCAGATCACCGCTGAACCTCCCGCCTGGGTGTCGAAGAAATGTCCGCCAAGGTAACGATCGACCAGGAGCATGATCTGCGCAGCCGTTAGCGGACTGACCGCAAGGATCACCAAGCCGGCCATTATGAGGTTGAGCCAGACGAACAACGGCATTTTGGCTAATGTCATTCCCGGGCAGCGCATGCAGAGCGCGGTAGCGATGATATTGACCGCCGTGCCGATGCTGCCAAAACCAGAAATCAGCAATGCGAGAATCCAGAAGTCCGTGCTATGGCCAACCGAAAACGTCTGCGAGGTCAGCGGTGCATAGGCAAACCATCCAACGTCGGGAGCGTTACCCGCTCCATAAAGTCCATTGGCTCCTAGCAGACTGAAGTAGAGAAGCAGTCCACCAAAAGCAGTCATCCAGAAACTGAAAGCGTTCAGCCGCGGAAACGCCATGTCCCGAGCGCCAATCATCAGGGGAATCAGATAGTTTGCAAACCCGAACAAAACAGGCATCACCACGAAGAAAATCATGGTGGTTCCATGCATCGTGAACAGTCGATTGAAGACCTGGGGCGAAACAAAGTCATTGTGCGGACGGATGAGTTGGATACGGATAATCATCGCCTCAACTCCAGCGATCAGGAGAAACACGAGGGCATAAATGATGTACAGAATGCCCAGTCGCTTGTGATCAACAGTCGTCACCCAATCGTGGAGCCTGGAGACAACAGGGCGCGATGCTAGCTCCGTTCTCGGTAGTGCGAGGGCATCAGTCGACATCGGATGTTCTCCTCAAAGTCTTGAACGCGCTGCTCAACGAAGCGTCTCCAAATAGGCTGTCACTGCGTTCAGTTGCTGCTCGCTCAGTTGCATCGCCGGCATTAAAGAGCCAGGCTTGATAGCGTTGGGATTTCGAATCCACAGCCGGAGATTTTCCGGTGTATTAGAGGCTGCGCCCGCCGCGATCGTGTCTCGGCTCATCAGGTGCGTAAGGTCCGGACCGAATCGCCCATTGGCCACAGTGCCCGACACGGTGTGGCAGTTGATGCACGCCGTCGTCTCGAATAACTGTTGCCCCTCGGAGACAGCCTCATTTACGAATGCCGGCTGGCGTTGCTGTCGAATCCAGCTGTCAAAGTCATCTTTCGACTGGACATAAACACGCAGCAACATCTTGGCGTGTTGGGTTCCGCAGTACTGCGCACACTGGCCGAGGTAAACTCCTGTCTCCTGCGGGTCCATCCACATCGCGTTGGGGTGGTTAGGAATCAGATCAGTCTTGCCCCCCAACCGTGGGACCCAAAAACTGTGGTCAGTATCGGCAGAGAGCAGCTGAATGAATGTGGGTGTCGGATAGGCTGGGTCACTTACGGGCAGATGCAGTTCGTTGGCCGTTACCACGCCCAGATCTGGATAACGATACTCCCACCAGAACTGGTGTCCGATTGCTGTAACCGCGATCGCGTTGCCGGGCGGCGATGTTCTTTGAACGACCGCAATTACTCGTGCTGTCGCCATGAACAATGCGACGACGATAAGGATCGGAATGATAGTCCATGCCAATTCCACCTGATTGCTCCCATACACCTGGGGAGGTTCCCGGCCGTCGTCATTCTTTCTCTTTCTGAACCTCACGACGGAGTAAAGCAGCAAGGAGAAAACAACTAAGAAAATGGCTCCGGTGACCGCCAGTATAAACAGAGACAGTCCGAAGATCGATTTGGCTGGAGTCGATGCGGGAGCAAAGATGTTTGTCGGGCTCCAGGTCTGGGCCGTATCTGCGAAAGCTGTCCCGGCACCGCCGATCAAAACGACAAGCTGCGACACCCCTACTAGCCGGTTACTTGGGCCACGTGATCGCAATTGGTCTCCTTACTGGACGGTTTAGTGATTACGTGAGATCTCCTAGGGGCCTCGGCCGAATCGCAGAGAACAACGGTTTGCCGCCTCTTATGCCTGTTTGAGAGACCTGTACCCGTTGCTTCCTTCTGCCTTGACGAGTGGGACATTGACCAGGTGCTCGCTAAGGAACCATGTCTGCAATTCATTGCTTCGCAATACCTCGCTGACAACTAGATCGTTGGTTCCGTCATCGCCTACTCGAGAGGCGCGAGGTGCGAGGTCGCGACAGTCGCGAATAATGATTTGGTGCGCATCCAGCAATCGAGACAGCTGCACCGGCACTTCTTCCCGGCCGCGAGGGGGGCGCGCAATGCGCGTGGTTTCTGCCAGATCCGGTGCCATGGCCAGACTGACGCCGCCCAATAATTGAATTCGCTCTGCGATGGAATCCACCAGTTCCGATTGTTCCTGGAAGTGTTTATCAAACAGTAAATGAAGCTGGTAAAAGGTCGGACCGGCTACTTGCCAGTGAGACTTCTTGTAGAGATCACGGAGCGTAATCGTGTCGGCGAGAAGTTGATTGAAGCGCTCGGTCATCTCCAGTCGCACCGGCTCTTCCAATTCGAGCGGAAGCACATGACTGACTGTGCCGTATTCTTGAATTTCAGGCGCGTTTTGGTGAAGCCGGGGCTGCGCGCTGACCGTAGCATTGTTCGAGTCAGGGGTCTTCGCCATAAGCGACTTCTCCTCATTTTCGCTACACAGAACTCATAGCAAGTCCTAGTCCAATCGCCGGAACTCGCAGCGGCGAGATTAGATGGAGCGAAATTGGGAGTTGCGAGGCTGCTAGTCGAGCTGGGTCGCCGGAGTTGATGTCCGCTGTCGGTCACGTGTCATCCCGTGGTCACGACAGATTACGGATTGAGCAAATCGAACGGGCCAGTGCAGACCGGTGTAGGAATCTCTCGCCCCACAAAGGGCTGTAACCCATTTAATTGCAATCTGCGCAACTAGGTGGCCTGGTGGCTCATTCAGAGCGGACCTGCGCGATTCGGTTTGGCAGATGTCGTGCGTTAGTAGAAGCAGGAAGGAAAGAGAAATCCAAAAATGAAATCACTCATTATTCATACGGTACATATGTTTAGACTGGTGAAGAAAAGAACTCTCGCCATCTTGATCGCAACTATATTTCCAATCATTTCGCCGCTCGCCTTCGCAGATGGCGGTCAATGGTCTCTCGACTCCACTACTTCCAGCGCGCGGTTGTTTCAGGGTTCCGCGACGAATCCAGAGTCAGTGAACACGGGTGTTGCGCGCGTCACGGGGAAGGTGAAGCTGGACACGAACGATCTGGACAACTCGGTCTTCGACCTTACGATTTACCCGGCGGATGAGGAGTGGGGACACGCACTCAGTCCTGAAGGTACTTTGCCGGCTGACTACGTTCCTGACGCGACCGATCACACCTTGCTGACGTTTCACTCCAAACGCATTCTGAGGATGGGGAATGGCGAATTGCAAGTTATTGGGGATCTGACATTGACGCGCGTGGAACGCAGCGTGACACTCACGAAAGCCTATGCCGCACCGGTCTACGGTAAGCCTGTCCTTCACAACGAAACCCGGGAAGTCAGGCTTCTATTCCCAAGCTTGACCGCCGCAGTTTCATCAGATCCTATGAAGCGAGTAAATCTGCAGGAAAAAAGCGAACTGGATTTCTCGGGCTCAGCGCGCGTCGGCTACGAGGAGTTTCCCGCACTACTAAGGACGATACGAGCTACCAATTGGCCGGCTGTCGTCGAGAATGAAAAGTGTCCGATGCCTTTCACCGTAGGTGAAGATTACCACGGGGCTACATGCACCGGAACTGTAATTGCCGTGACTCACAATGACACCTGCCAGATAATGTCGTCTCCAGAAGCGGAGGACTACAGCGGACCTGTGTGCACTCCGGCCGCGGGCAATGAGACGACCATCGCTCTGGATCTGAAGCTTCTTCGGACAGGTTCCGAGGCGACAGTCTCAACCCTTTCAGGAAACACCACAACTCGATAAGTTTCCCCCGGGAGTGCGAAGCGTCAGTGCATCGACGCTCGCACTTTTCTCTTTGCAACTCAACGCAAAGGCAAATAGGCAGACAGACGGCGCGATTTCAAGCCGTGGCGTCTTCTGTTAGACTTAGCACCCAAAAATGAGAAGGGACACTTCTCGTTGCTTCGAAAAAGTTGCACCCGATCAGGGGGCCTATGATGGCTCGTCTTCTTGCTCTCATACTACTCGCCAGTGCGGCGCTGGCGCAGAACGTCGTTCACTACACCACCACCAACGACAACGTGAAGTACCTGTTTGCGACGGCGGAACCGGTAGCGCGACTGCACTCCGGCGACATTCTCGACACCAACACGCTGGACTGCTTTGGCAACGTGCTTAAAAAACCCGGGGACAAGCTCAGTATGGTGAAGGGCGACAATCCGCTGGCGGGACCGTTTTATGTGGAGGGAGCGGAGCCGGGCGACACGTTGGCGGTGAAGATCCTCGACTTGCAGGTAGACGGCGACCAAGGCGTGGGCGCGTTCTCGTACGGGTTTGGCGCGCTCAACGAGACCAACTACACGCCGATGCTACATCCGCCACTGCCTGAGCGCATTTGGTTCTACCACATCGACCACGCGGCCAATGCGGCTACGTTCAAGGCCTTGGACACCGATTTCTCCGTGAAGATTCCCTTGCATCCCTTTTTCGGCTGCATCGGCGTCGCGCCCGCGGAGGGCGAGGCGCGCAGTTCGGTGGTGCCCGCGGAATTCGGCGGCAATATGGATTCTCCCGAAGCCAGCGTGGGCAATACTGTGTATTTTCCAGTGAACGTGAAAGGCGGCTTGTTGTATATCGGGGACGGCCACGCCGCCATGGGCGATGGCGAGATTGCGGGCTCGGCGATTGAAGTGCCGCTAAAAGCGCGAGTGCAGCTCACGGTGATCAAAGGACGGACAATCAGTTGGCCGCAGTTTGAAAACGACAACGCCATTATGACGGTTGGGGCATATCGTCCACTAGACGATGCGCTGCGCATCGCCTACACCGAATTGGTGCACTGGATCCACAAAGACTATGGCTTGTCCGAATTCGACGCCTACGAACTGCTTTCGCAAGTAGGGAAGATCCACCTCAACGAGATGGTGGATCCGAATTATGTGGTCGTGGCTTCCATCGAAAAAAAATACCTGCCTGCGAAGAAACCGTAGGGTCGTAAAAAACCTTCAAGATGTTTCCTGTCTGTGCGGTCATTGTTTTTGTCGGCAGCAAATTGGAGAACAATGGTGCGACCAGTTGGGTCGCCATCCCGCGGCCCATTCGATTTTTGGTTGACAGTCACCGCGACCGAGCGGCAGACTCCTTAAATTGACCCCTGCAGTTTGATAACGCTGCCTTCAATGCTTTTTTAGCGCAGCCGTCATTCACCAGCAAATGCCCGTGAGGTTCTGACTTGCCGAGAAGCCGCCCTCAAGAATATTGATGGGGAGGGAACTATGTTGCGCAACCGCATATTGGCGATTCTTGCCATGGTGTCTTGTTCGGTCGGCGCCTCATGGGCCCAGGGAGGAGCGACCGGTGCCATTAGTGGCGCGGTTCAAGATGCATCTGGAGCCGTGATCCAGAACGCCAAGGTCAGTATCGAGAGCCAGGCGACGGCCGAAGTCGTGCGCCAACTTACGTCGGACTCCTCGGGACTGTTTACGGCCACTCTATTACCGGTTGGCACGTACGCGGTGGAGGTGACCGCGGCCGGCTTCCCCGTCACCCGGTTCTCAGGAATTATTGTGCGCATAACGGAAACGACGCGCCTGACCGCGACGATGAAAGTGGGGACTACGGTGACAAAGGTCGAAGTCCAGTCGCAGGTCGAAAACGTGAATACCACCGATGCAACCATGGGAGAGTCGCTCGGTTCCGCTACCATTACCACATTGCCTCTGGCCACACGCAACTTCCAACAGTTGCTCACGCTGTCGGCGGGAGCGTCCTCCGACTTGAACAATGCGTCGCAATTAGGCCGAGGCGCGGTCTACATCCATGTAAACGGTGGACGGGAAGACAATAACAACTATCTGATCGACGGAATTTCAGTGGCTGACTACGCGTTCGGCGAGTTGACCTACACCCCGCTTCCGAATCCAGACTCCATCCAGGAATTCAAGGTGAGTACGAGTTTGTATGACGCTTCGCAGGGGCGCAATGGTGGCGGGAATATCAACGCAACCCTAAAGAGCGGGACCTCAAGTCTTCATGGGGATCTGTGGGAGTATTTCCGTAACACCTCGCTCGATGCCACCGATTATTTTCTGAAAAAAGTGGTGATTCAGCAGAATATTTTCGGCGGCGATTTGGGTGGCCCGGTGGGGTCCAAAGCGAAACTAGGCTACTTCTATGTCAATTACCAGGGCACCCGTCAACGCAGCGGCGCCTCGCCGGGGACGTTCATTAACTCGCCCAGCATTCCGTACGTTCCTATCCAGGACCGGCAATCCGCGAGCCTGATGGCGACGGACTGCAACGGCGGGGCGGCCGTCGACCCCGTGGCCTTCAATATTTTGAACCTCAAAGGCAATCAGTTCGGCGCGGGTGCCGGCGGATACCTGTTTCCTCTGCCCACGAATGTCGCCTCTACCACTCCCTGCGGCGTTGCAGTTCCGTTTGTGGTCACGAAGCCGGGGAAATTCACTGATGATCAATTCACTGGCAATTGGGATAAGGAGTTCCGCAACGGCAGGGACCATCTGTTCGAACGCTTCTTCTGGTCCGATTCCGACACCTTCGAACCTTTCGGGGCCGATAATTTTGGGATTCAAACCGGCGGGCAGCCCGGCGTGAACAACCTGAATTTCCCTTTAGATATTCCTTTGCACAGCCGCTATGGCAGCATTACGGAGACTCACGTCTTCACCAACTCGCTGGTAAACGAATTCCGGTTCGGGGTCAACATCATCAGCGACCGGCTGGACAACAGGGCGCCGGTCACTGGGGCGCAAGTCGGCATCAACCTGCCTACCGCGACCGGCGTTAATGGCCAGGCAGGCGACCCAAACATGTACCGTTTGCACTTCGGCACCTTCGAATTTGGGCCCTACACCACGCAGCTGCAGTCGGCGCTCTCGGATAATTTTGTGTGGCTCGATACCGTAAGCTGGACTCGCGGGGCGCACCAATTCCGTCTTGGCGGTGAGATCGTCCGGGTGGCTGTACGCCGGAGCCTGCCTACCGGCGACAATGGCTATGTATTCTTCATCCCGGCTCCTCCGGCAACCCCCGCAACCGATTTCCAAGGCTTTGTTTCGGGCTCCCCCCTGCTCGCCATGGCTGGCGGTGGTTCCGGCAACCACGATTACCGCGTCCCCAGCCGCGCCTGGTTCGTGCAGGACGAGTGGCGGAGCAGCAAGACCTTAACGTTGAATCTGGGCTTCCGAAACGAATTTGTCGGGGCTCCCTACGATCTGCTTTGCCACACTGGCAACACCAATCCTTCTCTCACCCCCATAACAGGACAGCCGTTCGTTTATCCCAAGTGCGTAAACAAGTTCCACCTGAGTGGCATTACCGGGACACTAAATCAGGCCGGTTTGAAAAACGAGTACGCCACGGTTTGGGAGCCACGCCTCGGTTTTGCCTACGATGTAGGAGGCCATCACACCACCTCGATTCGCGGCGGTTATGGCATTTACTCCGTGCGTGAAGACCTGGGTGCGGCGGATAACCTCGCTATTACGCCTCCGACTTTTCCGTTCAAGGTTGGTTTTCTGCCAGGGGCAGGCAGTCTGGCCAACCTGTTTGCAGCCAACGGCGCCTTTCCCATTCCGCCTCTTGGAGCGGCCCCCACGCAGCCTTTCGTTCCAATACCCTCATTTTTTACAGGCTTCAGTCCTTGCTCACTTCCCCTGCTCCAACAATGCTCGCCCAGTTTTTCTGGGACGGTTCAAAGCACGATCGAACTCGTGGTTCCATTGCACTGGGTCGTAGGCACAACCCAACAGTGGAACTTCGGCGTTGAGCGCCAGATTGGCCGAGACTGGTTTGTGGAGTTCGCCTACGTTGGGACTAAAGGCTCGCGCCTGCGCTCTACCATCGATGACGATCAGGCCAGGCTGGCAACCACCCAGCATCCGGTGACTATCCCTTACGCTTGTGGGGGCGGGCCTGGATCCTGCACCATCATGGATTCGACCGCAGAGAACTCCCCGGCGCGGGTGCCCTATCTGGGCATTAATTCTGTGAATTTTGAGGATTTCTCTCCCAACTCCGACTCTCATTACAATGCCTTGCAAGCCACCCTGGGCCACCACTTCCTCCGCGGGCTATATTTCCAGGGCGCCTACACCTACTCAAAATCGATTGACGATGTCTCGACCGCCTCGGTGGCATTCGTCACTCGCGTGAACGATCAGTTCAACGCCCGTGCCTCTCGAGGTCTTTCGGATTTCGATCGACGCCAACGCTTTGTGGCCAGCGCCGTCTATGATCTGCCCGCCTTAGCCGGGAGCTCGAACTTAGTAAAAGCCGTGCTGGGCGGCTGGGAGACGAGCGGCGTCATCACTCTGCAATCGGGGGCACCTTTCACCGTCTTTGACCCGGCTGGAGGGACCGCCTATAACCTGGCGAGTCCGTCGTCTACCGCCACCTTCAGCCCAGGGTTCGGTTGCGGAAATGCGCCCAGTTCGGGCAGCATTCCCTCGCGGCTGGCTAACTGGGTGAACTCGGCAGCTTATACTTCGGATCCATTCGCTCCGCTTTCAACTGGAGGGACTAGCGACGCCACTGTCTACGGGAACACGCCGCGCAATTGCATTATCGGCCCCCCGCAAAAGAATGTGGACTTGACCCTGGAGAAGGTCTTCAAGATTGGGGAAGGACAGCACCTTCGCTTCCGTACGGACTTTTTCAACCTCTTCAATCACCCGTCGTTCGCGACCCCCCCTTCAGCGGTGGTTGCTGCGCCAGGGCCAGGACTACCGGCGGTGGGTTCCGCGCCGATCACTTCAGTGGTGGGTACACCACGTCTGGTCCAGTTTTCCTTGAAGTATTCGTTCTGAAGCCTTCAGGAGTGCGCCAGGGGCAGAAAACACAGTCATAGAAATTGGGTTTAGAATTGCAAGCGCCGACGTGCGGCTATGCAATATTTATTTTCCAGTCTGAGCGGTGGGCGATGATATCGTCCCTGATCTTCTCGTGAGAGCGAGCCTCTCGAAATGCTGATGAATTTTCAGAGAATCGTCGCGCAGGGACTTCGTGGTCCGTACGTTGGGTGGTCAAATCCCGGCAGGATGGCACGTCCTATTTGCGTTATGTTGCTCGCTTTGCTTCTTGAAAGTTGTACGAGCCCATCCGTTCATGAACCGGTTACATTAACTCTTCTGGAGGAGTGGTCGAGCAAGACGTTCAGCGATGCGCGCCAGCGCGAGTTGCAGCAATTCACTCGGGAAACAGGAATCCGAGTCCGACTCCTTCCGTCTCCGGACTCTTCGCGGCAGAGGCTGGCTTTGTGGAAAGAGCTACTCGAGACAGGCGCCTCGGGCCCTGACGTTTACGGGATCGATGTGATCTGGCCGGGGATTCTGAACGAATACTTCATAGATCTCAAGCCATATTTCGGCAACGAAATATCCCTTCAATTTCCTGAGATAGCCGCAAGCTACACCGTGGAT
>Ga0209733_1000016_pt1 | contig 18650 bp, 16 predicted proteins | sample BlaSpr_A8_OM2_M1_FD_187976 | JGI IMG/M metagenome (GOLD analysis project Ga0209733, IMG submission 187976) | Forest soil microbial communities from Thunder Bay, Ontario, Canada - Black Spruce, Ontario site 2_A8_OM2_M1 (SPAdes) (version 2) | ecosystem: Environmental > Terrestrial > Soil > Boreal...
GGGTGCAGCCGGTCTATGGCGACATCAGGCCGGTGCGGCCGCCCCTGTTCGATATCACCGAGGTTCCCGGCATCGTCGGCGCCGACCTGACGGTGCCGTTCGACCAGCGCGAAATCATTGCGCGGCTGGTCGACGGCAGCGAATTCCACGAATTCAAGCCGCTCTACGGCGCGACGCTGGTGTGCGGCTTCGCCCATATCCACGGCCTGCCGATCGGCATCCTCGCCAACAACGGCGTGCTGTTTTCGGATTCCTCGCTGAAGGGCGCGCATTTCATCGAGCTGTGCGACCAGCGCAACGTGCCGATCCTGTTCCTGCAGAACATCACCGGCTTCATGGTCGGCTCGGATGCTGAGCGCAACGGCATCGCCAAGAATTCGGCCAAGCTGGTCTACGCGGTGTCCAATGCGCGCGTGCCGCGCTACACGGTGGTGACCGGGGGCTCCTACGGCGCCGGCAATTACGGCATGAGCGGGAGAGGATTTCGTCCGCGCTTCATGTTCATGTGGCCGAACGCGCGGCTCGGCACCATGAGCCCCGATGTCGGCTCCTCGGTGCTGATGGACCTGCGCCGCTCCAGCATCTCGCGCAACCCGGCGAGCGAGGCCGATCTCGCCGCGCACGAGCAGGAGCTGCGCAAGATGTTCGACGAGCAGTCCAATCCCTATTACTGCACGGCGCGACTGTGGGACGACGGCCTGATCGATCCCACGGATACCCGCGAAGTGCTCGGCCTGTGTCTGGCGATCGGCGCGATGGAACCGCCGTCGACCGGGACGCGGCCCGTGTACCGGATGTAGGACGCTTCACCGTGCCGTTTCTCACCTCCCCTCGCCCCATTCGCTCGGTGCTGATCGCCAATCGCGGCGAGATCGCGCTGCGCGTGATGCGAACCTGCGCGCGATTGGGTATCCGCACCATCGCCGTCTACTCCGACGCCGACGCAAGCGCGCTTCACGTCAAGGCGGCCGACGAGGCGATCCGGATCGGTGCGGCGCCGGCACGCGCGAGCTACCTCGACATCGACGCGATCCTTGCTGCGGCGAAACAGGCCGGCGCCGATGCCATCCATCCCGGCTACGGCTTTCTGTCGGAGAATGCCGCGTTCGTGCGGCGCTGCGAGGCGGCAGGGCTGATTTTTGTCGGGCCTTCCGCCAACGCCGTGGAGCGGATGGGCTCGAAGATCGAGTCCAAACGGATCGCGGCAGCCGCCGGCGTGGCGACCGTCCCCGGCTATCAGGGCGACGCGCAGGATGAAGCGACGCTGGCGAAGGCCGCGGCGAAAATCGGTTTTCCGGTGCTGATCAAGGCGTCCGCGGGCGGCGGCGGACGCGGCATGCGGCGGGTCGATCGGGCCAATGATTTCGCCGGCGCGCTCGACGCCGCCAAGGCGGAGGCCGCGGCCGCGTTTGGCGACAGTTCCGTTCTGCTCGAAAAATACATCCTCAACCCGCGCCATCTCGAGGTGCAGCTCGCCGGCGACCGCACCGGCGGCCTGGTGCACCTGTTCGAGCGGGATTGCTCGGTCCAGCGCAACAATCAGAAAGTGCTCGAAGAAGCGCCGGCGCCGAATTTGCCCAGCGGCGTGCGTGCAAAACTGTACGAGGCTGCGCTCAAGCTCGGCCATGCCATCGGCTACGATTCCGCCGGCACCGTCGAGTTCATCATGGATCAGGACAGCGACCGTCCGTATTTCCTCGAGATGAACACGCGCCTGCAGGTCGAGCATCCCGTCACCGAATTCATCACCGGCGTCGATCTGGTCGAATGGCAATTGCGGGCGGCGGCCGGCGAGCAGCTTCCGCTCAGCCAGGACCAGATCCGCGTTCACGGCCATGCCATCGAGGCCCGGATCACGGCCGAGCGCGCGGACCTCGCGTTTCAGCCGGTCACCGGCGAGCTGTCGGTGGTCGAGGCGCCGCGCGGCCTTCGCTTCGATACCGGCGTCGCGGCGGGCTCGCGCATCAGTCTTTATTATGATTCGCTGATCGCAAAACTGATCGCGCACGGCGCCGACCGCGATGCGGCCTTGTCGCGGCTGGGGACGGGATTGTCGGATCTCACCTTGCTCGGTATTCCGACGACGCAGGCCTTCCTGCGCGACGCGGTCCGACATCCGTTGTTCGCAAGCGGCAAGGCGACTACGCGCTTTATCGAGACCGCCTTTCCGGGTGGCTGGAAACCGGACGGCGATCAATTGCTCCAGTTGCGCGCCGCCGCCTGCGTGATCTGGGCCCGGCTCGATACGAGGCCTGCGACCCCCGACTGGGTCAATCCATGGAATCGCCGCAGCGCCGTGCGGGTGACTTCCGCCGTTCGGCCGGCGAGAGTGTCGCTGCATACGGCCGACGAATACGGCGAAGTCGATGCCGAAATTCGGGTCAGCCGCGACGGCATCGTCGTCGAACTCGAAGGCATTTCGGTCGACTTCGAGGCCCCCCGGGTTGACGGAGACGTCATCACGATCGCCCTATCCGGAGCCACGGGATTCTTCGTCGCGCGGCGCGATGGCGCGGTGGTGAGCATCGCGCGCGACGGCCTAGCGCTGGTGTCGTTGATCCGTCCGCGCATCGAGATGCCGCGCGAAGATGCTCACCACGACAGGTCCGGCAACGCCATCGAGGCGCCGCTGCATGGCGTGGTGTCGCGCCTGCATGTCGCGCTCGGCGATGCCGTGGAAAAGGGAACGCCGGTGCTGCAGATGGAGGCGATGAAGCTGATCCATACGCTGAAGGCATCGGCGCCCGGCCGCATCGAGGCGATACGCTGCGCCGTCGGCGACACCGTGCCGGCGGGCGCGGTGCTGGTCGAAATCACACCGGTCGAAATGAAGGAGAAACCCTGATGGCGGGTCTTTGGTTCGAGGAATTCACGGACGGGATGGTGTTCAATCACGAATGGTCCCGCACCATCACCGAAACCGACAATGTGTGGTTCTCGCTTCTGACCATGAACGTGCAGCCGCTGCACATCGACGCGCATTACGCGGCGAAGTCGGAATGGGGAAAACCGCTGGTCAACAGCCTGTTCACGCTCGGCCTGATGATCGGCATGTCGGTCAACGACACCACCCTCGGCACCACGCTCGCCAATCTCGGTATGAGCGACGTACGCTTCCCGAAACCGCTGTTCCACGGCGATTCGGTCAAGGTGCGCACCACCGTCCGCTCCAAGCGCGAAAGCAAGTCGCGCCCCAATGAAGGCATCGTCAATTTCTTTCACGAAATGCTGAACCAGGACGGCGTCGTGGTGGCGACCTGCGAACGCGCGGCGTTGATGCGCAAGCGCCCCGCCGCGAGGGCATGATGCGTTCGCTGCTGTTCGTTCCCGGCCATTCCGAGAAGATGATGGCGAAGTCGCTTGGAAGCGGCGCGGATGTCCTGATCTTCGATCTGGAGGATGCGGTTCATCCGGACAGCAAGCCCGCGGCGCGGCGGCTGGTGGCGGAAACACTCGCCGGTCGCAGCGGCGCCGGCCCGGCGCGCTACGTCCGGGTCAACGCGCTCGACACCGCCTGGTGTGCCGACGACGTCGAAGCCGTGATGCCGGCGCGTCCCGACGGCATCATGCTGCCGAAACCGACCGGGCCCGAAGACCTCGACCGCATCGATGCTCTGATGACACTCTGGGAGAGTGCGGCGGACAAAGGCCGGACAAAAATCATCCCCGTCTGCACGGAAACGGCGGCCGCCACGCTTTCGCTGGCCGCGAAATCCTGGGCGCGCCCGCGCCTCGCCGGGCTGCTGTGGGGCGGCGAGGATCTCTCCGCGGCGATCGGCGCGACCGCCAACCGCGACGACTATGGCCAATATACCGCGCCGTTCGCGCTGGCGCGCAGCCTCTGCCTGTTCGCCGCGCGCGCCGCGGGCGTGGTGCCGATCGATGCCGTGTTCACGGATTTCAGGGACAGCGAGGCGCTCCGCCGGGAAACCGATGCGGCGCGCCGCGACGGATTTTCCGCCAAGGCCGCGATTCACCCCGCGCAGATCGACATCATCAACCGCGCCTTTACGCCGACCGACGCCGAGCGCCTCTGGGCCGAACGCGTGCTGGCGGCGTTCGAAGCAAGCGATGCCGGCGTGGTGCAGTTGGACGGCGTCATGCTGGACGCGCCGCACCGCGTCCAGGCGCGCCGCATCATGGCGTCATTGCAGCGCGGCTGACCTCGGACAAGTCAACGCCGAACCATAACGCGCTCTACACTGCCGCGATGCGCGGATCGCGCTCACATGTCAGGGACCGACCTGTACGCAATTATTGACATGATTGTCGTATTCCTGCTGCAATTCGTAGAAATTTCCGTTCCAGCTCTGGTTGGCCTTGCCGCCGTCCCACGTGTTGGTTCCGAATTGCCAGGCGCAGAGGTCCCCGATCTCGGACCCATTCGCGGCATACCACGCGTTCAGCTGCGGATCCGTGATGGCCTCGGTTAGTTCGTGACTGGCAACGCTGATGGCGGCATCCGCCGCCGCGTCGTTGTTCGGCGAAGGCGTGCCGGCAACCATGCAGAATTTTGGATCTGCGTAGGGCATGTTCGCGTACAGAATTGGGGTGGGTCCCGGAATCGCGCCATGGTAGGCGCAATAGGCCAGGTAGGCGCAGCTTGTCGATGTGGCGTCGAAACAGGACCCTTCGCCGGGCCCGGTGTAGACGAAAAAGATGTTGCTCAATCCTCCAGTCCACTTCTTCAATTTCATCACGCGCTGGACCTCCGTCCGCAATTGAGCATCCGTAATACAGTTGCCCGGGGTCGCGGTATCCTTGCAGGCGGAAGCCGGATAGGGAGCGGGATCGATGTACGAGTCCACAAAGCGACCGGTGTTACTGATGTAAGTCGTCGTCGACCCGATCGTCTCGGAGTATTGCGTGTTGTTATTATCAATGCCGTGACCGGGGTAATCTTGCATGAAGCGAATCTGCAAGTCCCGGTAATTCTGCGTCAGCGCCGTCGGTGTGCCGGATTGCAGCTTGGAAGGTACCCAGAAGATGACATAGATATTGGCGGAAGGCATAATTCGGCCGCCCGCATGGTATAAGAGAGGCGTACCGAGCGCCCCGGACAATTTCAGGGCATTGGCTCTGTCTGGGGTCGGAAAAATGTGAACGCCATTTGTCTTGCTGCCGGGCGTAAGCTCGGCGAGCCCATTCGAAGCGGCGGCCGCCTCAGTTAGATGCTGCGAAGGAACGGCCGTTGGCGCAGTCTGGGAAAGCGCGAGGTTCGGGACCGTAACGGCGGCGGTCAGGAAAATAAGATCTAGAAGACGTCGAGTAAAAATCATTTGAACCCCCTGTGAGGTTGCGGTTAACGGGCCAATTCTCTACCTAAAATTGCATTTTGCAAGGTCAAATTGGAGCGAGAGCGATATGGTTCGACTGAAACATGTTTGGCCAATACTGTTGGCCCTGATGGTCGCTCCCAGGTGCTTCGCCCAGGAGCCCAAGGCTGACCCTCAGATAACGGTCGATGTCGATGTAACCTGTGAAGTCGTTGCTCCAGCGCAGTGCAAGGGCGGCGCGGGATTTCATATTGCCGCCGACGGAACTCTTCGAACCGGCCCGCAGGGGCAGACAATCGGCCAGCTGACCAGCGGCGATTTGTCGTCGCTCAAGACTGCCGCCGAGCGCCTTCTGAAAGCGCCGGCGACCGGCGCGTGCCTGGCTCGCCCCATCCTTCCCGGGGTGTCGGAAACCATCAAGGTTTCCAACGGTTCCAGCAGTCTCGAATTGCATGGGGTCGGCGGGAAACTGGATCCGCGATGCGGCAGGCCGGGTTCATCCGCCTATGATTTTTTTCGACTCGCCGACGAAATGATGCGCCGATATTCCTAGTGGTCGCCAGAATAATCTGCGCGGCGCGGCGCGACGCCGGATGGCGGCACGTCGAGGCGCACCGCAACGCCTTCGAGTTCAGGGCTGGGAGCCGGATAGAGTTTCATCACCAGCGGATCGTGCCCCGGCACGATGTGGCTCTCGTCCGGCGCGAGCGCGAGCAGCCGGTCAAAGCCCTCCAGCATTTCTCCGATATGGAAGGCCGTCGTAAACGGCCGGCTGCTTGCCATGTTCTCATAAAAATGAGTGACGTCGGAGGCGAGCACGACAAATCCGCGGGCGGTCCTGACCCGGACGAATTGCAGCCCCGCCGAATGGCCGCCCACCGCATGCATCGTCAGGCCGGGCGCAAGCTCCGCGTCGCCGTTGTGGAACATCACGCGCTGCGCATAATTCAGCCGCACGATCCCGCAGACGTCCTCGACCTCGAACGAATGCGACAGCCGCGGATACTGCATGTAGCGCCCGGTGGCATAGGCCAGTTCGCGCTCCTGCAGATGAAACCGCGCTTTCGGAAAGCGGTCGAAATTGCCGACATGGTCGTAATGCAGATGGGTGAGAATGACGTCTTCGACCGCATTCGCATCGATGCCGAGCAGGGCGAGCGACTCCGCGGGACAGCGCAAGAACGTACGCCTGCGCTTTTCGCAGACCTCGGCGTTGAAGCCGGTATCGATGACAAAGGTGCGCCCGCCGCCCTTGGCCGCCCACACAAAGTAATCCATCGGCATCGGCCCGTCGTGCGGATCGCCGCCGATGAAGTGCGCGGCACGGCGCGCGTCCCGGGTGGCATAACGGATCGCAAAGAGTTCGTAATTGAATTCGGACATGACGTCTCCTGCTTCAATGGCCCATGTCCGTTCATCCCATCGGGCGCATCTTGCCTGGCGCCGCCGGGAATTTCTCTTCCGCCGCCCATGCGATCATGGATGCATCGCGGATCGCGGTGAGGAAATCGCCGGGAACATTGTTGCAGTCCCCCGCCATGACCCATGGCACCCCGGCCTCGTCGGCAAGTCGCACAACCTCGCGCACCGGACGCGAACCGATCGCCAGCACGATCCTGTCGCCCGCGGGGTGGCGCACGATGTCCCGCCCGCTTCGGCACAAAATCAAATCGCCTTCGATCGAAACCACAGGTGCGTCGGTGACGATCTTCGCCTTGGCGTCGCGCAGGCGCAGCAGCACGTCCCAGCGATTGTTGCGCGCCATTTCCCTGGCCACGACGCTTTGAGCTTCGAGAATGACCACGTGGCTTGCGCGCCGGGCGATGCACTCGGCGGTCTCGATGCCGACCATGCCGCCACCGACCACGGTGACGCCGGCGCCTTCGGGGATCAGTTCCGGCCGGCGCAGCACGTCCCATGCCTGGATGATCGGGACATTGGTGTTGACGGGAAAGGGCGCGCCCCGCGGCGTGGCGCCGGTCGCGACGACGATCAAGTCCGGCGCAAAGGCGCGGATGCGGCCGACGGTCGGCTCGAGGCCGGTCCGGATCGGCACGTCGAGCTGTTCCAGCGCCGCAACCCGGTAGGTCCACACCCCCGAGACGTCGTCCTTGTCGGGCGCCGCAAGCGCCAGGTCCATCTGTCCGCCGGCTTGCTGTTCGCGCTCCCACACCTCGACCTGACGGCCGTTGGCCGCGAACACGCGCGCCGCTTCCAGTCCCGCGACGCCGCCGCCGATGACGAGCACGCGACTGTCCTGCCGCTTGATTCCGTCGAGCCCCGGCTCGAGCTTGGCGAGGGTCTCGAATTCGGTGCCGACCAGCGGGTTTTGCACGCAGGAAACATCGAGCTCGAGCGTCAGCCGCTCGAAGCAGACATTGCACGAGATGCAATGGCGGATCGGCCGCTTCACCTCACCGAAGGCCTTGAGGCACCAGTGCGGATCGGCCACCAGCGCCCGGCAAAGCGCGATGTAGTCGGCACTGCCGGCTTGCAGCACGCCTTCGGCATCCTCAGGCGTCAACATCCTGCCGGCCATGATGACCGGCACCGTCACCGCATCCTTGATCGGTCGCGCATGCGGCTCGAGGAAGCGGCGCGGAAACGATGGCGGCTGGATGCAATAGCGCGACAGTTCCGGCGTCTCATTGGTGCCGCCCGACAGATCGATCGCGATCACGCCGGCGGCTTCGAGCGCCATCGATAGCGTGACGATATCGTCGGTCGAATAGCCGCCATCGGCGTATTCGGTCGCCGACAACCGCACCATCATCGGGAAGTCGGGCAGCTCCGACCGGATCAGCCGCACCGTCTCCATCAACAGCCGCATGCGGTTTTCGACCGCACCGCCGTAATCGTCCTCGCGCCGGTTGTGGCGTGGCGTGAAGAATTGCTGGAACAAATAGCCATTGGCCGCGTGCAGCTCGATCGCGTCGTAGCCTGAGCGGTAGAGCCTGATGGCGCCGGCCAGGAATTGCTCTTGAATCGCGGCAATGTCATGCGTCGTCAGGGCGCGGACTTCGTCGCCGGTCGCCGGATTTTTTCCGGGCGAGGGGCCAACCGGCTGCATGCCGAGGACCGAGCGGCGCAGCAGCATGCCGCGATGATTGAGCTGGCCGCAGACCAGCGCGCCGGCCTGGTGGATCGCTTTCGTAAGATCGGCCAGGCCCGGGATGAAGCGATCGTCGAAGATGCAGAGCGAAGCGCGATGATTGCGCGCATTGCCGGAGACCACCATGGCCTCGGTGATGATCATCGCGGCGCCACCGCGCGCCCGCTCGGCGTAGTAGATCTTGTCGCGCTCGGTCGAGAAACCGTCGGTGGAGCCGAAGTTCGTCCCCATCGGGCCCATCACGACGCGGTTCTTCAGGAGCAGCGGGCCCATCCGGCCGGTCTGCTGCAGCAACATCGACGGCTTGCTGTCGGGCGCAAGCATCAGGTGGACTTCGCGCGTTCCGCCGCTTGCTTGACGCGCTCCGGATCGGCCGCGATCTTGACGCCTGCCCGCTCCTGCTCGAGCAGCATCACGGAGCGCGAGTCGCGGCCTTCCCAGCCGCGGTTGCACGCTTCCCTCATCTCGGCATAGGCGAGGTTGCAGATGCGCATCGGCACGCCGAGTTCGCGTCCCAGTTCGGTCGCGAGCTTGACATCCTTGGTGGCGAGCTTGAGCGCGAAGTTCGGCGGATCGTATTTGCCGGGCAGGAACTGTTCGAGCAGGCCGTCGAAGGTGAAGCGGCGGCCGCCGACGCCTTGCCGCACGGCCTCCCACAGCGCCACCGGGTCCATTCCGGCTTTCACGCCCATGGTGAAAGTCTCGGCGAGCGCGCAGGTGATCGCATAGCCCGACATGTTGTGCACGAGTTTTGCGACGGTTGCGGTGCCGATCGGCCCGATATAAGCCGCGCGATCGCCCATCGCGTCGAGGACCGCCTTGTGCTTGTCAAAGGCGGCCTTGTCACCGCCGACCCAGATCGCCATCTTGCGCGACGCCGCCCCGGACGGCCCGCCGCTCACCGGCGCATCGAGCATTTGAGCGCCGCTGGCGGCAAAGGCCTCGTGAATTTTCTTCACGACGCTTTGCGAGTTGGTCGACAGATCGAAATAGGCCGCGCCTTTTTTCACACCTTCGATCAAGCCATCGGCGCCCAGCGCGACGCGCTCGACGTCGGCAGGTTCCGGCAGCGAGGTGAAGATCACGTCGGATTTTTCCGCCAGCGCGCGCGGCGTATCCGCCCATTCGGCGCCCGCCTGCAAATGATGGCCCGCCGATTGCCGCTGCAGGTCGTGCACCACGACCTTGTATCCGGCCTTGAGAATATTGGTGGCCATCTTGCCACCCATGGTGCCGAGCCCGATGAAGCCGACGACAACGTCACTCGCCATCGTCATTTCCCCTCATTGCCTTCGACCAGCACCGTGTAGGCGACCTGGGCAGCCGACATCGCGGCGGGCCAGCCGGCGTAGAACGCCATGTGGGTGATGACTTCGGTGATCTCCTCCTGCGTGACGCCATTGTCGATCGCGCGCGACAGATGCGACACCAGCTGCTCCGGCCGGTAGGTCGCAACCAGCGCCGCCACCGTGATGAGGCTGCGATCGCGCTTGGAGAGCGCCTTGCGTTCCCACAAATCGCCGTAAATCACGTCGTTGGTGTAATCGACCAGTGCGGGCGTGAACGCCTTGATGCGGTCGCGTTTGGCGGAAGGCGGTGCCTTGGCCATGCGTCTCTCCCTTGTCCTTTGAATGCCGCGCGTCGTGACGCGGCCTTTTTCGTTACCGTTGAAGACCGATGTTCCATTACCATCGCCCAACGGGAGTGTCGACCGGCGCAATCGCCGGGCTGGCACGCGCACATTGGCCCGCTAGTCCAGCGACGCCGCCGGTGACGTCCAGTTAAAATGGCCGGCACGCCCCTCGCCCATTCTCCAGCCCTGAAGCCCCCGCGCGATGCGCGGCAGGCCAAGTTGCTCAATCATAAATAGTTCTCTACGGTCCACGGAGATAACGCGTGGCGCAAGATGAAGCCCTTTCAAACCAATCCCGAAGAGACTGTGATGAATGCCCAGGCCAGATACTTTCACCGCGACAATCTCCCGCCGATCGACGAGATCTACACTCAGGCCGACCTCGACGCGACGCCCTGGTACTATTCGATGGAAATGGAGCCGGGAAAACTGACCCCGGGACAGGCGTTTGCCAATATCGGATTGACGCGAACTCTCCTGCGACGCGCCGACTTGAACGGCCAGAATTGTCTCGACATCGGAACCATGGAAGGACTCATACCGATCCTGATGCGACGGCAAGGCGCCCGCGATGTCACAGGGTACGATCGCCCGTCGGCCCTTACGTCGCGCATCGCATCCGTCAAGAAGCGGTTCGATGTCGATTTTGATTTCGTTTCCGGATTCCCTCTCGCCGAGCTGCCGGCGAATGTCGGTCGCCGGACGTTCGATGTCATTGTCATATCGGGGGTGCTCTACCACCTGTATTCGCCTCTCGCCGGCCTTGCCGTTGCCCGGGGACTTCTCCGGAACGGTGGACTTATGATCGTCGAGACAGCGGCCATCATCGCGGACGAGCCGGCGATGCACTGGAACTCAGCAAATCGTTTCTTGGGAAATTCCTATTTTTACCCGTCCGTTGCCTGTCTCGACTACTTCGCACGTTTCCTGCACATGGAAGTCATCGACTGCACCTATCTCGAATGGGGGACCATTGACGGCCTGCGTATTGCTCGCGTTGCCTTCACGTGCCGCGCGGTCAAAGACGTACCGGGCGACCCGGGCGACCATTTCCTCGAAGGCACCCTCCACACCGAGGTCGATGTTGCGGAACACCTCGACTGGAAGCGGTGCCTGTCGACCCTTCCCCCGGTCGCCTACGAGGCGCCGTCATCGCGCACGCTTCGCCATCAACTCCTGCCATTGCGCGCGCTTCGTCGTGCGACGCGAAATGTGGGACTTAAAGCTCTTTCTAACCGCATCGACGATGCGATCGGAAATCGCCCGGCAAGCTATTGGTTACGCAGCGATTGCAGATCGCTCGATCTCGCCAGGTTCTGCACGCAAGCCAAACAGCAGCATGTGAGCGACCGCGATAGCCAGCTCTGGCATTCGGACACGGCTTGACCCTGCGGGTGCAGACGATTGCCCTTTTTGGTCGAGCCGAAAGTGGCAAGCCATAGTTTACCTCGCAACGTCTACTTCATCTCTTCCAGTTCAAGTCCACGGGTCTCCTTGACCTTCGCGAGCACGAATACAAAAGATAACATCGCCATAAGTGTATAGGCGCCATAGGCAGCGCCAAGGTTGATGCCCGCGAGCGTCGGGAAGGTCTGCGATACAATGTAGTTGGCGATCCATTGCGCCGCCGCGGCGACGGCAAGAGCATAGGCGCGGATACGATTGCTGAACATTTCACCGAGCAACACCCACACCACTGGCCCCCAGCTCACGCCGAAAAATACGACATAAAGATTGGCGGCAATGACCGCGACCAAGCCGGCTGCAGGACCAAGCTGGGGTTGGGCGCCGCCTGCAACCATCAGAGTAGGCGCTGTGCTGAAAACCCAGGTCATGGCGCCCAACGTCAGTGCCATGCCTAGCGAACCAATGATCAGAAGTGGCTTGCGGCCCAGTCGATCGACGAGCGCCATCGCCACGAGGGTCACGATAATGTTGGTCACGGAGGTGATGACCGTGATGGCCAGGGAGTCGTCCTGGGTGAAGCCCACCGCATGCCAGAGTGTTGCGGAATAGTAGAAGATGACATTGATGCCGACGAATTGCTGGAATACCGACAACAGGATACCGGTCCACACGACGGGGAGAAGGCCAAAGGTGGGGCCAGCCAGATCGCGGAAGCTTCGCGTCCGTTCATCGCCGACGCTCTTCTCGATCTCGATGATCTTTTCCTCGACCGGCGGCCAATTGCCGACGAACCGACTTAGTACATCGGCCGCTTCGCCGAATCGCTTCTTGAGGACCAGATAGCGCGGCGATTCCGGGATCATGCCAGCGAGGCAGCCATAGATGGCTGAAGGAATGGTTGCGGCAATGAACATCCAGCGCCATGCCTGGATTCCGAACCACAGTGGTTTTTCGGCTCCGCCTGCAGCGGTGGCTAACGCATAGTCACCAAGCAGCGCGACGAAGATACCTGTGACGATAGCCAGCTGCTGAAGGGAGCCAATACGTCCCCGATATGAGGCCGGCGACATCTCCGCGATATAAGCCGGCGCGATAACACTCGCTGCGCCAATTGCAGTGCCGCCGAAGAAGCGGAATATGCTCAAAGCCACGATATCCCAGGCGAGACCCGTACCAATCGAGCTCGCGAAGAAAATAGCGGCAGCGATTTTCATGACGACAATGCGCCCGTAGCGATCAGCGAGCGGACCTGCGAACCAGGCACCGATTGCGGAGCCCAGGAGAGCGCCGGCCACGGAGAAGCCAAGCAACCAGGAGACCGCACCGGACCAGACCCTTATGGCATCGACCGCGCCATTGATGACAGCGGTATCGAAGCCGAAAAGGAACCCTCCCATCGCGGCTGACGCGCCAACAAGTGCGATCTTGCCGATAGCAACGCCGTCCATCGATGATCGGGGTGCGGCGGGGCTATTGCTATCGATGGTTGACATGGGACTCGTTGACCAACGCTACGACGAGGAATTCGACAAGTCTCCCTGCGTGGATTTACAGTCGAACCATCCCGCCGATTTACAACTGGATGATGCAAATCGGCCACAGTAGGGGCGCCGGAACTCATATAGCTTTAATTCATCCGATTTGGGCAGCTAGGGATATTTTCCATGAAGAAATTTGCTCTCGCGGGCTCCGTCCTCGTCATGGGTTCCATCGGCGCGTTCGCTGCGGATTTGCCTGTCAAAGCGTCCGTTGCTTCGCCGGTCTTGCCGCAAGCGAGTGGTTACGTCGAGGTATATTCCGGAGGTTCTTGGCTCGACAACGCCAATGAAGCTAACCCAGCCATTTTCTCGACAGGAACAACATCGCGATATGATGGCTGGCCAATCGGCGGTGCTGGTCGCGGCAATTGGTGGGCGACTAAAAACTTCAGTATTCAAATGGATGCTCAAGCCGAGGGCACCCAATATACCGTTCCTCGTGAGGTCATATTTGATCCGATTCTCTCGAGCAAATTCTCCACGCTAAGCTATATCGTCGGCGGCCATGCCAACTGGAGAGATTCTCAGACAGGCTTGTTGGGTATCTTTGGCGCGATCGGCGATGCCGCAGGAAATCGGAACACCAATGCTTTCTTCGGCAATAGCAATGGCGTGCGCCATGCCCTGGGCGGCCTCGAAGGACAGGTCTACTGGAATGCGCTGACCCTCTATGGGCAAGCCGGATATGACAGAACCTTCGACTTTGGTAACTCAGCGACGATCAGCGACGTGCACGCCTGGTTTGCGCGCGGAACAGCACGATATTTCTTTCTGCCGAACTTTATGCTCGAGGGCACCGGTCAATATTCAAAAGGCAGGATTGAATTCAGTCAGTTTCCAGGTTTCATTCCGCCCGACACCGGCTTCGATATGTGGAAGGCCACTGTCAAGGCTGAATGGAGGCCCGACATGCTGCCGTTCTCAGTCTTTGGAAAATATGAGTACAACCAAACGAACTACGATCAGAATTTATTTATGTTCACGCCCAGAGAACGTGTCTCAGAAAATCGCGTGACCGCCGGCCTTCGCATCTACCTTGGGCAGAATACCTTGCTTGGGAACGACCGAACCGGCGCAACACTCGACATATTGGACCCCTTGGGGTCATCGACGTCGCCCCTGATGTTTGGACAGAATCAAAACTTATTACCGGTTTCAGATGCGCGTCTCAAACGAGATATTGCTTTGGTCGGAAGGTTGGATAATGGGCTAGGGTTATATCGATATCGCTATCTTTGGAGTGACACCGAGTATGTTGGGGTAATGGCCCAGGAAGTCGCATTGATGCAACCCAGGGCAGCCGTTCATGGCTTTGATGGCTACCTGCGAGTGAACTACGGCTTGCTTGGTCTACGCCTCAAAACGTTCAACGAATGGCAATCGCAAAACAAAGTCTCGCCTCTTTGAGGCGTGGCGGCCATCCGATTTGAGCGAGAGGTAGGGATTGGAAGAGACCGCCGGACGGCGGTCTCTCTCGTTGAATGTAGGCGGACGCTCGCCGATGTCTGTTCCGCGTCAAAAGCTACAGAAATGCGATGTCGGCACCATGTCCGCTATTCACCCGACCCCCTACAGCAACCGCCGACCGCCAACGTGTTTGCAGAATGGCCGCCTTACGCAATCGTCCCGGAGCGTTCAGCATCCACGGCAGAGGGTTTTTAGCTTCGAATCCAACTTTTTGTTTTCTTCGGCCAGCACATCGACGTAATCGGCCTTCTTGTCGGTCGGGCTCCTGGATGCTGCGCGCTTGTCTACCGCAGTTGGCGCTTCGGAAACTGCTGGCTTGTCTGGTGAAGGCAAAGCTTTGGACATAGGATGCTTACTGAGCGTGTCCGGCGGCGCGGTCCTGTTATAACAACCGAGGAAATCACCGGCCCGTGGTGTCGGTGGGCATTGCTCTACCGCTTGCGCTCTTGGGACCCCAGAAATCGCGCAGAGCAAAACTAACGGCGCGACTACTCTCATTTCAGTCTCCGATGAAAAGCGCCCAAATCAAGCTGGCCGAACCGTACCACGGTTCAGAAGTGGGTGTTATGGGATTGCCACCCGGGCCAGCCCGCAGTCACATTAAATTTGAGAAGCCATCCGCAAGACGAGGAAATTGTTGGCGGGAAAAACGTTAAAAGTCTCATGAAAAGGTTCTTTTTTGACCTGATAGGTGACGTTCCGGCGCGTGATGTACTCGGACACGAATGCATATCGCGATTGGAGGCTCGGCGGCACGCTGCCTTTATTGCCCAGCGGATCGGAACCGAACACCCCAACTTCGCAAAACCCGGCAGCGGTATTGTTGTCCGTGACGACCGTGGCACTGAGTTTTTCGTGGCACCGATCAAGTCGGTTGGGCGTTGCATGTCAGGACATTGAGCAAAATGGGCGGCCCGGCGCGCGACCGTTGCCGGACGACGCTCACCAAACCATGGGACGCCCACGGATTGGCCTTGCTGCCAATGGAACGTTTTCGCTCGCTCGAAGTAAATCGCGGCCATCTCTCGCCGAGTCGCAGCCTCCGCACCGTGGCATAACCCAACCAGACGCTCTCGCCTCTATGTCCTTTCACCAACCACTCGAAGGTCGATCCTGCTGATCAGATCCGAACGGAACGCCTCGGCGGCGCTCATTGCGGTCATCGTCTGTCGCAAAGTACTGACGTTCGATCCGAGCGACACGATTCCGCCTAGCACCACGGCAATCGATCCGATCACTGCAACCTGATTGGATCCGAACAAGCCGAGCATCATAAAGAGTGGCAATGCGACGCCGCCCGCGATTGCCGCTTTGGAAACCAATATAATTCTTCGGCATCGCTCGGAGATCGCGGCAAGCTCCTCGAGCTGCGCTTCGATCCGTGAGATCTCGTCGATCGGGTTGTCCTCGTCCATCAGATTCAAGATAGAGTTCCGCCAGGTTCACTGTCGTAGGGGGCAGCAGGTTACATGCGCGCCGGTTGAGGCATTGAGACGAAAGCGCACTGCCACGTCGACCATGCAGTGCATTTATTCTAGTGGAGCGACTCTAACGCTTGTTTCCCGCGTTTGACAGCGGCGATGACGCGCTTTGGATCGGCGGTCCATACATGACTACAGCCATGAAAATGAACCAGGGACCCTCGTTCATACCGACGCTCCCATTTGGGTATTCGTTGGTGGCGGGGCCCGTTCCTCGTAAGAGGAACCGAGCCCCTGCGCGGTCCGCGATACTACATTCCTTGGCGTACTGGTGCCTTACATCGTTCCCGCGAGAGATTGAGAAAAAATAGCCTGCGAGGCGAGTCGAACTTCAGGTCGCTCGACGACCAGGGTTCATTCTGGTCGCTCACCGGCTATCCAAGTCGTAAGGACATCGAGTTTTGTTGTTAATGCGACGATGTCTGCTCGGGCCCCGGCACTTAGCGTACCGCGATGGTGCTCGATACCCAAAAACCGTGCCGGCACGAGCGATGCGGCGCGAAGCGCATCGTCGAGGGAAATACCCACGAGCGTTACCGCATTTTTGACAGCAGATGCCAAGTCGAGATGGGCGCCGGCGAGCGTTCCGTTTTCGGAGATAAGTCGCCCGTGCCGTAGCTGGATCTGCCTCCCCATGAGTTCGAAATGGTCTTGCTCTGTGCCCACTGTGGGCATCGCGTCACTGACAAGGGCAATGTTGCCCCGATTTTTGGCTGTAAAGGCCGCCCGCACAACGATTGGATCGACATGGATACCGTCGAGAATGATGCCCGCTGTGAGACGTTCGTCGGTAAGGGCCACGCCAACAATACCAGGTTCGCGGGCGCTCATGGCGGGCATTGCATTGAAGAGGTGTGTAACTCCACTAAGCCCCTCGTCGATGGCCCTTATCAAAGTGTCGGGAGCCGCCTCGCTGTGACCAACTGACACGCGAATTCCGCTCGCAGCGAGGGCCTCCACAAATCCTGCCGGTACGCATTCTGGCGCCAGAGTCACCATGGACGATCCGACGGCGGATAGCTCTCCAAGCCAATCCAGATCCTCCCTTGTCGCGGCCAGTATACAGTCGCCCCGATGTATCCCCCGGCGCGAGCGATTGATAAACGGGCCTTCGAGATGGAGACCCAGGATTCCGTCCGTCCCGGCCTGTAATTTGGCGGCGGCAATGGCAGCCGTTGCCTTCGCGCGAGTATCGCTTATCAAAGCAGGTAAACAGCTTGTGGTGCCGTACCGGCGATGTGCTCGAGCAATAGCGCGCATCGCTTCCGGCGTTGGATCATCATTGAGAAGAATGCCGCCGCCGCCGTTGACTTGTAGGTCGATGAAGCCGGGCGCAAGCACGGTACCGGGCGGCATAACTTCGGTTGGCCAGGCACACGCAGCCTGATCACGCGGGGCGATGCACTGAATCATCCCACGATCGATCAAGAGGACCGCATCATCGTGCCATCGATATCCATCGAAAATACGGTCAGCCGAAATTGCCAACTGGGGTCTTCGGGCGTGTTCGGCTGGTTCCAAACCCATCGCCTCACTTCCTCACCGGGCGGTCAAAGCCCATCGGTTCGTTGGCCGAACTGCACGATGCACCGGCTCGGAGTCCGGTATGCTATCATGAGAGCGGAACTCAGGGAGCCAGCAAACGTTCCGGAAGGTGCGGCCACAACGTTTGCGCACTGAGCATCACCATTTTTCGCGAGTAAGTCGATGAGCAAGTACGATTCATTGGATCACACTCAGTATTATATGGGTGTCGACGGGGGCAGAACTAGTTGTCGAGCCCGCATCGAAGATGCTGAGGGCCGTCTTCTGGGTCAGGGTGCTGCCGGGCCTGCTACAACGCGTATCGGCGCGGAGAGGTCGATGCAGGCGGTGCGCACGGCGAGTATGGTGGCGGCAATCGACGCCGGTCTGCCGCCGACTGCCCTCGCACTTACGAGCGCCGGGGTGGGGTTGGCTGGAATTGATCGTAAAGGGGCCCGCGAAGCACTTCTGAGCTTCCCACATCCGTTTCGAAAGGTCGTTTACGCGAGTGATGCGAACGTTGCCTGCTTGGGCGCGCATAGTGGCGGGGATGACGGCATTGTCGTTCTGGGCACCGGCAGCGTCGGCTTCGCTCGTGTGAAAGGCCGCGAGCTGCGTATCGGTGGGTACGGATTCCCGATTTCCGATGAGGGCAGCGGTGCCGATCTCGGACTGCAAGCCGTGCGGCTCGCCCTTCGCGCACACGATGGCAGGGCTACAGGGACTCCTTTTTTGCTCGAAGTGGTGCGACGGCTTGGGCCTAATGCGCTTACGTTGGTCGCGTGGGCCGAACAGGCGACCGCGACAGAGTATGCGAGCTTGGCTCCAATTGCTCTAAGGTACGCAGAGGCTGGTGACCCGCTCGCAGAAGAAGTTGTTGCCGAAGGTGCCCGGCAAGTCAGCGTGCTCATTCGTTCACTGGTGGAGTTCGGTGCGCCACGTATCTCGCTGCTTGGTGGTCTGGCACCGCGTCTGGTTCAGTGGTTTTCACCTGACGGCGTGCATTTTCTTTCCCCGCCCGAAGGTGATGCGGTAGCCGGGGCACTGCTTTTGGCCCGTCGCGAAACACACGCACCGACAGAGCCGAGGCGACAGAGGAAGGTGCGCAGATATGCTGACTGAGCAGATAAGTCCGCGGTTCGTTGACCTCGATTCATGGTCCACCAGCGACATGATCGAAGCCATGTATGAAGGACAGCTCGCCGCTTGCGC
>Ga0209733_1000017_pt1 | contig 18308 bp, 13 predicted proteins | sample BlaSpr_A8_OM2_M1_FD_187976 | JGI IMG/M metagenome (GOLD analysis project Ga0209733, IMG submission 187976) | Forest soil microbial communities from Thunder Bay, Ontario, Canada - Black Spruce, Ontario site 2_A8_OM2_M1 (SPAdes) (version 2) | ecosystem: Environmental > Terrestrial > Soil > Boreal...
GCGCCGTCGGCCGCATGGATCGCGGTGCGTGGCTCGCTGGATCCGCGCATCCTGCTGCTCACCGCTGCGGTCACGTTCTGGGTGGGAGGCTTCGACGTTCTATATGCCTGCCAGGATTTCGATTTCGACCGTCAAGCGGGACTGCACTCGATTCCGCGGCACGTCGGCATACGTCACGCACTGTGGATCGCACGCGCCTTTCACCTGGTGATGGTGGGTCTGCTGGTGGCGCTATTGATCGTATTTGGAATGGGGAAACTGGCAGTGCTCGGTGTGCTCGTAGTGATCTTGCTGCTGCTCTACGAACACTCGTTAGTCCGGGCTGACGATCTGTCGAAACTCAACGCCGCGTTCTTCACCATGAACGGCGTGATCTCGGTGCTGTTCTTTGTGTCTGTCGCAGGTGATTTGTTGTTGCGGAAATAACTCAGCAGTGTAGCCAGTCACTGTCGCCGGAGAGGCAACCCAAGAAAGAAGCCGCCTCTCCGGTGAAAATTTGCAAACCGTAACGCGCTTACTGGTTAACCTTTAAAAGCAGCATGGTGCCGCTTTCAACCTTGACATTATTTTTCTCCGAACTCAAAACTGAGCCCTGTACCGCGCTTTGTCCAGGCTCAAGTTTCAGATTCGAGATTCCGACGACACCCTGCGTGTTCCCGTTGATGGGCGGATGAGCGCCGTTTCCCTGTGAAGCACCGGTACCTTCGGATGGCGCGGCGCTGGGCGGCGTACCTCCAGCTTGAGTTTGACCGGCTCCCCCATTGCGTCCGCCACTCATCGGAGATGCGGCACTACCGCCCACAGCGGGAGCCGATGCTCCTTGATCCGACTCGCCGCCATTTGCATGGTTGCTGGGCGAAGCTATGACGGCCTGAATCGACATGGGCAAAGACATTTCTCCGTCCTTCAAGACGGCACGGTCAAACGCGATGCCGAGCTGAGATTCTTTCTGTTCTTCGGTCCGGGCTTTGGCCTCCGTGATGTGTCCCATCACCTTGGTGTCCTTGGGCACGAGCACCTCGCCCGTGCTCGTCGTCATATCCATCGTGACCGTGGCCACAATCGGGTCGCCGGTCTTGGCCTTCTTGGCATCAATGGTCTTTGTCAATTGAACGGGGATCACGCTTCCCGGGGCAATTCTATGTTGGGCCGTCGCCTGTCCTGCGGTAGAAGGCGCTTGACCGGACTGCGCAGGTTGTGAGGCCGGAGGTTGCGCTACGGGCTGCGTTTGGGATGGTGTGGCGGGTTGCGCCTGGGGTTGCGCGGCGGGAGCGCTCGGGTTCTGGGCGGAGGGCGGCTCGCTGTGCGCGAATGCAGCGGCGCAGAGCAAGGCTCCACTCACTAACATTACAGAGAGAAAAGTTCTCATCGACAGTCTCCTTCGTCTGCAAATTTCGAGGAGGGCGCGCAAAGAATTCGTGTCTATTGGGTAGATGCATTTTCTGGACTTGGGGTAGGCGGGAAATGCGAATCCGTTCGACAATGGCGGATGAAGTCGTTGACGGCGGTGCGGCTGCCGTATCCGCGGAATCAGCTATGCCATTGGCCGAATCGTGGTCTTCAGCCGCCTCGTGCGATATCATCAAGAGGATGGCCGCCACACGTTCATCCCATGCCTTCCAGACAGACGATCGGCGTCTGACGCCAATTTATGAGAAAGTCCTTGCGGGCAGGCGCCTCGCTGCCGACGATGCCCTTACCCTATACCGCACGGGCGACATTCTCGCCGTGGGGTGGATGGCTAATTCCGTGCGCGAGCGCATGCACGGCGACAAGACCTATTTCAACGTCAACCGGCACATCAATCCGACGAATGTTTGCGTGGCCGCGTGCCGCTTGTGTGCGTTTGGCCGAAAGAAAGACGCTCCGGGAGCATACACGATGGCACTCGATGAAGCTTTCGAGACTGCAGCGTCTGGATATTCCGAGGCGGTTACGGAATTCCACATTGTGGGCGGACTCCATCCTGACCTGCCGTTTCAATATTTTCTGGATTTATGTTCTGGGTTGAAACAGCGCTTTCCCCAGGTGCATCTCAAGGCCTTTACTATGGTCGAGGTCGCCTATCTGTCGAAGCGGGCTAAGCTGTCGATCCGCGAGACGCTGGAGCAACTCAAAGCCTCGGGCGTAGATTCGCTGCCGGGTGGCGGGGCTGAGATATTTGCCGATCGCGTGCGTCATATCATTTGCGATCACAAGATTGATGGCGACCAGTGGCTCGAAACTGCGAAGCTGGCGCACCAGATCGGATTGAAGTCGAATGCGACGATGCTCTACGGCCACGTCGAAAACGACGAAGACCGGGTCGACCACCTGTTGAAGCTGCGCGCGCTGCAAGACGAGACCGGCGGCTTCCAGACATTCATTCCACTGGCTTTTCATCCGGACAACACGCCGTTGCAGCATCTGCCGAAAACTACCGGCATGCTCGACATCAAGCAGATCGCCGTCAGCCGACTGGTGCTCGACAACTTCCCACACATCAAATCGTACTGGCAGATGATGACCGCGAAGATCGCGCAGATTTCGCTGCGCTTTGGGGCCGACGACATGGACGGTACGGTGATCGAAGAGAAGATCTACCACGATGCGGGCGCGACCACCCCACAGGGCATGCGCCGCGAAGAACTGGAGCGGCTAATCCGCGCTGCGGGGCGCGAACCGATCGAGCGGGATACTCTTTACCGGCCGGTCACGCGCACTGAGACCTCAGTGACGGTCGCGGTGTAGTCCGGCACTTTCGATTCGTCTGGCCTGTTCCCATCTTATCCTGAAACCTGTATCATCCCATGATCTGAACCGGCTTTTGGTGGTCGGCGGCGTCATCGGATTTCTTTTGAGCAGACATCCGATTCGCCGATGGGGACATCGAAGTTTAGCAAGCGACCGACCAAGTGGTCGGTCGAGTGTCATAGCCTCGTGGACGTACTCATGCGCTGTTACCACATCGCCAATTCTCGTTCGGGAGCAGAGGATTGTCGTTTCTTACCAGCGAAATGCACGCTGCATTCCAGTCCGGCCGAGGCGAACCTCTCCCTGAGGCAGGGTACGAAGCCCTTCGCCGGGTTTCGCGCGCCATCGCGGCGCATCACGACATAAAAGATCTTTTTCGCAGTCTGGCGGACGAACTGCGTCCGGTGGTGAATTTTGTTTTCCTGCGCGTTTTCCTCTATGACGAGGAGCGCCAGTTGATGCGGCTGCACGTGAGTGAAGCGCCCGGACAGCCGGCCATGCCATTCAGTGAATTTCCGCCTCAGGGTACCGCCGTTGGCTGGGTGTACGAAAAGCAAGAACAACTCGTGATTCCCGATGTCGACCAGGAAAAGCGCTTTCCGCGGCTCCACGGAATTCTCAAGGAATATGGCATTCGATCGCACGTCACGTTTCCGCTGACCACAGCGCATGGACGCCTGGGAACGTTTGCGGTGGGCAGCGATCATCCGAATGCTTATTCGGAGGAAGATTGCCGTTTTCTTGCTCTGGTTGCAGACCAGATTGCAGTTGCCATTGATGATGCCCTGCATTTGCAGGCGCTGCAGAGGACGCAAGTGGAATTGGAAGAAAGAAATGAGCGCCTGCAACTCTTATTGGATGTGAACAACAGCATCGCCTCGAATCTGAAACTGCGCGATCTCTTGCTGGCAATTTCGGCGAACGTGCGTCGCGTGATGCTGGCCGATTTCGTGGGCGTGGCGTTGCCCGATCCCACAGTGGGCGGCGTGTTGCGGGGATTTGCATACGAATCCACAGAAGGACCCGGTCCGCTTCCCGACCGTCCGCAAAGTCTGAACGAGAAGTCAGGTCCGGCGATTGCATTTCGCACGGGACGGCCTGCGGTATTGCACGAGGCAGCGCTCGAAGACCTTCCCGCGGAATCGGCTGAATTTTTCCAGTTTGGTATGAAGGAGGGTTGCTCGCTGCCTCTGATGAGCCGCGGACGGGTTCTCGGCTCGCTGGATCTGGGCAGGCTTCGACCGGTCGCATTCACGGAGGACGACGTCGAATTTCTGACGCAGATCGCCAGCCAGGTGGCGATTGCGGTGGACAACGCGCTCGCCTACGGTCAGATCGCCGACCTCAAAAACGAACTTGCGCAGGAAAAGCTGTATCTGGAGTCCGAAATCCGGAGCGAGATGAATTTCGCCGATATTGTGGGAAACAGTCCAGCGATTCGCGCGGTGCTCGGGCAGGTGGAGACCGTTGCCCCTACCGATTCGACGGTGCTTCTGCTGGGCGAAACCGGCACCGGCAAGGAACTGATGGCCCGCGCCATTCATGAACGAAGCCAGCGGCAATCGCATGCATTCGTGAAGCTGAACTGCGCGGCCATTCCCATGGGCCTGCTCGAGAGTGAGATGTTCGGTCACGAAAAAGGTGCTTTCACCGGGGCTGTGGCTCAGCGAATCGGTCGCTTTGAGCTGGCGCACGGGGGGACGATTTTTCTGGACGAGATTGGCGAGATTCCGCTCGAGCTTCAGCCCAAATTGTTGCGCGTTCTGCAGGAGCGAGAGTTCGAGCGCCTGGGAAGTTCGCGGACCTTGCGCTCCGATGCCCGCCTGATCGCGGCCACCAACTGCGATCTGCAAGGAATGGTCGATGAGAAGAAATTTCGTGCCGATCTTTACTACCGGCTGAACGTGTTCCCGGTCTTCATTCCCCCATTGCGCGAACGGCAGCAAGATATTCCCATGCTGGTCAGCCATTTCACGCAGCTCTTTGCGCATCGCGTGAACAAGAAGATTGAAACCGTCTCCACGGAAACGATGAATGCCCTGGTGCGCTATTCGTGGCCGGGAAACATCCGCGAATTACAGAATGTGATCGAGCGCGCAGTGCTGCTTTCGAATGGACCGGTGCTGAAAGTGCCGATATCCGATCTAAAGAGCCGCTCAGCGACAGCAGCCTCAGTGCGCCCCACGCCGGCATCCGGGGTCGTGGCGCCCAAAGAGGAGGCGCAGCCGATTCGCGGAGTGCTTGAAGATGTAGAGCGCAAGCAGATTCTCGCCGCGCTGGAGCAATCGCACGGGGTGGTCGCAGGGCCAAATGGCGCGGCGGCGAAGCTTGGACTGAAACGTTCCACACTGCAGCTCCGGATGAAGAAACTCGGTATCGCATCGCGAACTGTAAGCTGACTCCATTTGGTTAGTACTTCCGAGTGATGAAGCTTTCGAAACAGATGCCAGAATTCTGGCGACATCTGCTCATCAAGCTGGCACCTGGCAGATGGCACTTTTGTTTAAGAATTGTGAATCCGTCTGCAACTGACTCCATTGCATTCGCTTGCCCGCATCTTGGCGTTCGCGCGAGTTTGGCCCACGCCGTGCTTTTCCTTTTGGCAAGTCGAAAAAAAAGGAGTCTGTCATGAACAGAAAAGCTCTCCCCTTATTGGCGCTGTCGATTGCTCTCATCGGAATTACCGCTGGATCGTCGGAGGCGCAGACGCGACACAAAGTCACACTCGAAGCTTCGGTGCCGTTCGAGTTTGTCGTGGGGAACCGCGCATTCCCCGCCGGACACTACGTGTTCGAGATGGCCACAGGATCGCCCAAGAGTTCCGACCAATCGGGAGTTCTCGTGGTGCGCGGCAACGAGCGCAAATTTTACGCCGCAGTAGCCACCGGAGTCGCGGCGGATGCGAACGCGCACGTCAGTCCTAAGTTGACGTTTGTGCGCAGTGGCGATCGCGTGTTTCTGTCGAAGATATGGCGGCAGGGCGATCGGGCTGGACTCAGCGTGCACACCGTTCCGAACGCTACGGAAGCAGAGGACTGGCAAGAAAGCGAAGTTCTCACGCTCGATGCGATGGCAATGAGTGGCGGTATCTAGCGCGCGCGAGAGAGAGATGAGTTTCCGGTGAGGGCCATCATCCCCAATCCCACAGAACCCCGATGCCTCACCGGAAGTTACAGAGCCGCGCCCACGCGCGGCTCTTGTTTATTTATTTAGGAGATGGCGCTTCGGCAGTTAATTTATGCAGTTCGTCTGGCGATGAATTCAGCAGGTCTCGCAGCACCGCGACCTCGGCAATGATCCCGGCGTGCAGTGCGGGGTCGACATCCGGAGCGAAGAGAGGAGAGTGGTTCGACGGCAGATGCGTTCCGGCGGCCTTGGCCTCCGCGAACTTCTCGGGATCGGCCCCGCCGAGGCTGAAATAAAAGCCGGGCACACCTTGTTCGATGAAGTAAGAAAAGTCTTCCGACGGCGTGATCGGTTCGGCGATTACAACTTTTTCTTTTCCGAGCGCGGCTTCGAGAGGTGCTTTGAGCCGTTGGGCCAGCGCAGGATTGTTGTAGACCAAGTCCGTGCCCTCGTAGCGTTCCACGAGAGGTTCGCGCGGCGCCCCGGCTGCGGCGGCCTCTGCGTTGGCAATGCGAGGGATGGCGGTAAGAATTTGTTTGCGCACATCTGGTTTGAAGGTCCGCACGGTCAGCCCCATTTCGGCGTGATCGGAGATGATGTTGTTTTTGGTGCCGGCCTGGATGTAGCCGACCGTGACCACCGCCATTTCGCCGGGTTTGATTTCGCGGGAAACAATGGTCTGCAGCGCGAGAATCGTGCGGGCCGCGATCACGATGGGATCGATGGCGGTGTGCGGCGCCGCGCCATGTCCGCCTTTACCGTAAATCGTGATGCGGACGGAATCCGAATTGGTGTTGTAGATCCCGGGAGTGATCGCGGCCATTCCCGCAGGCAGTTCATTGCCCACATGCAAAGCCACAGCGATATCAGGCTTTGGGAAACGGGTGAATAAACCGTCGCGGATCATTCCTTCCGCACCCCCGATGGTTTCCTCGGCAGGTTGGCCGATCAACATAAGCGTTCCATGCCACGTATTCTTGCTGCGCGCCATGATCTCGGCGGTGCCCAGAATGGCTGCCATGTGCAGGTCGTGTCCGCAGGCGTGCATTACGGGAACGTCGCGGCCGGCATCGTCTTTGGCGCGCACCTTGCTGGCGTAGGGAAGTCCGGTTTGTTCTTCCACAGGAAGCGCATCCAATTCGGTGCGCAACATGATGGTGGGACCGGGTCCGTTTTTGAGCATGGCAACCACCCCCGTGCCGCCTACGTGTTCGGTAACGTCATAGCCGGCGCTGCGCAGGCGCGACGCGAGCTTCGCCGCGGTTTGCGTTTCATGCGCGGAGAGTTCGGGGTTCTGGTGCACGTCAACGTAAAGCGCGTGGGCGTCCGGATAAGCGCTTTCCACTTCTTTCGCAGATGGGACTTGGGCGCAGGCAATAGCAGAGAGCAATAGTAATAGCGACAATTTGAAAAAAGTCATGGTCCGGGATCATACCTGCCCGGTCCGGGAGGCTGCAAACACGTCCAGCTTAAAACTATTTTGCTGCAACGATTTTCAGAATGAGACCATCTTAATGAGAAAGCAGTGCAATTCGCCGTTTCCCTTTTTTCCACCGGGTGTACAATCGGCTTAGAAAGCACTTGGTTGCGCACTTCGTCAGCAAGGCCGAGGCGCTATGAACGTTCACGTTAGCTATCGTCTTCATAAAATTCCCGCCGTAGAAAAAGATATCCAACATCAGATCGAAAAACTGCAGAAGCGTCTGCAGGTTTTCCGTCCCGAACTCGTCCACCTGAAGGGAGTGGTGGAAGAAACCTCGCCGCGCGAAGGGACCAGCGTTTCGCTGAATTTGCGCTTGCCCTCCGGGCAGATGGCGGTGCAGGCCTCCGCTCCGACAGCGGCGGCGGCGGTGAAGAGCGCGTTTGAGGATCTGCTACAGCAAGTCAACAAGCACAAGGAAATCTTGCGCGCGTCGCACAAGTGGCAGCGAGGGAAGCGTGGGGATAGCGCCCGGCCCGGGGCCGCGGTGCGGGAGGTTCCATTCGAACAGACGTTGGCCGCCGTCTTTCCGCCCACGATTTCCGGGGACGATATCCGCTCGTATGTGAACGTCAATCTGGCGCGTCTGGAGCGGTTTGTCGAGCGTGAAATCTATTTCCGCGAAGTCCAAGAGTCGATTGCTCCCGACAGTGTCTCCAAGGAAGAAGTGATTGACGAAACTATCGTTTCCGCTTTGGCCGATGGCCAGGAAAAGCCGGAACGTCTGGCGCTGGAACCGTGGCTTTATCGCCTGGCGTTGCGAGCTTTGGACGAGCTCTCGCACCATGACGAAAGCAATGGCAATGCCCGGCCTTTGGAAGATTCCGCGCGCCGGCGCAACGTGAAGGCGAGCGATGAGCCGGAACTGCAATTTCATCAGCCCGATGAATCGATCACCGGGGCAACGGTGATTCCCGATCCGCGCGTGGCCACGCCAGAACAGATCCTCGCCTCAGATGAGCTGTTGCGCCTGATTGCATCGTCGCTTCGCGATCTCGGGGCGGGTCCGCGCGAAGCCTTTATTTTGCATGCCGTCGAAGGATTTAGTGTGGATGAGATTGTGGCGATTACCGGCCTTCCGGCCGAGAGAGTACTCGCCTTCGTTTCTGCCGCACGCGACCACTTACGTAAGACGCCAGGGCTGGCCAAGCAGTTTCCCGGCCGGTTCGCTCCGACGGGCGTCGCTTAATCCAATTTCAACCTGTGGGGAGATATCCATGAGTATTACTCGGGAACAAATTCGAGAATTAGCTGAATTTCAGGACGAACAAGCGTGTGCCCTCAGTTTCTATTTCCAACCATCCACACCGCGAAACAAGGCGCATAAAGAGGACGTCATTCTCATTAAAGATCTCGCGCGCGAAGCCTTGCACGGCCTGGAAAGTCAGGGCAGGAAGGATTGCGCCCGCGCCGATATGGACCGTGTTCTGCGTCTGTCCGGCGAATTGCGCAGCAATGGAACGCACGGCAAGGCCGTGTTCGCCTGTGCCGCCAAAAACATCTGGCACGAATATGACGTGCCGCCTAGCTTGCCGGGAACTCAGCTTTTCGTCGATCGCCATTTCCATCTCAAGCCGCTCGCGTACCTGCTGGGGGCGTCCCCTCTTTTGGGCATCGTGTTGGTTGACCGGCACCGGGCGCGCATCTTCGATCTTCGCCTGGGCGAGTTGACGGAGCGCGAGGATTTATTCCATCCCCTGCCCCGCAGAGGCCGCAGCGACGGCTTTGCTGGATATGATGGTGGCCACGCCCAGCGCCGGGTCGAGGACGAGGTTCGCCAGCATTTCAAGAATGTGGCCGAGGCGCTCAAAGCCTTGCAGGAAAAAAGAGTGTTCGAAAAGTGGATTCTTGCCTGCCAGGATGCTCACCTCTCGCTGCTGGAGCCGCAACTGCATTCCTATGTGAGTCAGGCGCTCATCGGCCGCTTCCGCGCGGACATGAACCACATTAGCAACGAGGATATTCGCAGCCACGCGCAGCAGATTTTGGAGGGCTGGCAGAGCGATCGCCGTCGCGAACTGGTGTCGCAGACTTTAGAGCAGGCGCGCGGCAACGGACGCGGTGTTACGGGATTACGGCGCGTTTTGCGCTCGCTGGAGTTGGGAGAAGTTCAGACGCTGCTGATCGGCGAAAATCTTCAGGGACATGCCGTCGAATGCCCGGGGTGCGGACACATTGATGCCCACCTGGTCAGTTCCTGTCCGGCTTGCGGCAGGGCGACGCAGGAAATCGTCGATGTCGGCGAAGCTATTTTGCCGTGGGTGATTCGGCGCGACATTGAAACCTTCTACGTGAAGGAAGATCCGGAATTCGACAAGGTGGGCAATATTGCCGCGCTGCTGCGCTTCCGTTCGGAAAATGTGCAGCCGATCTCGATAGCCACGGCGGATCAATTGGCAAAGGCAGGAGCGGCGTATCCCGGCCGGCTGCGGAGATTCGCCAGCCGCTGAAGATGCGGCATCGGTAGAGCTTGAATCCGCAATCCGAATGGCCCAGGGCATGAACATATCCATGCCCTCTTTTTTGCTTCTGTGGAGGAATTCCAGCCCAGGCGTGAATCCATCTTAGCCTCATGGTATGCTTCCCGCTTCGCCTGCAAAGCCATTCACGCTCTTCGCGGAAATCATTTTTGTTTATAAGCGAACCGTGACTGGGAGGAACTGTGACATTCTCGCGCCGTGATTTTGTGAAAACGTCGATGCTCGGAGCGGTTGCCGCTGGAGTAGGAGCGAGTGCGATTCCCGAAGGGCTTGCTGAGAACGACCAAGGCCACGCGTCGCAATCGGATTCCGCAAAACGCCCGATCATCGTCTGCGCCAACAATGGCTATGCCTATGTCGAGGCGGCCTATGCGTTCCTCAAAGGCGGAGGCGATACGCTCGAGGCTGGCGTTCGCGTGGTGAAGGGGCCGGAGGATGATCCTAACGACGATTCGGTTGGGCTGGGCGGCTTGCCCAACGAGGAAGGCGTGGTCGAACTCGACTCCTGCTGCATGCATGGGCCTACGCGGCGGGCAGGTTCGGTGGGCGGCGTTCGCAACATCAAGAATGTATCGCTAGCAGGGAAGGCGGTGATGGAGCACACCGGCCACGTCATGCTGGTTGGAGAGGGCGCGGAGCGATTTGCCGTGGCGATGGGCCTGCCGCGGGAGAACCTGCTGACCGATCGCTCGCGCAAAATCTGGTTGCTATGGAAGCAATTCAATTCCGATCGCGACTGGTGGGGGCCGGGGATTGCGGATCCGCACTGGCATCCGCCCGCCCCTGAAACCAAACCGCAGGCCAACCTTTGGCAGGAAAAGATTCAGCAATTGCAGCAACGCGCTGCCGATCTCGGGATTGAGCCCGAGTTTCGGTTAGCGGCGGTGCGGCGAGTTTTGTTTCCGCCGACGGGCACCATCCACTGCTCGGTTCTGAATGAGAAAGGCGAAATGTCGGGCATCACCACGACCAGTGGCTTGGCCTTCAAACTGCCCGGACGTTGTGGCGATTCGCCGATCATCGGCGCGGGCTGCTACACCGACCAGGACATAGGATCCGCCGGCGCGACCGGTTCCGGCGAAGAAAATATCAAGGTCGCCGGCGCTCACACGATTGTCGAGAACATGCGGCATGGCATGTCTCCGCAAGAAGCGGGGATCGATGCGCTCAAACGCATTGTCCGCAACTATAGCGGCGACATGAACAAGCTGCGCTTCGTCGATATGACGTACTACATCTTGCGCAAAGATGGGGCGTATGCGGGCGTGAGCCTTTGGGAAGGATATTCCGCGGGGCATCCGCACAAGTTCGCGGTGCATGATGGAACGTTGCGATCGGAAGTGGCGACGCCGTTGCTCAAGGGATATTCGCAGGAATGGCCACCGTTTCCGCCGATTCCAGAGGAATTGAAGAAGGATTCGGAGTATCTGAAGTAAAGTAGCGCCGCCGCGCCGGCAGGCGTCCTTGCCTGCCGCGCCGATGGCGAGAGGCAATCACCCGCGTCCCCCTGGAACAGCGACGTCTTTAGCGCGAGATCGGTGACGGCATTTCTACTCGTACCGCAATGCTTCAATCGGATTCAGCCGCGACGCCTTCAGGGCAGGGAAGAATCCCGAGACGATTCCTACCAGCGACAGAATTACGAAGGAAATCATCATCACGCTCATCGAAGCGTGCAGGAAGATTGCGCCCTCGTGGTCGGCGGTCTTGTAGAACTCGTCGTAGAGCGGCATGGGCGGAATCGCCCAAGTAAGAAACTCGGCGACCCCCATCCCGATTACGCCGCCCACAAACGTGAGCACCAAGGCCTCCAGCAGAAATTGCACCAGAATGTGCCGCGGACGCGCTCCAATCGCCTTGCGCAGCCCGATTTCCCGCGTGCGCTCGGTCACGGAAACCAGCATGATATTCATCACGCCAACGCCGCCCACCGCCAGCGTGCAAACGCCGATCAGCCCCAGCACAGCCTGCAGACCTAAGGAAAATGCATTGATCATGGCGCGGTCTTCAATGGTGTCCCATTCCGGCGTGGCCTTGTCATCCTTGGGATCGAAGTGGTGCCGCCGCGCAATCACCTCGCGCACCGCCATCAGCGCTTTCTTGTTCAGTTCGGGCGCAGTCGGTTGGATGATGATCTCGTCGGGGTCGCGAATATTCTTAAGATCGCGCATCAGCGCGAAGGGAATGAACCCGTTCTCGTTGTCGGGACCCTGATACATGGAGTCCTGAATCTTGTTGCGCATCGTCCCGATGACTTCAAAATCCAGCCCGCCAATTTCGACGTGCTGCCCAGCGCCGGGTGCGCCCTGAAAGATTTTCTTCGCTGCGTTATAACCCAGAATCACCACGCGCCGGTGATCGGCGAAGTCGCTCTCATTGAAGTACCGCCCATCCGCGAGGTCGAGTTTGCGCATCTGGCCATAGGGCATATCCACGCCGCGCACCTGCAGGGACACCACGCGGGTCCCGATCTTGAACCCGAAATCGCGGTCAATCTCTCCGCTTACCGCGCGCACAATGGGCACTTCGTCGCGAATCGCCTCCACGTCTTCAAGTTCGTACTTGACTGCCTTGCCCGCCCGCTGTCCGCCAGCCTGCATGCTGGTTTGCCCGGGCCAGATCACGATGACGTTGTTGCCCATGTTCAGAAACGCGTGTAGCACGCACCCGCCCAGGCCCTGACCATATGCCAGCAGTAGCACCACAGACACCAGGCCCCATCCGATGCCCAGCATGGTTAGCGCCGAGCGCATGCGATCGCGCATCAGCGACTGCCAACCTTGCGAAACGAGCTCTTTCAGGTACATAAAGTTGCTTTCGATTGTCTTGTCATCTTGAGCGAAGCGAAGGACCTTTGCACTTTGCTGATTGCGAGAGACTGCAGAGGTCCTTCGCTTCGCTCAGGATGACAAGCATGGTTTGACTACTGAATGTGAATGTCGCCCGATCCCGTGCGCACTCGCAGCAGAGGGCCGCCGCCGTGAACTTTGCCGTGAATCTGTTTGTGCGTGTCGTCCACGCGTCCCTGCACCGTCATTTCGATGGGCTCTCCAACGTCGACGCTGCCCGAACTCGTGGAAATATCCGCATCGAAAGCCGCATTCGCTGGCAGCCGTACATGCACGTTGCCCGAACCCGTGCGAATCTCCCACGAACCGGTCTGCGTACCCTCGGCTGTGACATCGCCGCTGCCCGTCTCCCCGTGGAAGCTGCCTTGCACGCCACGCGCGTTAATATTTCCCGAGCCGGTATGCAGGTCGATGTCGCCCGATGCCGTCTCGTCGATCTCGACATCGCCACTTCCCGTGCCACCTCTCACCGGGCCCGAAATATGGCGTGCCCGGATGTTGCCCGATCCGGTCTGCAGCCGAATCTCGCCAGTCAGATTTTCCAGCTTCACATCGCCCGACCCGGTCTGCGTGTCCACGTTTCCGTGTGTGCCTTCGATGGTCTGATCTCCCGAGCCGCTGCGCGTGCGTACGGTAGTATCCGCGGGCACGCTAATCTCGTAGTCCACCGAGATGTTGCGCATGTTCACGTACTCAATGTGAATGCTGTTGCCCTCCTGCCGGATGGGAGGATGCTGTTCAATCTCGTGGACATCGGCATCGCGGTTGCTGCCGAGCCAATGGTTGCCGACGTAGATCTTCCCCCGAATGAAGACCGATCCCGACGAACCGGCGCGCACAGTGACGTCGCCGGAATGAGTGAGCACTTCAAGATCGACGGGGCCGCTGACGGTAAGCGTCTTTTCGAAGGTGCCCTGGGGGGTTGAGGCGAAAACCATCGCAGAGGCAAAAAACACGACCAGCGCGATCGCAAACACCGACCGGCTAGACACGGTTGTAGATTGCAGGGTTCGATAGTTATTCATAGCGTAGTGACTCCACAGGTGTCATATCCGCGGCGCGCTGGGCTGGATACATGCCTGCGGTCACGGTAATCAATGAAAGTGTCAGGATGGAAGCAACAATCGAAATCCAGGAAACGATGGGATGTGGAACGAAGTCGGGCAGCGGCAACGATTCCAGCGCAACACATGTCCCCATTCCGAAGGTCAGGCCCAGAATGCCGCTGACCACCGTTAACATGGCGGACTCGGCGAAAAACTGCCGCAGGATATCGCGCTTGGTGGCGCCCATCGCCTTGCGAGTGCCAATCTCACGCGTGCGTTCGGTGACCGATACCAGCATGATGTTCATCACGCCGATCCCGCCCAGGCAGAGGGTCACGATGGCCACGCATCCGAAAAATATGGTCACCACGCCAAAGATCTTATCCAGCATCTTGGCGCCATCCATCGTGTCCCAGATAAACATCGCGTCTTTGTCGAGCGCATCAAAGTGGTGCACCCGCGCCAGCGTCCGCCGTACCTGCAGGACTGCGGCCTCGTGTTCTTCCGGATCGCCTACTTCGAAAACGATGTCGTCCAGATACCCGCGGGTAATCCCGGCTCCAGGCTTGGTGGGCGGCGGAAAATCGCGCGATATCGCCGAATAAGGCGCGAACAGATAATCATTGTCCGGCCCGCTATAATTCGAGTTCTGCTTTTTTTCTTTTAGCACCCCAACGACCAGGTAAGGGACACTCTGCACCAGCACGCTGGCGCCGATTGCGGGTTGTCCCGGAAACAATTGGCGGTAAGCCTTCGATCCCAGCACCAGCACGCGGCGGCCTTCGCGTTCGTCGTCGTCGGTAATCAGCCGGCCTTCTGAAATCTGCAATGACCTGAAATCCTGGTACGAGGGCCACATGCCAACCACTCCGCGGCTTGCCAGGTTGTACTGGCTCACTTCCGGAATGGTTCGCCGCAATTCCGGACTGACGTTCTTGACCAGATAGCATTCGTCGCGAATCAAATCGGCATCATCGACGCTGAGGTGAATTTCCCGTCCAGCGGCCCGTCCGCCGACTTGTGAACTGGTGCGCCCGCCCCACATGATGACCAGGTCCTTGCCCAGGCTCTCCATGTGCTTTTTCTGGTCGACGCTGAAGCCGCGCCCCAAGCCCACAAGGATGATCACAGATGCAATGCCCCACACGATGCCAAACATCGTGAGAAAGGTTCGCATCTTGTGAGCCCGGAATGTGGAGAAGGCCTGGCGCAGGATTTCGGAGAGAGTCATGGCGGACACCAAAAACGGTGTTGGGTCTTAGGTGGTAGGTCTTAGGCTCGACACCTAATACCCAAAGCCTAAGACCCAACACCGCCATTCCTTATTGCAGTACGACCTGATCGCCTTCCTTCAATCCGCTCAGCACTTCGGTCTTCGCGCCGTTGGAAATCCCGATGTTGACGGCAACTTTATCCTTGCCGTCTTTGCCTTTGGGATTGGGAATCTCGACGGAAGCCTTTTTGTCCTTGTCGTAAAGGATGGCGCCTTCCGGAATCTGCAGCACGTTCTTGTGCTCTTCCAGGATGATTTCCGCGTTGGCGGTCATCTCGGCTTTAAGTTCGCCGCCCGGATTCTGGATCGAAACACGCACTTCAAAGGTGGTGACGTTATCCTTCTCCACGCCCATCGGTGAGATCTTCGTGACCTTGCCATCGAAGGTTTTGTCCTTAAACGATTCCACCTTGATGCGGGCGCGCTGACCAAGATATACCTTGCCGATATCGCTCTCGTCGACCTTGCCCTTTACATACACTTCGCTGGTATCGCCCAGCGTCATCACCAGTGTGGCCGACGAACCCAACACCAGGATCGAGCTCACCGCGTCGCCCATCTGCACATCGCGCGACAGCACGATGCCATCAATCGGCGAGATGATGTCGGTGTAGCTGAGCTGTTCGTCTAGCTGCTTGAGATTGGCCTCGTCCTGCGCCACCTGCGCCTGGGACTGCGCGATCTTGGCCTTGAGCACGGTAACCTGCGCCTTCGACACGTTCTGCTTGTTGAGGGCCATTTCGTAATTCTTCTGCGCATCTTCCAGTGCGGACGTGGAAACCACTCCATCCTTGGCCATGCTGACGGCGCGGTCGTAGGCGCGCTTCAACAGCGGCACATCCGGACCTTCCGCATCGACTTTGGCGCGCTCGGAGTCGGCCTGCGAGCTCTTCAAGTTGGCTTCTGCAGCCTCCAGGGCCGCTTTCGATTGCTCCACCTGCGCCTCGATCTCGATCTTATCGAGCTGGGCGAGCAGTTGCCCCTTCTTCACGCGATCGCCGTAGTCCACCAGAAGCTTCTTCACAATGCCGCTGGCCTTCGACTTCACTTCGACCTTGGTGATGGGCGTGACCTTGCCGGTGGCCACGACACTCTTGGCCAGGTCGCCCTTTTCCACTTTGGCGAGTTTCGACGGATCAATCTTGGTCCCACCACGCGTCGCCGCGAAAACTCCACCGGCAATCAGCAGCACGATCACGGCCACAATGCTGCCCCAGATAATCAGTTTGCGACGCTTCTTTTTATTATTTCCGTTACCGTTCACAACGCCTCCTGTAGATACCGCCAAGTGGAGATTGGGAGCCATTCTGCTGCCCTCAATCTTATGTACGGGGCTCGAGTTGTTTTAGTTCCTGCGATTTCAAAACTAGGATGTTGAACCTGGAGTCGAAACGACCGCGGCAGCTGCTAAAGCATCTGCCACCTTCCAGTTAGACCAGAGACCTTTCAAAAGGATAGCGTACTAAGGGATCGAAATTTGTGACCTTGCTCACTCGCGGCAATGCAGTTCCTATCCAGCAAATGCCATGTGGGACAGCCGCCGCGGCTGTCCGTCGAGCGTAGCTCGACTACTCATCAGGCCGCCTACCTTTTAGATGGAACCACATCGGGCCTTCGGCCCGTAGGATAGCCGTGGGCGGCTGTCCCACATAGTGTCAGTGCCCGCCGCTTTTAAAATGTTAGAATTACCCATCCATGATCGCCTTTGTGCTGCTCCGGGTCTTTCTGATCCTTCTCCTGGTGGCGGCCAATGCCTTCTTCGCAGCAGCGGAATTCGCGCTGGTGAGTGTGCGCGATACACGCATCCAGCAGCTCATTGGGGCGGGACGCATCGGGGCGCGCATCGTGCAGCGCCTGCACCAGAATCTCGACGAAGTCGTGAACGGCGTGCAGTTGGGTGTCACCATGGTCAGCCTCACTCTCGGCTGGATCGGCGAGCCCATCGTCGCCCGCCTGGTGGAAGGGACGCGCTTCGTCCACGAAGTTCCCCACGCCGCCGTCTACGCCCATGCCATCGCGATCGCCATCGCTTTTAGTCTAATCACCTACATGCACGTGATTCTGGGCGAGCTCGTCCCGAAGACGTTAGCCCTGCAGCGCGCCGAGCAAGTTGCCCTCGCCGTCGCCGCGCCCATGGAGGCGTTCCTCACGATCACGCGGCCGATTCTCTTCTTCATGCGCCGTTCCGGTGGCTTGGTCTTGCGCATCTTTGGCGCGCAAGCCACGCGTCGTGGAGGCACCGTTCACTCCCCAGATGAGCTGAAGTTGATCGTGACCGCCAGCCGGCAGTTCGGCCAGATTCCCGAGTTCCAGGAAGAAATGATCCACAGCGCCATCGAACTCGACAGCATCACGGTTCGCGAGGTTATGGTCGCGCGCCCGGATATTTTTTCGTTGCCCTCCGACCTGCTGCTCGACGAGGCTTTGGCTCGCGTTGTCGAGGGCCAGCACTCGCGCATCCCGGTCTATGATTCCCAGCGCGGTCCCGAGCACATTGTCGGTGTGTTGTACTACAAAGACCTCATGCGCTGGATGCGCCTTCGTCTCAGCAATCTCGGGCAGTCCACCGCAACTCGTATTTCGAGCATGCAAATCAGCCAGATCATGCACGACGTGCTGGTCGTTCCCGAAACCAAGGTTCTGGCCGAGCTGCTCTCGGAATTCAAAGATCGCAGACGCCACCTGGCGGTCGTGGTCGATGAGTTCGGCTCGACTGCCGGTGTGATTACCGTTGAGGATATCCTGGAGCAACTGGTCGGCAACATCGAAGACGAATTCGATGTCGCACCCAGCGAACCTGCGCTGGCGCATGAATCCACTCTCGTGCTCGAGGGCTCAGTCAACATCCGCGACCTCGAAGCCGAGTACGGTCTAACTCTCCCGCGCGACGCCGGCTTTGAAACTCTCGCAGGATTTATTTTGGCGCGCCTGCAAAAGGTTCCATCCCTGCGCGACTCCTTCGAATACGAAGGGCGCCGCTATACGGTGGAGGAGCTGGAAGGTCACCGCATCGCGAGAGTGAGGATTGAAAAGACCGCCAAAGTAGAAGGCGAAGCCGAAGCCGTCAAGCAGGGCGGGGACTGAAATGCGGGTTCTTCGGCTTGCGGCTTGCGGCTTCCGGTCTGGGCAGTCGCGCAATTTTGCAATTTCTCTCAGAACCACCACGATCACGTGACACTCCCGCGCAGCCCGAAGCCGCAAGCCGGAAGCCGGCAACCCGCAAGCCGGAAGCCGCTCTGATGCTCTCCCGCCTCGCCCAACGCGTCCTCTATACCCTCCCAGTGATCTGGCTAGTCGTGAGCCTCGTCTTTCTGATGATCC
>Ga0209733_1000018_pt1 | contig 17966 bp, 17 predicted proteins | sample BlaSpr_A8_OM2_M1_FD_187976 | JGI IMG/M metagenome (GOLD analysis project Ga0209733, IMG submission 187976) | Forest soil microbial communities from Thunder Bay, Ontario, Canada - Black Spruce, Ontario site 2_A8_OM2_M1 (SPAdes) (version 2) | ecosystem: Environmental > Terrestrial > Soil > Boreal...
TCTGACCGGTGTTTCCGCCGAGGTAATCGCTTCATGTAAGGGGCAGCAGTTTCGCGAAAAGATGCTGGTTACTCATCGAGGGCTGAGCGGTCCCGCCATTCTGCAAATTTCGTCTTATTGGAAAAAGCCGCAAGAGATCCAGATTGACCTTGCGCCGGGCATCGAGATGACAAAGAACTTCCGCGATCCGAAGACGCCGCGGACGCTGGCGGCACTGCGATCAGAGTTCCGCAAGATACTGCCGGCGCGATTGTCAGACCGCTGGCTCGACGTGCACGCGCCCGCCTCATGGACGAATACCGCGCTGGCTGATCTCGAGCAGCAGGCGCATGCGTGGGCGATCCTCCCGTCGGGAACCGAAGGTTACGAGAAAGCCGAAGTGACCGCTGGCGGCGTCGACACCGACGAACTTTTCGCCAAGACGATGGAGAGCCGCAAGGTTCGCGGGCTTTTTTTCATCGGCGAAGTCGTGGACGTAACCGGCCAGCTCGGTGGCTTTAACTTTCAGTGGGCATGGGCCTCGGGGGCGGCGGCAGGCAGGGCGTTGTAAACTAACTCCCCAGAATTCGGGAGGGACACGGGAATGAAGAGCATCATGGGAAGAATCCTTTATCTGGCCGCAGCGGTCTGCGTCGCGAGTACCGTGCTGGCGCAGACACCTTCGTCGACGCTGCTGGTGCTGGCGAAGAGTGACAATACCGTCGCAATCGTTGATCCGGCAACGTTGCAAGTTCTGGCGCGTCTTTCGGCCGGTCCCGATCCTCACGAAATCGTCGCATCCAGCGATGGCAGGCTCGCGTTCATCTCGAATTACGGAGGCTTGGACAGTGCTCTTAATACGATCTCTGTGGTTGATCTAGTTGCTCGCAAGGCGTTGCCTCCGATCGATCTCGGCGCGTTGCGCTCCACCCACGGGCTGGCATTTGCGGGCGGAGAACTTTATTTCACGGCGGAGACGAACAAAGTTGTCGGACGTTACGATCCTGGCAGCCAGCGTGTGGATTGGATTCTCGGCACGGGCCAGGATCGCACGCACATGGTTGTCGTTTCCAGGAGCCTCGATCAGATCATTACCTCGAACGTTAATTCCGGCACCATCGGCATCATCGAAACGATTTCCCAGCCGAACGGAGGTGGTCCGCCGCCTCAAGGACCGCCCGGCGGCCCGCGTATGACCTGGAAAGTAACGAACGTCCCGGCTGGCAATGGGGTTGAAGGTTTTGACGTGTCGCCGGATGGCAAGGAAATCTGGGCGGCCAATGCGCGCGACGCGACCGTCACCATCATTGACGTTGCTACGAAGCAGGCTACTCAAACTGTTCCCATCGCGGTGAAGGGCGCCAACCGCTTGAAGTTTACGCCGGACGGCAAGGGGGTCCTGATCTCCGGTCTTGGCGCGGGGGCTGGAGGTAGCGGCCTGGTGGTGATGGACGCGTCCACTCGCAAAGAGGTGAAGCAGTTGAGTCTCGGGGGCGGCGCCGCAGGGATCCTGATTGCTCCCGACGGTTCTCGCGCCTTTGTCGCGGTCAGCACGGCCGACAAGGTTGCGATCTTAGATTTGAAGACCCTGGAAGTCGTCGGACAAATCTCCGCGGGGAAACAGCCGGACGGATTAGCCTGGGCGGTTCGTAAGTAGGGACGCTTTTTCCGAAAAGCCTTTGACCGCTGAGATCGCAGAGAACAACGCGGAGGACGCGAAGAAAAACTGGCACCTGTCTTCTTTCTCTATGCAGCCTTTTCTTTGCGATCTCTTCGGCTTTGCTCCGCGATCTCTGCGGTTAAAGGCTTTTTAATATCCACACTTCCACTTCGGGTCCGAGTCCTTCTTTCTCTTCTGGACCTGAATGGACTATTATGGCGCCCACGGAGCACCGGATGGCGTTCACGGCTATCAGCAACGCGGTTACCGAGCTCGACGTCCTGTGGATCACCGCTGGCTTGGGCTGCGACGGCGATACGATTGCGATGACTGCGGCAACGCAGCCCAGCATCGAAGACGTCCTGCGCGGGCAAGTCCCTTGGATACCAAAAGTGAATCTGCACAATCCCTTCCTGGCGTTGTCCAATGGAGACGATTTTCTGAAACCCTTCCATCAAGCCGCAGAAGGAAAAATCGAGAATTTTATCCTTGTGGTCGAAGGGTCAATCCCAAACGAACACAACAAGGAGGAAGGCTACTGGGCCTCGCTGGGGACGGACCCTAAGACCGGTCAGCCGATCACCACTTGTGATTGGATCGATCGACTGGCTCCGCACGCGTGGGCGGTAGTTGCGGCGGGAACCTGTGCCACCTACGGCGGAATTCACGCGATGGAGGGCAATCCCACGGGCTGTATGGGACTTCCCGACTATCTGGGCTGGCAATGGAAATCGAAAGCGGAGATTCCCATCGTGTGCGTGCCGGGATGCCCGGTCCAACCCGACAATTTCATGGAGACACTGTTGTATCTGCTCCACATGGCAACCGGGCGCGCACCGCTGATTCCGCTGGACGATGCGTTGCGGCCAACCTGGCTTTTTGGCAACACGGTGCATGAAGGTTGCGACCGCGGCGGCTTCTATGAGCAGGCGCAGTTTGCCGAAGAATACGGATCTCCCCTATGCATCGTGAAGTTGGGATGCTGGGGCCCGGTGGTCCAGTGCAACGTGGGAAAGCGTGGCTGGATGGGCGGCATTGGCGGATGCCCGAACGTCGGCGGCATCTGCATCGGATGTACCATGCCAGGCTTTCCCGACAAGTTCATGCCGTTTATGAACCAGCCGCCGGGCTCGCTTTTGTCTTCGGCAGCGGTTCAAACTTACGGACGCGCAATTCATGCTTTGCGACGCTTCACGCAGGCATCGCTGAATAAAGAACCGAGTTGGCGCAAACCGGCGAGCAGTAAGGCGCAACCAAGCATACCAAGATGAGCGTAAACCTGGCTTGATCGCGCTGGTCGGATTTCTTGAGGGTGACAAATGGTTTCGTTTTCGTGGCCGCACAATACGAATGGCGATCCTGACGATCACTCCTCTGTAATCGCCGAGCCAGAACTGAATCCATCGCAGGCCGAAGAAATCCTTCAAGACTTGGCAGACGTTTTTCGCCGCCACAATCCACCAACGGCAAGGCACGTCGTATATCAGCAGGAACAGCCAGAGAATGGCGATGCTGCCGATGCGCAACTGCCAAATCTGGAGGCCAGATATCGGGCGCTGGTCGAGCAGATCCCTGCGGTAGTTTTTATGGCTTATCTGGATCGCGGGATCGGCGAGGCATACGTCAGCCCCCAGATCGAAGCTGCGCTGGGTTTTTCCCAGGAAGAGTGGCTGGAAGATCCGGTTCGCTGGTACAGCCACATCCATCCCGAGGACAAGCAGCGCTGGAGCACGGAAGCGGCGGAGATGTTTCGTACCGGCAATGCCCTGCGTTCGGCTTATCGGGTGCTGTCGCGCGATGGGCGCGTTCTCTGGTTTCATTGCGAAGCCAAGATGATCCGCAAGGAAAATGGCGAGCCCTGGTTCATTCATGGCGTGGGCTTCGACATCACGGATCTGAAGCGAACGGAAGAGGCATTGCAGAAGGAACGAAACGTCGTCTCCGCCATTCTTGATACTGTAGGCGCTCTCGTCGTGGTACTGGACCCGGCAGGTCGCATCCTGCGCTTTAATCGTGCGTGCGAACAGATGACCGGATACAGCTTCGCGGAGGTTCATGGAAGACTTATTTGGGAGTTGTTTCTGGTACCCGAAGAAGTGAACCACTTCCGGGCTTTGCTGGAAAAGACTCGCGACGACCAGAGCCCCCAGGAGTATGAGGGCAGTTGGGTTAGCCGGGACGGGCGGCAGAGACTGATTGCGTGGTCGACGACCGTGCTTCCCAGCGCCGGTGAAGCTTCCTCCTACATCATTATCGCTTCAGGAATTGATATCACCGAACGAAAACGAGCAGAGGCGAAGTTCCGTGGGCTGCTGGAAGCGGCTCCCGACGCGGTGGTTGTCGTCAATCGTGAGGGCAAGATTGTTCTGGTCAACGCCCAGGTCGAAAAATTGTTCGGCTATCGCCGCGCAGAGTTGCTGGGGCGGCCGCTAGAGCTGCTGGTGCCAGAGCGTCTCGGCTATCGCCACGCGCAACACCGCACTCATTTTTTTGAGGAACCGCGCGTCCGCCCGATGGGAACCGGAAACGAACTATACGGCTTGCATAAAGATGGCCACGAATTTCCCGTGGAAATCAGCCTCAGTCCTCTGGAGACGGAAGAAGGCGTCCTGGTTTCAAGTGCGATTCGCGACATCACCGAGCGCAAGCACCTGGAGAAGACCATTCTGGAGATCAGCGCGCGCGAGCAGCGCCGTATCGGACAGGACCTGCACGATGGACTCGGCCAGCATCTGACCGGCATTGCCTTCATGAGCAAGGTGCAAGAACAGAAGCTGATGGAAAAACATCTGCCCGAGGCCGGCGACGCGGGCAAGATTGTAAATCTAGTCAATCAGGCCATTCACAAAACTCGGGAATTGGCTCGAGGTTTGCTCCCGGTAGTAGCTGATGCCGAGGGATTGATGTCGGCCTTAGAGCAGTGGGCGGGCGAGGTGGAAGATTTATTCGCGGTTAGCTGCCGGTTTCAGTGCCTCGCTCCCGTGCTAATCCATGATGACACGATGGCAACGCATCTCTATTATGTTGCGCAGGAGGCAGTGAACAACGCCATCAAGCACGGTCATGCCCGCCACATCGTCATTCGGCTGGCTGCCGTCAAGCATCAGGGAACCCTCACCATTCAAGACGACGGCTGCGGAATCGGCAATCTGGTTCCGGGCAATAAGGGAGTGGGTCTTCACCTGATGAACTACCGTGCCAGAATGGTCGGAGGGTCACTCGAAGTGCAGTGTGTGGGGACTGGTGGAACCATGGTGACTTGCTTGTTCCCAGTCGACTACGAATAACGCATCATGAACCCGACGTACAAATCGCAGAACCTGGGCGTCAAGAAAAGAATCCTGGTCGTCGATGACCATCCCATTATCCGTCAAGGCCTGGCGCTCATGCTCAATCGTGAGGCCGATTTAGTGGTGTGCGGCGAAGCCGAGGACGCGACGGGCGCAATGCTGGTGATGGCTTCGGCCCGGCCGGACGTTCTCATCGTCGACATCTCGCTGAATGGGCCCGACGGCCTCGACCTGCTGAAAAACATTCGCACGACTCATCCTGCCCTGCCGGTTCTGATCCTCTCGATGCACGATGAATCGATCTATGCGGAACGCGCTCTCCGCGCCGGCGCCAACGGCTATATCATGAAACAAGAGGCCACAGAAAAAGTGCTGGTAGCCATCCGCCGGATTTTGAACGGCGAGATCTATGTAAGCGAACGCATTGCCAACAAGATGCTCAAACACTACATCACGGGTGCGAGCAGTTTGAAGAATTCCTCCATTTCCGACCTGAGCGACCGGGAACTGGAAGTGTTTCGCCTGATCGGAGAGGGTCACGGGACTCGGCAGATTGCGGAAGAGTTGCACTTGAGCATTAAGACCGTGGAATCCTACCAGGCCCATATTAAAGACAAACTGTCGTTACGCAGCGCGCGTGAACTCATGCAGCACGCCATTCAATGGAATATGAACGAAAAGACAGCCTGATGACTCTTTTCGCCCCGGGGATTTGCTTCAGTTTCGCCTTCCTAGAGGCATCACTCTAGGCGATCCGCTGTAGGGATATCCCTGATGTTCGCCATGGTATTTCTCTCCCTTGATAAAAAGTGGCCCTCCCGCTTGCTGGGTCCCACATTATTGTTTGATCCTACCCCACGTACACCACGGGTTTTCAGTCGGAAAACGGAGTGAGTTCTACTTCTTCGTGGTGCCTTTTTTTCTGCTGATTCCTGTCTCCAACAAGGAATTGGTCGGCCTCCATCCTTAACGCGATTTCGGCAAAGGAGAACCAGTCATGGCAGCGGAAACAGCCCCGTACGGTCGGGTCACACAAAAACCATCGCCTGTCGCCGAAGTACACATTCTCTGGATCACTGCCGGTCTTGGTTGTGACGGAGATTCAGTTTCCATCACAGCGGCCACCCAGCCGAGCATCGAAGACGTCTTATTGGGAGCTATTCCCGGACTTCCAAAAGTGCACTTGCACAATCCTGTGCTCGCGTATGAAGTAGGCGACGACTTCATGAAGTACTGGTACTTGGCAGAGGAAGGCAAACTCGATCCCTTTGTGCTGGTGGTGGAAGGTTCCATTCCCAACGAGAGCATTAAGCGGGAAGGCTACTGGGCGGCACTCGGGACCGATCCGAATACGAAGCAGCCGATTACCACCAATACTTGGATTGATCGCATTGCGCCCAAGGCGTTGGCGGTGATCGCGTGCGGAACGTGCGCGACCTACGGCGGGATTCACGCGATGGAAGGCAATCCTACAGGCTGCATGGGGCTGGCGGACTACCTCGGCTGGGATTGGCGCTCGAAGGCAGGACTGCCTATCGTCAACGTTCCCGGTTGTCCGGTGCAGCCTGACAATTTCATGGAGACCGTGCTCTACCTGCTCTATCAGGTCGCTGGACTGGCGCCCATGATTCCTCTGGATGATCAACTACGGCCCACTTGGCTTTTCGGCAAGACGGTCCACGAAGGTTGCGACCGAGCTGGCTACTACGAGCAGGGCGACTTCGCCGAAGTGTACGGCTCCCCGAAATGCATCGTGAAGCTGGGATGCTGGGGCCCGGTGGTGAACTGCAACGTTCCCAAACGCGGATGGATGGCTGGAATTGGCGGTTGCCCCAACGTGGGCGGCATATGTATTGGCTGCACCATGCCCGGCTTCCCCGACAAATTCATGCCCTTTATGGATGAACCGCCGGGCGCTCATGTGTCGAGCGCGGCGGTCGGCGCTTATGGCCGCGCGGTTCGTGCTCTGCGATCGATAACCCAGAATACTGTCAACAAAGAGCCCAAGTGGCGCCATCCACGCGCGGAACTGACCACCGGCTACCACCCGAGAGCCTACTGAGAATCCAAAAGGAGCGATCCAATGAGCACTGTTGCCGCACCGACCAAGGATGTTTCCAGCAAGAAGCGGAATCTGGTGGAAATGAATTGGGACCCGATCACCCGGATCGTGGGCAGCCTGGGCATCTTCACCAAGATTGACTTTGAAAATCGCCACGTGGTCGAGTGTCACAGCACCTCTTCCATCTTCCGCGGGTACAGCATCTTCATGAAGGGCAAGGACCCGCGCGACGCTCACTTCATCACCAGCCGTATCTGCGGTATTTGCGGCGACAATCACGCCACCTGCGCCACCTACGCACAGAACATGGCGTTCGGAGTACGACCGCCGGACATGGCGGAGTGGATCGTTAATCTCGGCGAGGCCGCCGAGTACATGTTCGACCATAATATTTTTCAGGACAACCTGGTCGGGGTGGATTTCTGCGAGCAGATGGTCAAGGAAACCAACCCGAAGGTGTGGACGAAGGCGCAATCGACGCTGGCGCCGAACTCCAATCTGCACGGGCACCGCACCATCGCTGACATCATGACGGCGCTCAATCCGTTTACGGGATCGTTTTACCTTGAGGCTCTGCAGATGAGCCGCATGACCCGCGAGATGTTTTGCTTGATGGAGGGACGCCACGTACATCCTTCTACGCTGTATCCGGGCGGCGTCGGCACCGTGCCCACGGTCCAACTGTTTACGGACTACATCGTGCGGTTGATGAAGTACGTCGAATTCATGAAGAAGGTCGTTCCCCTGCACGACGACTTGTTCGACTTCTTCTACCAGGCATTGCCAGGATATGAAGAGGTGGGACGACGGCGCATCCTGCTGGGCTGCTGGGGATCGTTTCAAAATCCCAAGGTCTGCGACTACAAATACGAACACATGACGGAGTGGGGCCGGGCGATGTATGTGACCCCGGGCGTCGTTGTCGACGGCAAGCTCGTAACCACTGACTTGGTGGATATCAATTTGAACATGCGGATTTTGTTGGGGAGTTCCTACTACGACGATTGGAAGAACTCCGAAACTTTTGTGAAGACGGATCCGCTGGGGAATCCTGTCGACAAAAACCATCCCTGGAATCAGACAACCATCCCTCGTCCGCAAAAGCGCGATTTTGATGGCAAATATACCTGGGTCATGTCGCCGCGGTGGCTGGATCAGCGGACCGGCGACCATCTGGCGTTGGATACCGGAGGCGGTCCGATCGCGAGACTTTGGGCGACGGCACTCGCGGGAATTGTGGACATCGGGTACATCAAGGCCACTGGGCAAAGCGTAAAAATGTACCTGCCCAAAACTGCGTCCAAGCCTGAGGTTGAGTTTGAATGGAAGATTCCCAAGTGGAGCAATGCGATCGAGCGCGATCGCGCCCGTACTTACTTCCAGGTTTATGCGGCTTCCGCGGCTCTTTATTTTGCGGAGAGGGCGCTGCAAGAACTGCATGCCGGTCGGACACGGACTTGGACTGATTTCAAGGTTCCGGAGGAGGCCATTGGTTGCGGCTTCCACGAAGCGGTACGCGGCGTGCTCTCGCATCACGTGGTGATCCGCAAGGGCAAGATCGCCAACTACCATCCCTATCCCCCGACACCCTGGAACGCGAATCCACGAGATGTTTATGGCACTCCGGGGCCGTACGAGGATGCGGTGCAGAACACTCCCATCTTCGAAGAAAACGGGCCGGAGAAGTTCAAGGGCATTGACATCATGCGCGCGGTGCGGAGCTTTGATCCTTGTTTGCCGTGCGGCGTGCATATGTATTTAGGGAACGGAAAAGTGCTGGAGACGCATCATTCTCCGATGTTTGGCTTACAACCATGAACCTGCACCATGGTTGACGAGGAGTGAGAGTAGTAGTTCTTCGTTATCGCCGGTTCCCCCGCGACGAAAGATCCGGCATATCGAATCCGCTCTCTCACTCCCTTTTAGCATTCGCGGCGTGCGGAAGATCGACGATTAACAACGATTAACAAGGAGCAGCGGTGGCGGACAGCAAAGGTTTTCGAGAGGACATGCAGCGGATTGGCGAACTCGTGCAGGAAATCGAATCGATCGCCGATCCTGCGGTGCGAGCTTCCACCAAGAACCTGGTTCAATCGATCATGGACCTGCACGGTAGGGCGCTGGAGAAGGCGCTCGATATCGTTGCCGAGGCCGGAGAGCCGGGCATGAGCATCATCGACCGGCTGGGTGATGATCCGCTGGTAAGCAGCGTTCTAATTCTCTATGGTCTGCATCCCGAGGATATCCAGAGTCGTGTGGTGAAGGCGATAGACCGAATCCGGCCGCAATTGCGGAAGCAGGGCTGCGAAGTGGAACTCCTCGATGTGAACGACGGTGCAATTCGCTTGCGCGTTGATACCGGTTCCCATTCCTGTGGCTCGACTGCCAAAACCTTGCAGGCCAGCCTGGAGGGAGCCATCTACGATGCAGCGCCAGACTTGACGTCTCTCGTAATTGAAGGTTTTGAAGAAAAGCTAGCTTCCGGATTTGTCGCACTGGAAAAATTGATGGCCGGCGCCGAGACACATTCTCGCGCGCTCCTGGAACCGCAGGCCGGAGATTAGCGCGATGCGCGAACACTGTGGAGTGCGAAAAGCATGAGCGCGGGACAATTTCCTCAATCCGGCGGTGGCTTTGGCGTGCTGCGACAATTTGCGCGGCGGGAGCGACGTCCGTTGGAGCGTTGCGAGTTGTGCAGTTTAGGGCTTCGTCCCGACCATCCCCATCTGATTGAACTGGCACAGCGCAGGCTTCTCTGTGCCTGCGAGGCGTGCGCGATTCTATTCAGCGGGCAGGGAGTAAAGTTCAAGCGTGTGCCGCGGCGGGTGCTCTCCCTTCCCGATTTCAGTCTGAGCGATGCCGAGTGGGACGGCCTGATGGTCCCGATCAACATGGCGTTCTTCTTCAAGAACAGCCTGGAGAATCGCGTGATTGCCATGTATCCCAGTCCCGCGGGAGCCATGGAGTCGCTACTGGCACTGGAGTCGTGGAACGATATTGCGGCCCGCAATCCGGTGCTAAACGGCATGGAGTCCGATGTGGAAGCGCTGCTCGTGAATCGGTTGGGTTACTCGCGCGGACATTCGGCGGCCCCGGAGTATTATCTGCTTCCCATTGATGAATGCTACAAGCTGGTTGGTCTGATCCGCATGCATTGGAAAGGCCTCTCGGGAGGGACGGAAGTGTGGCAGGAACTCGGCCATTTCTTCGCTAACTTGAAAGGCCGCGCAGTCGAAAGCACCGAAGCACCCGCCTTGGAAAAGGGATCGCATGCCTAATCTGAGCTTTCAGATCGAGGGCGCCGACGTCGTTCCGCACGCCGCCTCGCCCATGCTTGCATTTAAACTACGCCTGACCAACTCCGATCCCGGAGAGATCATTCACACGGTCGCACTGCGCTGCCAGATTCAGCTCGAAGTTACGCGCCGCAAATACACGCCGGACGATCAAGCGCGGCTTCGCGATCTCTTCGACGAACCGAGCCGCTGGGGGCAGACTCTGAAGAATTTGCTCTGGACGCACGCCAGCGTTGTGGTGCCCTCATTCCAAGGCACGACGGTAGCGGATGTTCCTGTGCCCTGCACTTTTGACTTCAACGTGGCTGCCACGAAATATTTCCATGGCTTGACGGACGGTGATGTTCCCATCTGCCTGCAGTTCAGCGGCACGGTTTTCTACGCTGCGCCAGAAGGCGGCCTGCAAGTTGCTCCGATTTCATGGGACAAAGAAGCGCGCTTCAGGCTGCCGGTAAAAATCTGGCGCGACATGATGGAGTCGTACTATCCCAACAGCGCCTGGCTATGCCTGCATAAGGATGCGTTTGAACGCTTGTATCAATACAAGGTCCGGCACGGCATTCCGAGTTGGGAAGAAGTACTGGAGAGCATTATCCCGGTCGAAGAGACGGTGATGTGATGAATCTCGCGACAGTGGACAAGATCGCCAAAGCGGTGCTGTATGAGGGATACATGCTCTATCCCTACCGCCCATCGTCGGTAAAAAATCAGCAGCGCTGGAACTTCGGCGTTCTCTGTCCGCAGTCTTACAGCGATGCGCAGGACGGCAGTGAGGCTTCGACCATGCAGACGGAATGCCTGGTAGAAGGCGGTGCGCGGACCTCGCTCGAAATTCGCATGCGATTTCTGCAATTGATCGCGCGCTCGGTCGGCGAGTTAACGCCGCCGGCAGCCGAATTTATCCCCGGAGATATATTGGAGTTTCGGTTGGCCGAGAAACTCGCAGTAAATGGTCGGGTGTATCAGGCTTGGCAGGAAGCGGTGGAGCGCGAAGTCATCGTGCCGGTTTGTGAGGTGGAAGCACTGGTTAACAATCCGATAGTTCACGCCTTTACGTTCCCCGCGGAAGAACAATTGGAGCCGCTGCGCGAGTCCGGCGGCCAAATCGTCGGCATTCTTGTGCGCGAAGCCAATGCTCTTTCTGGCGAAGTCGAAGTTGCCGCAAGCCAGCATGAGAAGGGGCTTTTCAAGCTAAGCGTACGGATTCGCAATACCACTCCCTTCACAGTTACCAGCGAGACGAACCGTAAGGACGCATTGTTAAGTTCACTGGCCTCGAGTCATACGGTTCTCGGCGTCGAAGATGGCGAGTTTGTGTCGAGCCTCGCTCCTCCGGAACGAGTAAGCGATCTCGTCTCCAGTTGTAAGAATGTAGGCACCTGGCCGGTTCTGGTGGGAGAGGAAGGCCGGCGTGACACGATGCTCTCCTCGCCGATCATCCTTTACGACTACCCGCAAATCGCACCCGAAAGCGCGGGAGATCTGTTTGACGGAACCGAGATCGATGAAATTCTCTCTTTGCGAATCATGACCCTGACCGACGACGAGAAACTTGAAATGCGCCAGTCGGACGAACGCGCGCGCCAGATGCTCGAGCGCACCGAAACCATGCCGGTGGAACAGTTGATGAAGCTGCACGGAGTACTGCGCGGACTGCGTCCGCTCAAGGAGGAGACCCCATGAACGAATGGGAATGGCAACTCCTCGAGGACAAGACTCCAATCGATCATCTGGAAATTGCCGGGGTTGAGGTCAGGACGGGAAGCCGGGTGCGACTGCGGCCGCGCAAGGGTGGCGACGTGATGGACATCGCTCTGGCCGGCCAGACCGCGACCATCGAATGCATCGAACAGGATTATGAGGGCAAGCATCACGTTTGTGTCGTTCTCGATAACGATCCGGGAAAAGATATGGGCTTTATGCGCCAGCCTGGACATCGCTTCTTCTTCGATGCGGAAGAAGTCGAGCCGCTTTCGCCCGATGAAATTGTTTCTACGAGAGCGGTGCCCAAACCAACCATCCTCGTGGCTGGCATCGGCAACATTTTCCTTGGAGACGACGCGTTCGGAGTTGAAGTGGCTCGCCTGCTGGGCGACCGAAAGCTGCCGGAGGCGGTGCGCGTCGTTGATTTCGGCATTCGCGGTTTCGATCTCGCTTACGCGTTGCAAGACGGCTACGAGACCACAATCCTGGTGGATGCCTGCCCACACGGCGAAGCGCCGGGCACTCTCTATGTCATCGAGCCCGATTTGAAGTCGTTCGATGATCCAGCCGCACCGCAGGCCGTGGTGGAAGGGCATGCGATGAATCCCGTGAACGTGCTGCGCATGGCGCGAGCGATGAATATTGAACTGAAGAATGTCCTGCTCGTCGGATGCGAGCCCGAAACTCTGGGTGGGGAAGAAGGCCAGATGGGGCTCAGTGCGGTGGTCGAGGCTGCACTAGAAGAGGCGGTCAAGTTGGTCGAGTCGCTGATCGGGAAAGTCCTGGAAAAAGGCGGCTTGGGTCCGATCCAGTAATATCCTGCGACACAAGGAGACTGCAATGGTGCTTGGAGAGAATGGCAACGGGGCGATGAGTGACAAAGACACGCTACTCATGCTGAGCGGAGTGGCTCTGGTAGTTTTCGGGACGGGCTTGATTCTTTCCAGCCCCATCGCCAGACGTTATCTCAGCCAGGTGGGCTTGGGGGATCTGGCTCAGGCTGCGTTGCCAGACCTGGACCGGTATTTAAAGCTGCGAGCGATGTGACGGGCAACAGTGCATGTAGCGCGGCAACCAAGTCAGGGGGATGAGTTTGTCTACAACCGGAATACCGCAGACGGCGGTTCGATATTCAATTGATCGGGAGCGGAGCACCTTCACGGTGCGGGCGTTTGCCACGGGGCTGCTTTCAGCCTTTGGCCATAACCCCACAATTGCGATTCCTGATTTGGAGGGAGAGGTCGTATTCAATTCCGAACCGGTAGAACAAAGTTCCTTACGCCTGGTCATTCATGCGGCTTCGCTGACCGTTACCGATGATATCCGTGAGAAGGATCGCATGGACATCAACCGGGCTATGCACGAGGAAGTACTCGAGTCCGATTCCTACGCTGACATTATCTACGAGTGTTCTCGCATGACTGCCAGCAAGATCGGGGAAGGCCAGTATTGGGGGACTCTGAATGGAGAGCTGATACTGCATGGAGTGAAGCGCAATCAGCCTGTGCCGGTTCGGATGTCGGTGAATGGTGATGTGCTCCATGCGACTGGAGAATTCTCAGTTCGGCAGAGCGATTACGATATCCGGCCGGTTTCCGCGGCCGCCGGGACGGTAAAGCTCAAGGATGAACTGAAGCTTTCGTTTGATATTTTCGCGCGCAAGCAGGGCTGACTGGTGTCGAGCGACAGCAAGCAGAGCCGGAAGGCAAAATCGAAAGCTTCCTTTTGAATCGGGAATTCATCCTAACTCCGTCGCAGGCGAAAAGGAGATCTCATGAGGAAAGCATTTTCGGCTCTCACGACCGTAGCAGGAGCAGCAACGCTGGCATTTGCGGGATACATCCTTCTTGTCTCGCTTCCAGACCTGCGACGTTACATCAGAATAAGCACAATGTAGTCGTCAACTGGTTCCCGCCATCCGTCGATTTCCAGACTCCTCCCGAGGCAGCTCCGGCATAGTAAGTGCTCGCGTCGCCTGGGACGCCAGCCACGGCGGCGATACGATTCCCCACCTTAGGACCGACGAAGGGGAATCGACGGCGTCCGGCTGTTTAGCCCACCTTGAAACCACGCTGCCCAGGAGTGCAATCGAAGCAAAACAGAGCGTCAGTTTTTTCAGAACCATCAGTAGAATCCTCCGGCGGAACATTGTGCATATTACACGTCTGCGGGGAACGTTGGATCAATAAGAGAACCGATGGTCAAAACAGCTCAGGACGGTTCGCGTTCTGAGATCATTCTTCGCGGAGAGCCCGGGCAGGATCCAAGGCCGCCGCGCGGCGAGCCGGCAGCCACGATGCCGTTGCGGCAACGAACAAGAACAGTACGGCAACAATAGAGAACGTCGCCGGATCGGTGGGCTGCACGCCCACCAGCATTGCACGCATAAGTCGCGTGAGCAGAAATGCGCCAGCCAGTCCTGCGGCGACGCCAATTGCACTGAGGCGAAGTCCTTGTCCAACCACGAGGTGCAGAATCTGATCCGGAGCCGCTCCCAGAGCCATGCGAACACCGATCTCGGCCGTGCGTTGCCGAACCGCCGTCGAGAGTACGCCGTACAGGCCCACCCCTGCGAGAACGCCGGCGATGATCGCAAATACGCTGATAAGGATTAGCGCGAAACGAGTGCCAGCTTGTGCGTGGGAGACTAAAGCTTCCACCGGTTGCATGTCCGAGACCAGAAGATGCGAATTCATGTCTTTTATAGCGGCGCGAACTGCGCTTCCATAATTTGCCGGATCATTGCCGGTTCGAATCGCCCACGAATCGACTCTGCCGGATCCTGCGAATGCGTCGGTAAAGTAGACCTGTTCGCGTCCCGGTTCGGCCAGCGAGACAGCATGCTGATGCGCAACCACGCCAATGACCTCGACCCATTCCGCCTCGGGCGTACGAAGGCGAATCAGAATATGACCGCCCACGACGGGTTGCCCGTGGAAAGCCTTGTTCGCAAGAACGTCATCAATCACCACTGCATTGCGGGCGGGTAAGTTGTCGGCGTCGGTAAAAAAGCGCCCCGCCAGTAAACGCATGTGCATGGTTTCAAAATAGCCCGGGAGGACAACCTCATTATCGGTCGCTTGAAATTTGCCGGCGTCCGCGAGAGCCTCTTCGGTGCCCCACCGTATCGGAAAGAAACCTCCCGCAAGAGGAAAGGGATTCGATGCCGTCACGCTCTCGACTCCCGGGATGGCCCGCAAACGTTCCTGGATTTGGCGGATGAGAACAGCTCGCTTTTCGGGCGAGTCTCCGCCCCCATCCGCTGCCGTAACCTGAAACGTCAACACGCGGTGCGGGTCGAAGCCAGGATCCACGCGCTGGAGTTCGAGGAAGCTGCGGAACATTAGTCCCGCTCCAGCGAGGAGAATGAAGGAGAGAGCAACTTCAACCATGACCACGGCATTGCGCAAGGTGCTTCCGCCTAAAAGTCCGGCATTCCGGCTGCTTCCGCGCAATAGAGTTGTGACTCCGGGCTTCGACGCGCGCCAAGCCGGTAGCATGCCGAAAATCACAGTTGCGGCCAGGCATGTAATGGCAGTGAACGCGAGTACGAACGAATCGAGCCGGATCGCGTCAAGGCGAGGCAGATTCTCTGGGGCAAGCGCACGCAGCTGCTGAATTCCAATCCATGCCAGAGCCAGACCCATCAGCGTGCTCATGGCGGTAAGCACAGATGCTTCGGTGAGGAGGGAAACAATCAAACGCCAACGATTCGCGCCGAGCGCTGCGCGGACTGCAAGTTCCCGTTCGCGCAGCGAAGCCCTGACCAGCAAGAGATTGGCCACATTGGCACACGCAATCAGCAGCAAGAAAATCGCCGACCCCATGAGCGCGAGAATCGCGGGCCGAACGGCCGCAACCAGATGCTGCCGCATGGGCTCGACGTGGATGTAATATCCGGCGGTTCTCTCGATGAGGAAGTTCTTGCGTGCTTCGGCGGCCACGTTATCGGCGGCCGCTTGCGCCTGTTCGACCGTCACGCCGGGCTTCAGCCTGCCCACCGCACGGATGGAGAACCCATTGCGTTTGTCGGCATCGTAGCCCAGGCGATTGGCTATCCAAATGTCCGGTGCGGGCTCCTGGTTGGCGTCCGGCGGGAAGAACAAACGGAAGAGCGGCGCCAGCACACCGACAATGATCGGAGTCGGTTGGCCACCTCCTGCAACCATGGGATGACCGAGCACGGCGGTGTTGGCGCCGTAGCGTCGCTGGAAATATTCATAGCTGAGAATCGCGGCCAACGGCAGTCCCGGCGGTGGCTGCTGACCGGCTTGAGGCGGCGGGGCTGGTTGTGGGAGACCGTCCTCATCGTAGAAGTCGCGGCCAAGTGCGATTCGTCCGCCTAACAAGCGGAAGAAATTCGTGGTGACGATTGCCACATGAGTTTGCTCGGGCGTACCGTCTTCGAGAGGAGTGACATTCGGGAATGTGAAAACGCCGCCTAAATCCTCGAAAACAGTTTTCGTACCGTCCCGCAGATCGATAAAGTCGGCATTGGAAAATGGCAGGTCTCGAACATGTCGCTGGCGCAGATCCATTCCGGCGATCACAACCCGATCAGGATCCTTGTATGGAAGCGGCTGCAGCAGCACGCCGTTGGTAACACTGAAAATCGCGGTGGTCGCCGCCAGGCCGAGAGCCATCGTCACCACAGCCGTCAAGGTGAACAAAGGGTTCTTGAGCAGAACCCGGATTGCGATCTTGAGATTTTGCAGCACCATGCTTGAACCCCCTAAGCACGTCTGGCTTTACATCGCTTGTCCCCATTTATACAACAGAAACAATTGATGATCGCCGATTTCATCGTAGATTGTGGACCTCCGGAAGAACGGGCATTTGGAGACGATCTGTCATATCAGGCCTGGTCGGTTGAGTCCTGTTGCTTTGAGCGCTGTCGAATGGCTTCACTGCGCCTTGTTCTCGCTAGTGGATGGGGAGAAGCCGAAGCGTTCGCGCATGCGCTGCCGGAATCGTTCCCGCTCTTCCGGCGTCATATGGTCGCAGCGCTCTTTCATGCGCCGGCGAAAACCAGGGCGACCAGAGTGGTGCGATCCCAATCCGCCAAAGAGGATGCGGCACAACACCAGAAGTCCAAGCGCTTGCCAAAAAGTGATCTGGCGCCAGCCGAACAGCGGCGGCAGCAGCCAATTCCACAGGTGCAGCACGATTTCGCCGCCGATGAAGGCAAAGAGCACCATCGCCACGATCGCCAGCGGAGCAATAAAAAACCATTTCTTTCTCATGTTCAGTCCCTCATGCTTTCGTAAATTCGTCGTAAATGCTTTGCAACCGCTCGCGCAGATGCAGTACCGCATAGCGTTTGCGCGAGAGCAGCGTATTGACGCTCACGCCGGTTTCGGCGGCCAGGTCTTTAAAACTGCGTCCCTCCAGTTCATGCGCAACAAACACGTCATGCTGCTCCTCGGGCAACTCGTCGAGCGCCAACTCCAGCTCATCCAGAAGCACGTGGCGGAAGTAGAGCGCTTCCGGCCCTGCGTCGGGTGACGGCAAAAGATCTTCGATCTGCAGCATCTCGCCGCCTTCGCCCTCGACCGCCGCGTCGCTGAAGGCCTGTGGTTTCTTCTTGCGAAGAAGGTCAATGATGCGATTACGGGCGACGCGAAAGAGCCAGCCAGTCACGTGCTCGATCGGCATCAGCAGGCGATTGGCTTCGACCAGTTCGTAAAAAACCTCCTGCACGATGTCCTCGGCGTCGGAGGGATCGGGCACCCGGCGGCGGATAAAATTCCGCAGCCGCGATCGTTCTTTCGCGACGATCTCGGAGATGCGACGGTCTTGCTCGGTCATCCCCGCGATCCTCCAGAGGTCATCCATCTATTCGTGTAGACGAACCGCGACCGCAAATATTGTAGAGATTGTGAGTCAGAAAACACGGGTATAGAAGCTTCCTGGGAGCGAGCGGACGCCGAGAGGCGGCGATCAGATTGGGCCACGATAGCGGCGCAACCGCACGG
>Ga0209733_1000019_pt1 | contig 17773 bp, 13 predicted proteins | sample BlaSpr_A8_OM2_M1_FD_187976 | JGI IMG/M metagenome (GOLD analysis project Ga0209733, IMG submission 187976) | Forest soil microbial communities from Thunder Bay, Ontario, Canada - Black Spruce, Ontario site 2_A8_OM2_M1 (SPAdes) (version 2) | ecosystem: Environmental > Terrestrial > Soil > Boreal...
TGCTGCTTGGAAGCCAAGCTGCTTCCCTCTTGGATAACGCCAACTCCAAACCGGGAACGAACTAGATTCGGAAACCTTCGAGATTGTGACTTTAGTTCTGACAGGAAGACAGCCGTGTCTGCGACCGCATTGTCATATTGAGTCCCCCTCATTAGGACAATCGCTTTTGAATCGGCTGCGACCTCCTCGTTCGGGGTCCAACGAACCCCCAAGCCCGTAAAACCCTTCTTTCCTTCCAGATCAAAAACGCTTTTGGGAAATGGCTGCGCAACAGTACCCGTGTGTCGCAGGACTATGTGAGCCACCTGACGCGCGAGCATGAACGCAAGAACGGAATCATCCGGAACAATATTCAGCAATCCCCGGCTTACAATGATGAGATCTCCGACAGCGAACATTTCTGCGGGAGTGGTCAGAAGCAGGCGACAAGCAATCTTGTGTGTTCCCATTTCGCCGATTGGTGCGATCTGATGGACAATCCGATCCAGGCGTTGCTCTTCCTCTCCAGGATTAGCGAGAAGGCCATCGGCATCCAGTCGTGCTACCACATTGTTCTGAGAATCAGGAACCGACTGACCTTCGAGAACGGACGTGTTTCCGGTATCGCTACTGCTTTTGCTCATTTGTGGTGCGGTCGCGCGCTCCTTTTGTTGCTGCCAGAGAAGCGCATAGCCCCTAAAATGGAATTCAAGGTTTCCATCGGCACGAAATGTTCGCCTTTCATCGAAATAAGCAGCGCTTGGCAACCACGACCCGTTGGCAACTTTTTCTCGCCAGCTATCGAAGTGATAATAGTGTCTTGGCCCCGTATACCAATGTTCATCATAGGGTCCAGTGAACACCCCTTTGAGTCTTACAATGGCATACGAAGAAGAATCGACCCATATCTCGCCGCGAAACCTTCCGGAAGCTCGTTCGCTGACCGGCGCGACTGAGAATACCAAGCAGTCGGTGTCGACAAGACTCTCTCTCTCTTTATAAATGAGAGAGTACATATCCGCATTGAAACCATAGAGGTCTGGGAAGAAGATCGCAAGAAAACCCTCGGCAAACAGGTACTCGGATCTACCGGCATTCGTCAGAATCAAATGGCTTCTCCAAGTGCGCTCGCCGCTCAATACTCTCTCGACGGGACTATCACCATACACTTGGCCAAACTCAACGCGAGCGAGAAAGTACGCATCATCAATAACCCTTTCAGTCGCCTCATCCAGTGCTACATCAACTCCCTTGACCTGGCGATGTCCGAGGCTTTGCATGTACGCTTCTGTGACAAATCGTAGGGACCCAAGCTTGCTGATCGTGTCTCGCTCTTTAGAGAAAATGCGTTTCGTGATCTGTTTCTGATTCAGGCCTCCAAATTCAAAACGTGGTAGCTCATCCGGGTCGGGTTCTTGGGCATGCGCCAGTGAAGTGCAACAGAGAATAGCTGCGACAAATAAACGGACGAGCATACATCCTCCAATTCGACGGTCGGTGATTCTCACCAACACCGCGTAAACCAATCAATACCGCCCTTTAAGTGCATGGTGATGGGATAGACTGGACCGCCGTATGCCATCGCTTTCCAAGCCCAGCGCGGCAAGTGCGCGTGCCGTACAGCTAGAACGCCCATTGCGTTCATGAACACCGTCGGTGCAAACTGCTCTAAATTGTCTAGGTACAACTCGCCGCGACTCGGTTTTTGCTGCAGGGCTGAGTTGCCTTCGACGCACCGATGGTGAGCAATTCCTTGGTGAGTCGCCTCGACGTCGAAGATAATGGAGCCGGCGAAGAATATTTGCATCCCCCACGCCTTCTTGTCCCAGATAGGGTCGGGTCGAAGTGCGGCTTCGGGTTGCTTGAGTTCGGCTAAATTCCACACAACCGGATCCGGCTTCAAAGAAGGAACTGCGCTCGGAGCACTCGGCAACTCACCGGTACGCATAGACGGTTCGACTCGGCTCGGTTGACTTGAGATCGCGAGCTCTGGTGAGCAATCAGCACATTGTTGAATTTGTGTTGCTGTGCTGGAAGACTGAGAAGGAATAGTCAAGGTCTGAGCATGGCTGATAGTAGTGGTGAGCAGCAAAAGGGACGCGAGAACATAGTACATCGAGAAAGTCTCCGACTTCGTCATCGACTGAGCAACCGGAGGGCCACATCAATACTTAGAATTCTTGATTTGCTTTCATGGAAATCCAAGTCAGCAGTGAAGAGATAGAGGATTTCTTCGTGTCCATAAGTAACGAGTCACGTGCGGGAATTGGACGCGGAACTAAACTGGCCTCAGCATGGTTAGGCCGAAGGAGCCAGGTTGTCTGATAATTCGAGCCGGTTCATACAACCGAAACTGGACAAATCGGATGCAAGCGCAGGCGTAGTGTCTAAATAGGTCACATGGCCTTTAGTTTTCGAGTTGCATCTCCAGTTGTGCCTGCCTTTGACGTAGGTACACCTGGAAGGCGGAATAGCACGCGTGCTCGCTTAGCGGACTTCCGCGACAAAGTGTTTAGGACTCCTTTGCCTTACGGCTCACCAAAAAAGCCAAAGCATCAGGGCTCTCGCGAACCGTCGCGATTTGGACGGCGAGCGATCCACCCTTGAAGCACGTACAAGGGAGTTATAGCGAGTAGCACCTATCGTTTTGCACGTCGTGTCTGCTGAAACTGTGTGTCCGGAAATCAGACGCAAATCCAGAATCGAGGCAAGCACTCTGTGACACTGACGCCGGACTCGAGTCGTTAGCAACTGCAAGCGCTTGCTTTCAGGATAGATCCTCGAAACCGTCACTTGCTCCGGCGGAACTGGTTTTGGTGAGAGGATTGCAATATTAGAAGCGATCTCGCTGAATGCCTGGGAACTGACGTCTTGTGAGAGACCGCAAATCTCAGTACCAGCATAAACAGAAAGACATCCAGATTAAGCCTTTCCTAACAGGCGATGGCGAAGCTTTGACTCTTGTTAACAATTCGAGCCCACGGACGATGCTCGCAACCACGTCGGGCGTTCGCTGGTACGCAGCTTACACAGCTCCATCGCGGGAGAAGCGTGTATTTGAGTCTCTGAGTATGCGGCAAGTCGAGTCGTTTCTGCCGCTCTACCGTTCTCCTCGCAAGTGGAAGAATGGGTGCCGAGTGGAACTGGAACGGCCTCTGTTTCCCGGCTATGTGTTCGTGCGAATTAGCGTCACCGAGCGAATTCGGGTCCTCGAGGTACCAAGCGTTGTTTCGATCGTGAGCCGTGGTCGCGTGCCCGAGCCCCTTCAGGACGATGCCATCGAAATCCTACGCACTAACCTTCACCTTCGCCGGGCAGAGCCCCACTCCTATTTGGTGGTTGGTGAGAAAGTCTCTATCTGTGCCGGTCCATTTGCCGGGCTATCCGGCATCGTCTTGCGTAAGAAGGGTAGCTTGCGAGTAGTAATCAACCTGGACCTGCTCACGCAGAGTATTGCGGTAGAGGTCGATACCGACGACCTCGAAGCAGTTCCCTCGTCTCTGGCCAAGCCCGGTCTCTGAGTTGACCTTCCCGGAGTATCGAACTTTTATGCGGCCCATTGCAGGAACGATTAATTCGCGTCAGCGAATACTCCAAGCTGCCACCGACCTCTTTGCGGAAGTTGGATATAGCGGAGCTAGTACACGCGATATCGCCCGGATGGCAGCTGTCAACGATGCCACCGTGTATCGTCATTTCTCGTCGAAGAAGGTTCTGTTTGCAGCCGTTCTAGAAAGCGAGTTGCAGAAGTTCTCCGTCCGCGCAGACCTTAGGGTGCTCGTCGCGAATGCAGAAGATATCCGCTCGGCGCTCACCGTTATCTTCGAGTTGCTCATCGAAGCACTGGCTGGACAGCCCCGCCTCCTCCGGTTACTCCAGTTTAGTGTTTTGGAATTTGGGTCCGATCTGCAACCTCTGTACCACAAATACCTCGGCGCCCTGATCGATGGGGCTGCGACATATTTAGAGTCTTGGCAAGACAGGAAGAAACTTGAGTGTAAGGATCCTCGGGCAATGGTTGTGGCATTCGCTGTCACGGTCGTAGGACTACAAACCTTGTACCCGCTGTTTGGGGGTGAACAGATCTCGACGCGACCCAGACAGGAAAACGCGGCCAAGTGTGCGGAGCTTTGGCGCGCCGTGCTTGTTGGTGCGCATGGGGTCCACTGGGACCTCTGCGGTGGGCATCGAACTGACTGAGATGCACGGCACCCTCGATAAGCGGGATTTTCACGGCAGTGCAAGCTAGGAACCTGCGTAAGCTTGTCACTCAACCAGTCCGGATGTTCATCGAATCAAAGTTCCATCTTCAATGCAGACTGTTTAGGACCGCAACGATAAGAAAAAGTGGTACGCAGAGCTTTAGGAAACGGTCGGGAGAGGCAAATGCGCAAATTATTGTTTAGTGCCAGTTGTGCGGCTTCCATGCTGCTGACATTCAGCCAGTTCGCGGTAGCTCAGGGCTTAACGACAGACTTCGAAACGCACCCGTTGATCGATAAAACGAACTCGGCTCAGCCGCAAGGTTCGACCGATTCAGAATCGCGCAAAGGGCCGGGAAGTGATAGTGGACAGGCTCACAGCAATGAGGGCTTCGCTGCCAGGGGTGGAGCGGGTGCAGACCAGGGGGTCGATGCTAAGCCCGAGGGTTCGGTGTATCCCGGAGCAGATACCACGATCAACGGCTTGCCGGTGTATGTGAGCGCCGCGATCAAGATTGGAGATCGGGTACAGACCGGCGACACGATCGGGAACCTTACTGTCAGAACCGTCAGCTTGGTTCTGGGCCTGAATACGACTGTCGTAATCCAAGAAGTACTCTTCCTGAAGTGCGGGGTCGTCTTCGTTCGATCGGGCACCATTGCAATCAACGACGGCAAAGACACTTTTAGTTTTACAACCGGCCAAACGGCCTATGCAGCCTCGGCTTCCTGCGAAGACGCATTGCCCGACAGCCCGGGCTCGGTTCGGACCCAGGAACACCGTCGATCTGCTAAGTCGAGGCCCGACTCTTCAGTGACCGCCACCGGCGGGTGGCTCGTTGATGCCCGGGTCGTAGATTGGTCGTTCGCCACTGTGAACGGCGTGATGTTTGGTTCCTCCGTCGCCGCGGCCGAGTTGACACAGAGATGCTTGCAGGCACGAGCTTGCAACTTCGTTCCAGGTGCCTTTCACAGCCGCGCCGCCATGTATGGAGTGGGCCTACCCGCTGCGGCGGGCGTTTCATACCTCAGTTACTACCTCAAAAGGAAGGGCTATCGCTGGTGGTTTGTTCCTGCGGCTGTAGTTATCGGAGGCAATATTATCGTATCGGAGCACGCGGCACACTACGATCACTAGGCATTTACTCTTAAGTGTGATCTCCATTAGTCAGCCGCGGTCGACGACGGAAGACGAGTATGGGACTCTCCGCACCCATCCACGAGTGTGCATATTAGCGATATTGCACACCTGAGTGCCCATCAGACAAACCGCACCAAATACCGTACAGTGTCACCCAGCCTCGAACAAGGAAGTCATGACAGACAATCCCAATTCCATTAACAAGAAGCTACCCCCGGACAAATTCAGCTTCACTGATGCTGAGCCGATGGCCATCGATGCTCAAGGTGACGAGATTTCCATAGTCCAATTCTGGCGCGTACTCCAGAAGCGTCGCTGGCTGGTGCTCGGTAGTCTGGCGGCAGTAATCCTGCTCGTCGCTGTAATTTCCCTGCTCCTGCCCAAGCGCTATGAGGCATCATCACGGCTCTTGCTGGATCTGGAGGGCTCTGGAGATCTCGGTCTCGATCAGATGGTTTTGCCGGTCGGTTTGGACATGAACACTAAACTGGAGACGCAGATACGCATTGTCCAAAGTGACAGCATCGCAACCAGCGTCATAAAGCAGGTAGGACTATTCCATAACAAAGGATTCGCAGGGCAGTTAGTCGATTCGAAAGTAGATTTCGATTCGTTGAGCCTCCTGAAGCGCGTCAAGCTGGTCAGCCTATTCCACAAAGCGCTCACTGTGCAACTGGTTCCTAAAACACAGATCATAGACATTCACTTTCGCAGTGGCGATCCCAGTCTTGCGGCTGATGTTGCAAATGCGGTGGCCAACACTTATATCGAGCACAATTTCCAGACCAAATATAGAGCCACGATTCAAACGTCTGACTGGTTAACCAAGCAACTCGATGACCTGAAACAGCGTGCCGACGCCTCGCAGGAGGCACTCATCGCTTACCAGAAGAAGGTTGGTATTCTGGGAACGGACGAGACTCATAACATCATTACCGACAAACTAGAGGAGCTTAATAAGGAACTGTCTGCCGCTGAATCAGATCGCATCGTGAAAGAAGCGAAGTATCGCATTGCGATGACGGAGAATCCGGAACTGATCGCGAGCATCTCGCCGGAGAGTGTCCTCGGCGCTTTGTACAAGGACCGTGCCGAAGTCGGGTCGCAATATGCTCAGCTGACCGTTAAATACGGGGCGTCGTATCCGCGGGTCATACAACTTCAAGCGCAAATGAATGAACTTGACACCAGCATCTCCAACGAAGTCACAAAGGTAGGGGATGCAGTCCATGCCGAGTACAAAGCCGCGCTGAAGGCCGAGGAGATGTTGCAAGCATCGTTCGGCAGACAGAAGCAGGAAGCTTACAAGCTGAACGAAGATGCCATTCAATATGCGATTATGAGGCGCGATGTAGAATCCAGCCGTCAGCTCTATGAAGGCCTTCTCAAGAAGCTCAAGGAAGCAGGGATCCTTGCAGGGCTGAAGTCGAGCAATATCAACATTATCGACCCAGCAAGCATACCAATCGAACCAGTTGAACCAAGAATTCCTTTGAATATAGCGCTCGGCTGCATGGGCGGTCTTTTGTTCGGCATGGCGTTAGCCTTCGTGGTAGAAAACGTGGACAACTCCATACGAACCCCTCAAGACATTGAGGCGTACTGCGCACTGCCCTCGCTAGGAGTTATCCCGAGCGTCATTGTGGGTAAGGATGGGCACAACCTGATTGGTAGTACACCAACGCGACAATTCATTCAACCTGTCACGGTGGAGCATCGTAATTCAAGTGGCGCGGAAGCCTTCCGTGCTTTGCGTACCTCGTTGCTGCTCTCATCTCCCGGCGCACCGCCGCAAGTCATAATGGTGACCAGCGGAATGATGCAGGAGGGAAAGAGTTTCATCGCTCTCAACCTTGCGGTGGTCCTGGCACAGACCGGACAGAAGACGCTTCTTGTAGACGCGGACATGCGTCGTCCCACAATTCACAAGTACCTGGGCATTTCGAGTACCAAGGGCCTCAGCGGGTGCCTCGCAGGTACCGAGAAGTCCGAAGCGGTGGTTGTTGCAATAGACGGGATTCCCGACCTATATGTGATTCCTGCCGGGCACATGCCGCCATATCCATCGGAAATGCTGGCTTCCGATGCTATGCCGCAACTGCTGGAGCACTGGCGTGAACAGTTTCGTTATGTCGTAGTTGACACGCCTCCCATCCTTGCCGTAACCGACGCGGCGGTCTGTGCCCGAATTGCCGACGTCGTCGTCCTCATTGCTCGATCCAGAAAGACCGGCCGGCAATCCTTAATACGCGCACGCGATGTCCTGAGAAAGGTCAGAGCGAACATTGCTGGAGTTGTCGTCAACGACCTCTCGTTTGACTCGGTTGAGTATCGCGGCTACTACGGCCATTATGGATCTGACTATCACTATTACTATCACGACCCCAGCAATGACAACGGAAGCGGCAATGGAGCCCATTTGCCTGCTACAAAGGAAACGTCATGAAACAACCAAAGAAATATCTTCACTGCGTTGCGCTGTTCGTCCTACTGGCGTTTGCCGGAGCCCTTACTGCCCAAGATCGCTTACCAACTACGTCTGCGTCAGGGTCCGCAGGATTTGGAAGTGGTGCTGCAGGTCCTATCGGCGCCGGTGATCTTGTCGAGATGAGCGTCTTCGACACTCCGGAACTCAGTGGTAAGTTACGCGTCAGCAATACAGGGGACGTGATTCTGCCTCTCGTGGGCATTTTCCATCTGCAAGGCATGAAGGCTGGAGAAGCTCAAGCTCTCATTCGCCAGAGGTTCATCGACGGAGGCTTCGTCAAAGATCCTCAAGTTACGTTATTCATCTCCGAGTATGCGTCGCAGAACGTTTCGGTCGTCGGCGAGGTGCACAAGCCCGGCATCTACCCCGCTTTTGGCGAGCACCGTCTTCTCGACTATCTCTCGCTGGCGGAAGGGCTCACACCTTTGGCGGCAACGACCATCGCGATTACGCACAGTGGCCATGCCAGCCAGCCGCAACGGGTGAAGATGACGGCTGGCGCGGCCCCTCAGCCCGAGGACAATCCCGAGATTCTGCCCGGCGATACGATCTTCGTCGAAAGAACTGGATTCATATACGTGGTGGGGGACGTGACCCATCCGGGGGGATTCCCCATGGACCACGATGGGCACCTCACGATCATGCAAGCCGTCGCGCTAGCCCAGGGAACAAATCCCACAGCGGCCAGGGGATCGGCCCAGCTCATCCGTACTACCCTCCAGGGCCGCCAGGAAATACGGATCGACCTTAAGAAGATTCTGCGTTTCAAGGAAATCGACCTGGCAATGCAAGACAATGACATCCTCTTTGTGCCCAGCAGTGCGGCCAAGAACGCATTGAAGGATGTCGAGGCCGTGTTGCCTGCCGCGGCTGCCGCAACCATCTATCGCGTACCCTAAATCGGGAAGCACTAAATCGGAGTCTAAGAATGCAAATCTGTCTCGTGGGCGGAATCTACGGTAAGAACGAGAAGCAGCGCAAGGCTCTCCAGATCACACCGGAGATTACTCTGGAACATGGGTTACGAGATCTCGGCCATAGCGTGTCTACCTTCGGACATTACGACAAGATTAACCACTCGGCCTTCGACATAGTTCACGTTCACCACCTGAGTTTTGGAGCGGCCAGCGCTGCCTGTAGCCAGGGTGACGCATCGTTTGCTTTCACGCTTCACGATCCAAAGGTAATGCAAGGCGACCTGTCCCTGGTTCGGTCCTTGTCGTTGAGGTTCATCCTGCGGCGGGCAGATGCAATCGTAGCACTATCTAAAATGGAGAAGACTTTTCTTGAAAACACTTTCCGCATGGAGAAAAGGCCGGAAGTAATCGCGAACGGAATTGATTCCAGTGTGTATTCGTACGTCCCGAAGGTTGGTCGCCCACACAATCGTCAATGGCTCATCCTCTATGTCGGACAGCTGGTCGAGATGAAACGGGTCGATTGCCTGTTGAATGCATTGAGCCTTCTACCACGCAATATTGAACTCAAGCTTGCGTACCACAACGCCAAACTTGAGACACGACTAAGAGCACAGGCCCAGCAACTCAATCTTGTCGAGAGGGTCCACTTCCTCGGAGCTCAGACTCCCTCTCAGCTAGCCGAGCTATATCACTCAGCAGATCTGTTCGTGCTGCCCAGTTCGGGTGAAGCACTGCCGAGCGTAGTCGCCGAGGCTATGTTATGTGGTACCCCAGTGGTGGCAACCACAGTGGGCGGCATCCCTGAGCAGCTCGGTCCTTATGGAATCACGGTCCCGCCTGGGGACGTGCATGCGCTCCACACCGCGATCCATCAGGTTTTGAACAGCTACAAGATGTTTGCCGATCGAGGTCTGGAAATGAGCAAGTTTGCGCAAAGTCGCTGCTCAATTCAGGCTATGGTCGAAGGTCATGTGAAAATGTACGAGAGGATGTTGGAGTCGCCCCAACCCGTGCGGCATAACAGCGCCACACACGTTCCGATTCATGCAATCGCAGGAGAGCTTGTCGATTTCATCTGCAAGCGAAAGCGCACCCACCCGCGCCTCACACGTGTATCTTCCGCGCACTAAATTGTTCTGAAGACCTCATGCACATAGTTCATATAGGACCGTCCGCAATGCCGTTGCGCCATAGCCGCGGCGGGGCCATCGAACGCCGAATGTTGGAGCTCGCTGCGGCTCAAGCTCGGAGAGGGCACAAGGTAGTAGTTTATTCCGCGGAGGCCCAGGACTCGTCCTTGGAGTTTAATGGATTCGAGTTCAGAACGATGTTATGTCGAAGGGCTGGCGGACTTCGCCGATTTGAATTCATGAAAAAGGCGATTCGTGACGCGGGGTCATTACCTTGCGACGTGCTTCACTTTCACAGCATGCCTGAGGGCGCGGTTTTTAGCAGCGGCATCGATGCCCGAAAAGTGTTGTCCTACGACTACTTTATTTTCCGCAAAGGGAAGAAGACCCCCCTTTACTGGTACTATCGACACGCTCTTTCGAAATTCGATTGCCTCCTCCCGGTTTCCGACTTTTGCCGCAAAGAATCCCTTCGCTATTGGCACCTTGAAGAGGTTCCGAACGCTATCTTTCACAACGGCGTCAACCTCGATCAGTTTCGTCCCAGCAACGAGGAGAGAACGACGATGAGGCGCAAACTCGGCCTGAAAAATGAACCGGTCGTTCTTTACGTTGGCCGCGTTTGTGCTCAGAAGGGCACTGACGTGTTGGTTGATGGCTACGCGCGCTTGAGGACTGCCATTCCTAATGCACGTCTGCTCATCGCAGGCCCTGCAGATCTGTTTGGAAAAAGTGGCGGAAACGAACTTACTAAGCGGATTCACGACGTGGGCGGCATCTATCTCGGTGCGGTCGAGGAAAACGAGTTGGCAGCTGTATACAACGCCGGCGACGTGTTTGTGATGGCGACCCGCAGAGACGAGATGTTCGGGATGGCCGCTGTCGAAGCGCAAGCTTGCGGCAAGCCGGTTATTTGCAGCGAACATGGAGGTTTGCCGGAGGTCATTTCGCGCGAGAGTGGCTTGTACTTTCCAGTCGGAGACTCTCAAGCGCTCGCTCAACAGTTGGGTGAAGTGTTCGGATCAGGCGATTTGCTCAACCGAATGTCGTCTGCCGCAATCAACAACGCACAGCGGTTTGGCTGGGACCGCCTTGCCGCCGAAGCAGAAACGCTGTACGTTCGGCGAACCGGAAATGATCCCAAAGCGCTAACGATTTCCGAGGCGCGCGTAAGTGCGCCATCCCAATGAATACGAAAGCGCTTACCTCGCGTCGTGCAACCAGGTCAGACAGCTTGCCTTGGTCTGTCGTCGTCTGTGTAGTCATCAGCCTGGGATTCTTGTATCCCTTTCCCCACCCACTCCCAGCGGCCGCAGTATCCGTGTTCATCTTCGGCATGGTCCAGGTAGTGTTCCCCAGCTGTCGCCCATCAAAGGTAGCCCCACTGTGTCCGTGGAATTGGGCGCTCCTGGTCTTCGGAATCAACCTAGTAATCCTGCCAATTGCCGAGGTAGTCGGAGGGGTAGAGATGGGGTTGCTACCTCACCTTCCATCCGATCTCAGCATTAACATAGCGTTACTCATTGATACTTTCGCATTCGTGTCGTTCGCTATTGCATACCATCTGCGACGATCGCGCGACACGGGCCAACTATACTCTCGGCAACGCCGGGCGATACATTGGGTTGCGCCTTCGTGGGTAATCGGTATTTATTTACTTATCGGAATAGCCGGTCTGCGCTTATTCTTTGGCAGCTTCTCGGGAATCAGCACCTACTTCTTACAGCCCTCCAGCTACCTGGTATTACAGAACGAAGCGGTCCAACGGTCTGCAAGCCTGGGTGAAGCGCTCGGAAGCGTCCTGAGGCATTTTCTTGGTTTTTCCTTCGTGATGATGTTGTGCCGACTGACCGACTCAACAATAAAGCGCTCTGCCTATCGGCTCTGGTTTTATACCACGGCGCTCGTGACACTCTGTGGCCTTTCGTTTGCGATCTTTAATTACAACCGCGGAGCGTTTGCGGTCCCTATTGTCGCAATCGGTGCAGTAGTTCTCAGCAAAAGGCGAGCACATGCCTGGAGAACGACTCTTTCTGTCGGAGCCGTATTTGTTCTTCTGTTTTCAATGAGCACCATCTACCGCACGACTCACGGCGAGACCGACGTCAGTTCAGATTCGGGAGACTGGCGCTCCGCAATCAGTGATCTGACAATATTCTCGCTCATACAGACCTACGGCAACGGGCCTCAGTTCCTCGGATTTCTGCTAGAGGAGACCCACTGGGGAGAACATCTGTCTTTCGGCCGGAAGTTGCTTTCAGCAGTCGCTAGCCCGGTCCCCATCGTCGGGAAGTCGTTTCGCGACAATACTGGAACCGCGCTCTATAACAATCTTATGAATCGTGGCGACTCGCAGGATCAGATTATTCCATTTGCAGGCGAGGTGTTTCTCGACTTCCATGTCGGTGGGATCTGTCTTGCGTTTTGTCTGCTAGGGCTTGCGGTGGCCAGGCTGCAAGATATGTTTGAGCGGTCCGTATCGTCCCTCTCCATCTATGTTATCCAGTTCACCTCGATCTGGCTGCTCTTTTTGACAGTCGGAAGCCTTAACATTGTGTCTCAGATTTTTGTGTATTCGTTTTGGCCCATATACGTATACGTCGGTATTCGTCTGTTGGCCCGTATTGTTCTGGTTCCCAGCGCAGTTACTCCGGCACTATCAGGCGTCTGAGACATGATGCTTACACCTAAGTCTTCAGTGTCGCAGCGCATGATCACCGGCACCAGTTGGTCGGTCGTGGGCAACGGTTGCGCCCGCGTTCTTTCCGCGCTGGGAACGTTCGTAGCCGCGAGGCTTCTCGGAAAGGAATCGTTCGGCGCCTTTTCGGTGGTTCAGTTGACGATTGCAACAGCTGCAATGCTCGTAGGACTGCAGGTCGGCACGACTGCCACTCGCTATATTGCTGAATATCGCAGTGCCGCACCGGCAAGAGCCTTTGGTGTGATTCGACTTTCTAACGTAATCGCGACAGTTTCCGGCGCCGTCGCGGCTGTTAGTCTGTTTGTGTTCGCGGGCTGGATAAGTTCGTCGGTGCTTGGAAGGCCCGAAATGGCATGGTTGATACGCTTAGCTGCACCTGGTGTTTTCTGCACTCTGTTTTCCGGCGTGCAGCTCGGTGCGCTCGCAGGTCTCGAAGACTTCCGCACATATGCCTATGTCAATGGAATCGGCAACGCCTGCATTTTCGTTTTCATTGTGGGCGGAACGGTGACGAAGGGTGTCGCGGGTGCGATAGGGGGTTGGGTATTAGGAAATATCTGTTTGTGTGTCTGCGGTTTTGTTGCTCTTCGCCATGTTCGCCAACGATTGGGTCTAATGGAGTCTCCTGTGCCGGCATTGCTGTCGGAGCGTCATATACTGTTCTCTTACGGCGTCCCTACGTTCATAGCCAGCTTTATGCTGGGGCCGGTACTTTTGCGATGCAATGCTCTGATGATGGCCACACATTCATTATCTGCAGTTGGTCTGTATTCTGCTGCTGACCGGCTTCGCTTGCTGTTGCTGTTTGTTCCTACGGCGTTGACGTCAACGCTTTTTCCAGTACTCTCCAACCTGCGCGGTACAAGCGACCATTCGGGGTACAAAGGAGCGGTTCGGGCGTCCTCAGCAATCAGCCTGATCGTGTTAGCTGTTCCTGCAATCGTTTTTGCTCTCGCTGCAAAGTGTCTTCTTTCGATGGCGTTCGGACGGTCGTTCGCGGCAGCAGCACCAATACTCGTCGTTCTTTGTGTGGCCGCAGTCAGCGAATCCGCAAACATGATTCTTGGTTATGTGCTTCTTACCAGTGGTAAGGTGTGGCTACGTGCCATCATCGACTTAGGCCTTGCGCTGTTGCTGCTTTTACTAGCAACTCTTTGGATTCCCAAGTACGGAGCCGTTGGTTTTGCCTGGGCGTACACCCTCTCCTTCTTTACCGCAAGCCTGGTGCTGGCCTGCGTGGTAGTTGGACTTCGACACAAACTGTGGATACATTCTGCACAGGTCGCCACTGAGACGATTGGTCTAGACCGAAACATCGTCGCGGTGGGCGGATGACTACCGGCATGTCGGCTTTGTATGTGGGCCTAAAGCCAGGAAACCGTAACTACTTGTTGCATCGGGGCTATGTGCAGGCTCTGAAGCGAGCGGGCTGGAAAACTACTTGGTTTTCTCACAACGAGGGACGCAGCCAGGACCTGGAGTCCTTCGATGTCATTCTGTGGGATGGCGTCATCCCTGAAGAACAGCTTCGAAAACTTCTTCCTAGGCAACGACTGGTTCTTCTTGGCGGTATCGGCGATGAGTTGGCGCACTACTCGCGATATCCGGAAGCAATCTCTCTTTTAACGTCCAGTCACTGCTATTTGGACGAGCCATGGAGCAACCTAACCTGGCAGCATACGCGGTGGAATGGAGTCCGTACTGGTCAGGTGTATTACATTGCAAAATACTCACGCCGCTTCACTCGCAACGCTTCACCAAGCACTTGGGAAGCATTAGGTATTAGGTTCCTGTATTTGCCTTTTGCCTCGGATCCGGAACTGTTTTATCCGACCAAAAAGAAAAAGAATCTGCGTTGGGGTTTCGTGGGGAATTCGCGAGGCCGGTTGTTTCTTCGGAAGTTGATGGCTGCAAGCGACGAGAAGGGCTGGTCCTACGGGGTTCACGCGCCAGGGCCCACCACGCAGATCGATCCGTTGGATCTAAATGAGTTTTACGGTCGACTTGGGTTCGGAGTTAACGAGCAGCACTTAATGACCTTCGGACGCGAGTTGAACCAGCGAAGTTTTGATCTGGGAATGTCCGGACTGATGCAATTGACGGACGTTGGGGACCTAGCGTCGCTGACCTTTCCCGAGTGGTGTACGTGCTATTCGCGCAAGTTGGCGTCCCGCAAAGAAATGTCTGCAGGCTTGCAATTGGCAGGACAAATGGATGTTGCGGATCCAGATGAAGTTCACACGTATTTCAGACAGAACCACTCATTTGACGTTCGCCTGCTTCAGATTGGCCGCGCCGCTGGAATCGACTTTCACAAAAGCGGTGTTCCCAGTCGCGACTCGGTTGCCGCGTGTGTTTAGCACAGATACGACCCACCTTATAGATGTCTAGCGATCCGATTCTACCGATTATGACCGCGACCTCGCCGCTTGTAAGTCTCGGTATGTCTGTTCTGAATTGCGAGAGGACTATCGTGGTATCGATCCAGTCCCTTCTGAATCAGACGTTCAAAGACTGGGAATTGATTATCATCGATGACGGTTCGCAGGATGGAACACTTGGCGCTGCGAGAGTGTTTCGGGATCCACGCATCCGAGTCATCGACGGACGAGAGAACATGGGACTCTCCACTCGCTTAAATCAAGCGGTGCAACTCAGCAGAGGAAGATATTTTGCACGTATAGACGGCGACGATATTGCCTATCCGGAGCGACTTGCCAAGCAAGTAGCTTTCTTAGATCTCCACCCTGCGGTCGATTTGCTGGCGACTTCCGTGTGCGTGTTCAGAGACGATGGGTTCCTGCTGGGGCTTAGACGGGTACCTCTATCTCATAATGCAATTTGTGCGCATCCCTGGTCGGGTTTTCCAATGGCCCATCCCACGTGGATGGGAAAACTTACTTGGTTTCGAGCCAATCCATACCGGACTGATGCGGTGCGAATGGAAGACAAAGAGTTATTGTTCCGAACTTACGCGAATAGCAACTTTGCAGGCTTGGACGAGGTCCTGCTCGGATATCGCGAAAGTTCGATGTCGTTGAGCAAAATCCTGCTTGCCCGTAGAAACTTCGTTCGCATTCTTTGGCAAGCGTCAGGAAAGCACTGCAGTTTTCTAATCGCCCTTCGAGGCATGGCGGGGCAGGCAGTTCGAGCGATTGTAGATGCCAGCGCCTTGACGTCCGGCCTACGATACCGATTGCTGCGACATAGGGCGCGCCCGACCTCCGACCAAGAGCGCACTCGCTGGCTCGAAGTGTGGCAACAGACCGCGACCCTTGTTCCCCAGCCTACGGCGTAGTGTTTGTAACCTTGTTACTGAAGATCATGTCGTCAAAACCAAAGCTTTTCATTGTAGTCACGGCGTCCGTTTCCTGCGTCTTCTATCGCGGGCTGCTGCGATATCTGGGAGACTCAGGATTCTCCGCTAGCTTAGTTTCGGCTCCAGGTACGCTCTTGAAGGAAGTCAGCAACTCAGAAGGCGCAGCGAGTATGGCGATCCCGATGGAGCGCGAGATCCGTCCGCTTCACGATCTGCTTTCGTTGTGGAACCTTTATCGAGCCATGGTATCCGCTCGCCCTGATCTGGTGGATGTGAGCACGCCGAAGGCGGGACTTCTGGGATCGATGGCGGCAATGTTGGCGCGAGTGCCGTGCCGTGTGTACACCTTGCGTGGATTACGCATGGAAACAGCGACTGGACTCAAGCGGCTTATCTTGTGGCTGGCCGAACGCACAGCCTGTGCTTGCTCGCATTGCGTGGTGCCGGTAAGCGAGAGCCTGCGGTTGCGCGCCATCGAGTTGAAATTGGTGAATCCAGAGAAAGCGCGATCGCTCGGGGACGGAAGCTGCGGTGTCGATACGGAGCGTTTCACCCCGAAGAATCGCACGACTGAACAAGTCGCGCAACTGCGAAAGACCCTGGGCTTGAGCGGAAACGAATTGGTAATCGGCTTCGTCGGCCGGTTCGTTAAGGACAAGGGCATCCGCGAATTAGTGGAAGCGTTTCGTGAGTTGAGTGCTTCGCATCCGGACCTGCGCTTGCTGCTCGTAGGAGACTTCGAGAGCGGTGATCCCGTGGAGCCCGAGGTCCGTCAGTACATCGAGTCGACCTTGGCCATTCTCCGTCCAGGATTTGTGGCTGATACCGCTCCTTATTATGCGTTGATGGACGTCTTCGTGCTGCCAACGTATCGCGAGGGATTCCCCGGTGTCCCGCTGGAAGCGCAGGCGAGCGAGGTGCCGGTGGTTACGACCAATGCGACCGGCGCCGTGGACTCGGTGCAGCACGGTCTGACAGGCCTGATCGTGCCGGCAAAGGACCCCAGAGCTTTAGCGCAGGCCATCGATACCCTGCTGTGCCACCCCGAGATGCGCACCGATATGGGCCATGCTGGACGCAAGTGGATGGAGCATAACTTTCGTCCAGACATAATCTGGCAGGCTCACGCAGAAATGTATCGTGAAATGCTGGAAGAGCATTCACAGCGCAAGCAAAAACCGAGAGCCCATGCGGCGGTAAAGCGCGTTCTCGATCTGATCTTCGCAACGGTGGCGCTGATTGCACTCTCTCCGCTGCTGGCAGCGATTGCCGTTGTCGTCCGGATATTCTTGGGATCGCCGATACTGTTTCGGCAGATACGTCCCGGATATAAGGCTGATCCATTCACGTGCCTGAAATTTCGTACGATGACGGACAAGCGAGGTGCGAACTGCCAATTGCTTTCCGACGCCAAGCGTTTAACACCTTTGGGACGATTCCTGCGCAATACCAGTCTGGACGAGTTGCCAGAACTGATCAATGTGATTCGCGGAGAGATGAGCCTGGTGGGGCCGCGTCCGTTGCTGATGCAGTATCTGGATCGCTACACGCCGGAACAGATGCGCCGCCATGAGGTCAAGCCCGGCATCACCGGCTGGGCGCAGATCAACGGACGAAACGCGGCAAGCTGGGAGCAGAAATTCGCCTACGACATTTGGTACGTGGAGAACCGCAGCTTCTGGCTCGATTTGAAGATCCTCGCGCTCACGCCCTGGAAAACGTTAAGGCGCGAAGGCATTTCCAACGGCGGGCACGTAACGATGCCTGAGTTTATGGGCTATAGGCGGCGAGCGACGGGGCAAACGGATTGAAGCGCATTGTCATTGTGGGCGCTGGTGGGATGGCTCGCGAGGTGAAGGCCTTGTTACGCGAGATCAATCGGCTCGAGACGGT
>Ga0209733_1000022_pt1 | contig 16922 bp, 11 predicted proteins | sample BlaSpr_A8_OM2_M1_FD_187976 | JGI IMG/M metagenome (GOLD analysis project Ga0209733, IMG submission 187976) | Forest soil microbial communities from Thunder Bay, Ontario, Canada - Black Spruce, Ontario site 2_A8_OM2_M1 (SPAdes) (version 2) | ecosystem: Environmental > Terrestrial > Soil > Boreal...
CCCATTGCCGTTGCGTTGCGGGCTGAAGTGTATCGATGCGCCCGATGACCTCCTCGATTGCCTCTCGCTGGAATAGATTCTTCATACTTCCCCCACGCTTGGACGCCTGATCGTCGAAAATGATAGCACCGCCGTTGGCACGGATCGTGATTTCTAATCGCTCATCGTTGCGAGCTATATAAATCGCGGACGAACTGGCGGAGATGGTGTAGCATAGTCCGGCCTTGCCACCATGACCGCCACGACCACCCAGGATGCGCCACGTAGCGCCGGGATGAACGGCGTTCTTTTCCTGTTAAGTTTGTCGATCCTGATCAACTACATTGACCGCAGCAATCTCTCGATTGCGGCACCGCTCATCAAGGGCGAACTCGGCCTCTCCGATTGGCAACTCGGCACCCTGTTGGCGGCCTTCTTCTGGACATACGGGTTCATGCAGATTCCCGCCGGGTGGCTGGTGGATCGTTTCGACGTCAAGTGGGTCTTCGCAACCGGCTTCTTCGTATGGTCTGTAGCAACGGCAGCAACGGGAATTTTGCGCGGATTTGCCGCTTTGATCGTGATCCGCGTGATTCTGGGCGTCGGCGAATCGATGGCTTTTCCCTCCTACTGCAAGATTCTCGGGAGCCATTTCGCGGAGAGCCGCCGCGGGTTTGCCAATTCAGCAATCATGTCTGGTCTCTCCCTGGGGCCCGCGATAGGCATGCTGGTGGGAGGAGCTGTAGTAGGCCGCTTCGGGTGGCGGCCCTTCTTCCTGGCGCTGGGCCTCGGAGGCCTCGTTTGGCTAGTCCCGTGGCTGATGTGGATGCCGCGCCGGGCGCGCGCAGCAACGCCCACAACGGAGACGTCGGTAGGCATTCTGGATATCTTGCGACAAAGATCGGCGTGGGGCACGTGTCTGGGACAATTTTGTATCAATTACACACTCTATTTCCTCGTAACTTGGCTGCCTTCTTACCTGATCCGGGGGCGTCATCTTTCCATGAACCAGATGGCGAGGGTGGGGGGATTGGTTTTTTTCCTAGCATCGGTTTCAGGGATCGGGATGGGAAAGCTCTCGGACCGATGGATTGCCGCGGGAGCTTCTCCGACTCGGGTGCGCAAGACAATGATTGGAGTAGGGCAGGTAGGCTTAGGAGCTTCGCTAGCTGCAGCCGCTTTCGCGCCCGATTACATTTTCGCATGGGTGCTGGCGCCAGCCGGCGTCTTCCTGGGAATGAGCGGCGGAAACTGCTGGGCGGTAACTCAGACCGTAGCGGGACCGAAGGTGGCAGGCCGCTGGGCAGGAGTGCAGAATTTTATTGGCAACCTCGCCGGTGCGGTGGCTCCCATGCTTACGGGATACTTGCTGGTCCGGACAGGACAGTTCTATTGGCCCCTGGTAATCACTGGAGCGGTATCTTGGATCGGCGCCGTTTGCTGGGTGTTTGCCGTCGGCCCGGTCGAACCGGTGGACTGGGAGAAAGAAGTCAGCCGGTCGCATTTCCGCATCGAAGCCTCTTCCGAAGTGAGGGCAGCGCAAACGTAATACACTTCTCTTCATGCAGCGCGAAATCGAGATCAAATTTCAAGTGAAGGATTTACGGGGACTGGCCCGCAAATTACGCGCGGCGGGATTCCGGCTGGTCACGCGGCGGACCCACGAGATGAATACGCTCTACGATCTGCCGGGTGAGGTTTTGCGGAAGCGAAAAGAACTGTTACGCCTGCGAAAGTATGGTTCGGCGTGGACTCTTACCCACAAAAGCGGTGGAAAGAAAGGTCGACACAGCAGCCGGGAAGAGTTGGAGACTGGCGTGGCCGACGGGAAAAAAATGGATGCGATTCTGCGAAGGCTGGGGTACGTCCCAACATTTCGCTACGAAAAATTCCGCGCGGAATGGACCGACACGAAGGGACAAGTAGTCGTCGACGAAACGCCGATCGGCAACTTCTGCGAGATCGAAGGCCCATCGCGATGGATTGACGCAACCGCGAAGAAGTTGGGGGTCTCGCCCGCAGACTACATCACGAAGAATTACGCGACTCTGTTTGCCGATTGGAAGCAGGCAACGCGCAGTCCCGCCAACGAGATGACGTTTGCTGCGGTCAAGAGATAGAGGGTGCCCCACCCTTGTCCCTCCGTTTTTGGGATGGACAGGGCGGGGATTTTGAGTTTGGATTTTCCCTGAACTCCTCAGAAAATCAAATACCCCGTCCTGTCGCAAAACAAAACGCGACAAGGATGGGGCACCCGGATTTCGTTATTCCCCGACTACGCCCCGTGGCACTTCTTATATTTCTTCCCAGACCCGCAAGGGCAAGGATCGTTCCGCCCGACTTTCTCCTGGCCACGCACGACTTGTTGTACGGGCTGCGCGTCTCCTGCGCCGGCCATACGCGCCTGTTCCAGTTCGCGGCGCTTGCGCCGCATAAAGGCTTCTTCCAGTTCGTCAGCAGACGTAGACACCATGCGCGACGGGCGCTTTCCATTGCCATCTCCATCATGTTGTCCGGGTGTGCCCGGCCCCGTCCCTTGCCCGACCGGCGCGCTCGTGGGCGGACCACCCGCGACCGCATCCGGCGGACGCTCCAGAATCTGCATCAGGTATAGATAGCGAACCGTGTCTTCCTGGAAGCGCTGCATCATCGCTTCGAACATGTCGAAGGATTCTTTCTTGTACTCGACCAGCGGATCATGCTGCCCGTAGCCGCGCAGTCCGATGCCTTCTTTCAGGTGATCCATGCTAAGCAGGTGATCTTTCCATTGCTGATCGATCACGCTCAGCATGATCATGCGCTCGTGATGGCGCATGGCATCTGGCCCGATGAGCTTCTCTTTCGCGTCGTAGCGCTCTTTGAGCTTTTCGAAAATCGCGTCGCCGAGTTCCTGCCGGTTGAGCGTATCGGCCTTCACGCCTTCGGCGAGGAAATCCACGCCGAAGCGGGTGAATACCGCATCTTTCAATCCTTTGATATCCCAATCCGCGGCGTGAGCCTTAGCCGGACAGTACTGTTCCAGCAACTCGACAAGAATGGCCGAGACGTAATCTTCGAGGATGAGGTCCTTCTGATCGGTCCCTTCGAGCAGTCGGCGCCGCAGGCCATACACCGCCTCGCGCTGCTTGTTCATTACGTCGTCGTACTCGAGTAAATGTTTGCGCGATTCGAAGTGCTGTCCTTCCACGGCCTTCTGGGCCGTCTCGATGCGGCGGCTGATCATCTTGGACTCGATCGGCACGCCCTCCTCCATCCCCAACTTTTGCAATAGGGTCGAGACCCACTCCTTCGCGAAGATGCGCATCAGGTCATCTTCAAGCGCGAGATAGAAACGCGAGGAGCCGGGATCGCCCTGGCGGCCGGCGCGCCCGCGCAACTGGTTGTCGATGCGCCGCGACTCATGGCGCTCCGTACCCAGGATGTGCAACCCGCCGACCGCGGTCACTTCATCGTGCTCGACGTCCGTTTGCGCTTTGTAGCGGTTCAGAGCCTCGGTCCACTTGTCGGTCGCGACCGTGTATTCGTTCCCGTTGTAATAAAAAATGGAAGTTTGCCCATCTTCCTGTGGGCCTTCGATCTTTCCTTGCGCCACGCGCAACTGCTGCGCGATTCCCTTCTTCACCAGTTCCTGCTTAGCCATGAACTCCGGATTGCCGCCGAGCAGGATGTCGGTACCGCGACCAGCCATGTTCGTCGCGATCGTAACCCTACCCTTCCGTCCAGCTTGCGCAACGATTTCAGCTTCGCGCTCGTGGAACTTGGCGTTCAGCACGACGTGTTCCTTGAGGCCTTTCTTCTTTAGCAACTCCGAGAGCCGCTCGGATTTCTCAATCGACGTGGTGCCGACCAGCACCGGCTGACCCTTGGCGTGAAGCTTCTCGATTTCATCGGCAGCGGCAAAGTATTTCTCTTTTTCTGTGCGGTAAACAACGTCAGGGTGCTCCAACCGCAGCATCTGTTTGTTGGTCGGAATCACCACGACTTCCAGCTTGTAGATCTTGTCGAACTCGGCCGCTTCCGTTTCCGCCGTCCCGGTCATGCCCGCAAGCTTCTTGAACATGCGGAAGTAATTCTGGAAGGTAATGGTCGCGAGCGTCTGGTTCTCGCGCTCAATCTTCACGCCTTCCTTGGCCTCAATCGCCTGGTGCAGGCCGTCGGACCAGCGCCGCCCCGGCATCATGCGTCCCGTGAATTCGTCGACGATGATGACTTCTCCATCTTTAATGACATATTCCACGTCCTTGCGATAGAGTGCATGCGCCTTGATCGCAGTCTCGACGTGATGCTTGAGCGGCCAGTTCTCCGGATCGGCGATGTTTCCAATCCCCAGTAATCCCTCCACCTTCACCCAGCCTTCATCCGTGACCGTGATGTTGCGATGCTTCTCGTCAACCACAAAGTCGCCGGTAAGCTGTGCGGGTTCTCCCGGAGGACCTTCGATCTCCTCGCCCTTCTCCAGCTTAGGGATGATGCGGTTGACCTTGTAATACTTGTCGGTGGACTCTTCGCTGGCGCCTGAAATGATCAGCGGCGTGCGGGCTTCGTCAATCAGGATGGAATCGACTTCGTCGACGATCGCGTAGTTGTGTCCGCGCTGCACACAATCCCGGATGTCGAACTTCATGTTGTCGCGCAGATAGTCGAAGCCAAACTCGTTGTTGGTACCGTACGTGACGTCCGCGGCGTACGCGGCGCGCCGTTGTTCATCGTCCAGATCGTGCACGATCACCCCAACCGTTAGGCCGAGGAAACGGTACAGCCTGCCCATCCATTCCGAGTCGCGCTTGGCCAAATAATCGTTGACCGTGACTACGTGCACGCCGCGCCCACTGAGCGCGTTGAGATATACGGGAAGCGTAGCGACCAGCGTCTTGCCCTCGCCAGTCTTCATTTCCGAGATCGTCCCCTGGTGCAACACCATGCCGCCTATCAATTGCACGTCGAAGTGACGCATGTTGAGCACGCGCCGTCCGGCCTCGCGGACCACCGCGAAGGCCTCCACCAGAATCTCTTCGAGAACTTCCTGCAGGGCTTCGTATTGCTCTTTTTCAAACTGTTTCTGCTGGTCGATATCATCGGGCGCGTCGTCCGCGCCCGGTTCGGCGGACTCGGCTTGAGTACTCCTCGTAACGCGGCTCAACCGTTCCTGAATGCGCTGCCGAAATTCGTCCGTTTTAGCGCGCAGTTCGGTGTCGCTGAGCTTCTGCACTTGCGGCTCAAGCGCGTTGATCGCCTGCACCTTCGGCGTCAACGACTTAATGACCCGTTCGTTCTTGGTCCCAAAAACCTTGCCTAGTAGCTGATTAATCAACCGGAATTCCTTCAGGGGGCAGCACGCCCAAAATACCTTTAAAGCCTAGCACATTCGATGCGAGCGCCGTCCGCGACGAAGCACACGGCGCACCTCCAGTATAATGGGCGCGTCAGTCGCTTCTCACGGAGGCTCCCATGACTGCACGCCTCTCCTCGCTGTTCCTTTTAGCGGCGCTGCTGACCTTTCCTGCCAGCGCAAAAGACAAGAAGAAATCTTCCTTGCCGGAGTATGTTCTGAGAGCAACAACGGTGCTCGTGGTGGTGAGCCCCGAGGCGGGCGAACCGCTCAATGAACCCAGGGCCAATGCAACTGCCCGCGATAACGTAGAGAGAGCCCTCATGCAATGGGGCCGGCTGCACCCCGTGATGGACGGCCAGGAATCCGATCTGGTCATCGCCGTGCGAACCGGCAGTGGCAGGATGGTGCAACCGACAGTCAGGGGCGGACCGGTTGACCAGCGCCCGGGAACCGCGCAGACCGGGGATGGCAACATCCGAATCGGCGCCCAACAAGGTCAACCGCCACCGCTGAGCGACCCAATGGGACCGCCGAATGGTCCGCGCACGGGCAATGACGTCGGACCCTCAGAAGACACATTCGAGGTTTATCGCGGCGGCGTGCAATATCCTCTAGATTCTGCGCCAGTCTGGCGCTACATCGCCAAGGATTGTTTGCGCCAACCCAGCGTTACCGCTGTAGAGGAATTCCGCAAAGCCATCGCACAGGCGGAAAAACCGCAAGTACCCAAAAAACCCTGAGGAAAATATCGTTCGCACGCGCAGTCCTCGGAATTTGAAACGCGAATAGCGTGGCCTACGCACTGCGGTCCGAGCCGCTTTTCGTGTATATTCGCCACGACCCATGCCCACCTTCTACGATCGCTTTGTCGAATGCGCCCAGCGCTGGCCTGACAATGTTGCGCTCGAGCTTCAACGCCACGATCATCTGGAAAGCTGCACCTACGCCGAACTCCGCCGAATGGCCGAATCGGTGGGCCGATGGATCACCGAAAACAAATTTCCCCGCGGATCGCGGTTGGCGATTCTGGCAGACAATCACCCGCGCTGGGTCGCCGCCTACCTGGGAATCACCGCCTCCGGCTGCGCCGCCGTTCCGCTTGACACCGCCCTGCACGACGATCAAGTCACCAAGCTTCTCAAAGACAGTGGCACCTCAGCCGTCTTCTGCGATGCGAAACATCTTCCGGTCGTGCGCCCTGCTGCCGCCGAACTGAAGCTGGGGCTCATCCTGATGGACCCGGACCGCATGACCGAACACTCTACTCAGGAAGGCTGGCTGGGCAATCTGCCCGCGATCTTCGACGCCGGCCCGGGCAACTTCAAGACGGCCGCATCGAAAGAGGACGATCTCGCCTCCCTTCTCTATACCTCCGGCACCACCGCCGACCCCAAGGGCGTCATGCTGACCCATGCAAATTTTCTGGGCGAAGTCGAAGCGGTATTCAACTGGGTGGACCTTGGACCGAACGACGCTCTGCTAGGTGTGCTGCCTTTGTTCCACGTGCTGGCTCAGATGGCGAACCTTCTGCTTCCACTGGTCAAGGGATCGCGTGTCGTCTATCTGGAAACCCTCAACACCACTGAACTACTGCGTGCACTGAGCGAGCGCAATATCACGGCTTTCGCAGTCGTGCCGCAGTTTTTTTATCTCATTCACGAGCGTCTGCTGCAGGAAATCGGTAAAAGAGGTGCGATAACGAAAAGACTTTTCGGCGCGATGGTCGCGCTTAATCGCACTCTGCGCAAAGTGGGGATCAACGCCGGCCCGATTCTATTTCGCAAAGTACACGACACGCTGGGACCAACAATGCGATATCTCGTCACCGGCGGGTCCCGCTTTGATCCTGCAATCGCGCGAGCTTTCCACGATCTCGGCATCGATGTACTACAGGCATACGGCCTGACAGAAACGACTGCCGCAGTCTTCGCCAATTCACCCCACGATAATGAGATCGGGTCGGTCGGTAAGGCAATGAAGGGCGTCGAGGCCAAGATTGTCGATCCGCAACCGCAGGACGACAGCCCCGCAGTCGGCGAGGTTGCTCTGCGCGGCCCGGTCGTAATGAAAGGCTATTGGAATCGACCCGACGCGACCGCCGCCGTCCTGCGCGATGGCTGGTTCCTCACCGGCGACCTCGGCTATTTCGACTCGCACGGCCACTTGTTTCTGACCGGACGCAAAAAAGAAGTGATCGTTCTGAGCAATGGCAAGAACGTCTATCCTGAAGAGATCGAAGCCCACTACCTGAAATCGCCGCTCATCAAGGAAATGGCGGTAATGGGACTGGAAGGCAAGCCGAGCGAAGGTGGCGATCGCTTGCACGCCGTGATCGTCCCGAACTTCGACGTGCTGCGCCAGCGCAAGATCGTCAATGCCAAGGAAGCCATTCGCTTCGATATTGAAGGCCTGTCGCCAGGAATCGCTTCCACCAAGCGCATTGGCAGCTACGAAATCTGGCAGGATGATTTGCCCCGCACCACCACCCGCAAAATTAAACGTTTTGAAGTCGAGAAGCGGGTAAAAGCCAATCAGTCAAAGGGGCCGGCAGACGATTCAGAACTTCCGGCGGACAAGCCATTGACTGCGGATGAGACCGCATGGCTCGATCAGCCGGACGTGCAGCGCGCTCTAAAGATCATTCGCGAAACCGCGCGTGCCGCGCCGCCCACTCTGCGGCCCACACTGAATCTGGATCTCGATCTCGGCTTCGACTCCATGCAGCGCGTCGAGTTGCTCAGCCGCCTCGAAGAGGAACTCGGCGGTAATGTGGAGGAGGCGCAGCTAACCGATATCTACACGGTTCGCGATCTGATCGATGCCGTCCTGAAAAGCGCCGCAAGCGGCGCGGGCAGCCCCGGAACACGCGTCACCTTTTCGGGATGGAAATCCATTCTGGCCGAAGATCCCGACGATCCCGATGTTCTCGCATTGGCTCATCCCCACCGAATCAACGATACGTTCTGGTACCTCGTCTCGAGAGTATTCCAACTCATCGCTCTCGATCGCTTTCATTTGAAAGTGACTGGGCTGGAAAAGCTCCCCAAGACGGGCGCGTACATTATTTCGTCGAACCATCAGAGCTATCTCGATCCGCTGGTTCTGGCGGGCGTTCTGCCGACGCACGTATTCTTTCGGGCCTTTGCTGTGGGCACTAGCGACCACTTCGGTCAGGGAATGATGCGGCGACTGGCGCGCTCCATCAAGGTCATGGTGCTCGACCCGGACGCGAATTTAGTTCCAGCCATGCGCGCTGGCGCATTCGGCTTGAGGCACGGAATGGCGCTCGTTCTCTACCCCGAAGGCGAGCGCTCGATCGACGGTACGCCAAAAGCCTTCAAAAAAGGCGCGGCGATTCTGTCGATTCATTTGCAGGTACCAATTGTTCCGGTGGCGATTGTGGGCTTTTATGAGGCGTGGCCTCGAAACCAGAATTTCCACGGCTTCACGCCGCTGCAGATGGTCTTCGGCGATCCGATTTTTCCGCCGCCGGAGTCTGAGGCATCAGAAGCTGCCTACCAACAACTCACGGCAGACTTGAAAGCACGGGTCGAGGAGATGTGGGAGAAACTGCGAAAGCGGGACTCAGACGCCAGCACCGGTGGCTTGTCCGCCGAAGGCAGCCGTGAAGCCGTTCAGCACGAGTGAATCGTAGCGGCTTCCCGCGCGTTTGATCACTTCCTGTCCAGCCTGCGAAGGCGACATCTTCGCGCTTTTTTCCCCGCTGGTCAGTGCCTCATACTCTTCCGCGAGAGATAGAACCTGCACCTCGAACGAAGCATCTTCCGGCTTGCCGCCGGTTTGTCGCAACTGCCGCTCTGACAGAAAAATCGGGATCGCACGCCGCAGCGACCCGCCCATTGCGCCCGCTTTTGTTCCCTTAGCCCGATTCTGCATCGCCTGCTGCAAGTCTTCGTGCGACACCTGCGCCGCTTTGCACAGAACTTCGTTGGTGATTCCCAACTCTTTCATGTTGAACAATAGCGCCGCCGTCCGAATGTCTTCGACGCTTCCCGAGTCTAGGCCGACAGCTTCCGCAATCTTCGTAGCGCACATGGAAATCCGGTAGGCGTGGGTTTCGCTATGCTTTTGGTTGGCGATAAAATTCTGCAAGATCACCAGCATGCCGTCGTAGCCGTCTTCCATCTCGCGCAGCGTTTTCTGATTTCGCTCGTAGAGCGTCCCAGTCGCATAACCCGCAACCATCAGGACTCCTCCCCACAGCGCGAGATCGAACCAGCGCGCGTCGAACGGCAATTCCACATGCCGGGTGAACACCATCGGATTCAAAAATGCCAGCAATACCACTAACGCGATGCTGGCAACCGCGGTGAGCGTGGCATGCCGCCGTCCAAAGTGATATGCGGAGAAAAGTGTGGGAAGAAAATAAAAGACCAGGGCCATCCGCTGCGAAGCGACCAGAAAATTCAATATCGCAGCAATCACTACTAGAAACAACAGCAGCCAGAGTTCTGGATTGATCTTGCGCACAGCGCCTCCCGGGGGTTAGAGGTACCGGAGCCCGAAGCCAAACCACGTCGGGCCGCCAGCGTTCCCGTTGTTTGGTATTTTCAAGTCTCCAGCAGTGAACAACCAAATTACTCAGGTAACACGCGCCGAAACGGCTACTTCGCGCGGGGATGCGTCTGATCGTAGACCTGCAACACGTGCTTTATCGAAAGCTGCGTGTAGCGCTGCGTAGTGGCGAGTCGCTCGTGGCCGAGCAATTCCTGAATGGCGCGCAGGTCGGCGCCTTCTTCCAGCATGTGCGTGCCAAACGCGTGGCGCAAGGTGTGAGGATGCACGTCGGGCGACAGCCCCTTGGCCACCGCAATCTTTTTGATGATGCGGCCGACGCTGCGCGTGGTCAGCCGGCCGCCGCGATGGTTGATGAGCAGAGCGGCCGCATTTTTGCGCGTTTTCGCCAGGACTTCCTGCCGCGCCGGAAGATATGCTGTCAACGCACCTTTCGCCGAACCGCCAAATGGAACGTATCGTTCCTTCTTTCCTTTGCCGCGAATCAGGATTGCTTCCGCGCTCAAGCGAATGTCGTCGACATTAATTCCGGTGAGCTCCGAATTGCGGATGCCGCATCCATAGAGGAGTTCGAGCATCAGTCGACCGCGCTCGGGAAACGCCGCCACCTCCGGCATCTGTCCATCGAGCACCGAGTTCATCTCTTCGATGGTGGGAACGCGCGGCAACTTCTTCGGCAGCTTCGGCGTCGCCACAAGTTTCGCCGGATTCTGTTCGACCACGCCTTCCCGCGCCAGCCAGCGATACAGCGATCGCACCGCCGCCAGCGAACGCGCCACGGAAGTCTTCCCCAGTCCCTTTTCGTAGAGTTGCGAGAGAAATCCGCGAATCGCGATGTGGTCGATCGATCTCCATCCGCGCGAACCCGCATAAGCCGCGAAATTCGCCAGATCGCCGCTGTAGGCTTTGATGGTGTGTGGCGAGGCGTTGCGCTCCTGCAAGTGGCGGAGGAAGTCAGCCACGGCACGTTCGACGGTGGTGCGTGCTGGCGGCATAGGTTGCTTTACTTTGCCTTCGCCCTGGGATGATGTTTCTGGTACACAGTCCGCAATCGATCGAGCGCCAGATGCGTGTACACCTGAGTCGTCGAAATGTCCGAGTGTCCCAGGATCGTTTGCACCGTGCGCAGGTCCGCACCGTTCTCCACCATGTGCGTCGCGCAGGAGTGCCGCAGCATATGCGGCGACGCGTGCCGCCCGGAAGCAATCGATGCCGCCCCTACCATCTGCCAAACGCGCTGCCGCGTCAGCTTGCGGCCCCCCCGCGCAATAAACAAAACCGGCGAAGTCGAGCGAATGACAGCCATTGTCGGCTCGATTTGGTGCCTCACCCTTGCCACGTTCTGTGCTGGAGGATGGGTTTTTTTCGATCCTTGCATCTGCGCCAGCACTGGACGTCCCTGCGCCAGATATTCCGAAAGCGCATCCTGCGCCGGTTTACCGAGTGGCACGATGCGCTCCTTATCTCCCTTGCCGCGTACCAGCATGTATCCCGATTCCAGCTTTAAATCTTCAAGCGTGGCATTCACCATCTCCGAAACCCGCAACGCCCCTGCGTATAGCAACTCCAACATGGCTCGATCGCGCGCCGCCAAGGCCGCCGCGTCTTTCGAGTTGCGATGCCCATTCGCCAGCAATGCCGCCGGAGACGCCAGGGTCGACTCGACTTCATCGCGCGCCAGCGACTTTGGCAGCACCTTCCACTGCCGAGGCGACTCAATATTCAGCGTTGGATCGTGATCGATTCTCTTATCGAGAAGCAGGTAACGATAAAGATGACGCAGCGCCGAAAGTTTCCGTCCCACGCTGCGCCCGTCCACCTGATGGGAAAAAAGTTGTTGCAGGAATTCACGCACATCGTTGCGCCGCGCAGAGAGCAGGAGCCGTTTCCGCTTTTCCAGGAACTCGGCAAATTGGAGTATGTCGGTGGTATAGGCGGTAATCGAAAGCCGCGCCAATCCCTTCTCGATGCGCAGGTAATCGAGAAAGCCGGAGAGCACGTGCGCGTTCGTCTCAGAAGCCATGAGCAGAAGACTCTTAGTTTGACAGTTATCGGACACCAGGAAAAGTGATGAAGGGGATGCGAGGCAACCACAGAGCGTAGCTGGCTAAGTCTCTCTCACGGCGCGTAGCAATTCCACGGCATACAGTGCTCCCTCCGGCGTCTCTTCGTGCTTGAAATAAGCGAAGACATCGCGCCCCGCAGCGACGTGTTGTCCAATGCGGTCGATCATCGAGCGCCGTTCGTCCCCTGTATAGCTCGGTTTGCGAAAACGGTAATAGACAAACGCGCCAGTCGCGATTTCAGGCGTAGTCATTGTCTCGGTTTCGGCTACGCACAATGCCGCTTTGTTCGACTTCAGCAAATCCCAAGTTGAGTCAGCGAACCACGATTCATGCCGAAATTCAAACGCCGCCGGCACCGTGCGCGGCAGGATCGCCAGAAAATCCTTGAGCAATGCCGGATCCGCCTTCAAATTCGGTGGAAGTTGAAACAGCACCGGCCCTAGTTTTCCCGCCGCAGCCAACGGTTCAATGGTAGCTAGAAATCGCGGAACAAAGTCCTCGGTCCCTTTGAGCCGCTTGATATGCGTGATGACTTGATGCGCCTTGATGCCAAAACGAAAATGTGCGGGCGTATCTTGCAGCCAGTTCTGAATTGTGGATTCTTTGACGAGCTGCCGGAAAGTGAAATTCACTTCGACCGTATTCAGTTGGGTCGCGTAGTGGCCGAGGAATTTCTTCTGCGCCAGCTTTTCCGGATAAAAGTCGGGCTTCCATGTCGGATAGGCCCATCCCGACGTTCCTACGAAGAGTTGCGGCATAAAATATGCTCTCGGCTAGGTCGGTGGCGCTGCATCGCGGGCAGGAGTGCCCGCTCCACACAAACTCGGGATTATACCTTGCTCGCTTTCTTTCGAGCGGAACTCTTGCGGGCAGGCTTCGACTTGCGCATGGCCTTTCGCGGCCGCGCCGAGTCCTTCTGGGCGGCGATCTCGATTTGCTCCGGTTCCTTCTCCGAGGCCATGGCCTTCAGATCCGGCAGCTTCTGCTTCAATGTGATCACTGGCGCGAATAAGTCGCCGATCTTCTCAACGCGCGAGATGACTTGCGGGGCCTCGAATACGAGTAAGCTGGCATCTTTCTTTTTGAACGTGCGTTCCACGTCATCCCAAGTCACCGGAGTCGAGACCGTAGGATGCTCGCGCGCCCGCAGCGAGTAGACCGCGACCGTCGTCTTGTGCTCATCGTTCTGGCTCCAGTCGACGAATACTTTGCCGGTGCGCAGCGTTTTCTTCATATCGGAAACGACCATTTCCGGATGCTCCTGCTCTAGCAACTGCGCCAGCGCACGCGCAAACGTCTTCGTTGCGTCGTAATTCGTCGGCGTATTCAGCGGAACGTAAATCTGCAGTCCCTTCGAACCAGAAGTCTTCGGGAAACTCTGTAGCCCGAAGTGCTCGAAGATCTCGTGTAACCACAGCCCGACTTGGCAGCATTGCACAATGTTCGCTGGTGGCCCAGGATCGAGATCGAACACCATCTCCGTCGGACAAGTAATGTCCTTGGCCAGTGCCAGCGAGGGATGCAGTTCCAGCGCCGCCAGATTGGCCAGCCAGATCAGCGTGGGCAGATCGTTCGCGAGAACGTAATACACCGTGCGATGGTTGCCCTCGCTCCAAATAGGCGCCGTCTTTACCCACTCCGGCCGGTACTTGGGCGCGTTCTTCTCAAAGAATGGTTCGCCATCGACGCCGTCGGGATACCGTTTGCGAGTCAGTGCACGTCCCGCCAGGTGCAAAACGATGGCCGGTGCGATCCGGGCGTAGTAATCGATGACCTGCTGCTTGGTGAATCCCGTAGCGGGATAAAGCACCTTCTCCAAGTTCGAGAGCTTCAGATGCTTGCCCTGAATCTCGACAGTCGAATCAGTCACATAACCTCCGGCAGTTATTGTGCCCCAAAAGCCGCGGCCCGCAAAATACAGCGTTGCTCCTAACCTGCCGCCATAAATCCGGGCTAAACTGGTTCGACGGACGGGTTTGACAACATCCCCTGCGGCCACGTAGTTTCAAACTTCTGCCCTCAAGGCCCGTCCAATACATGTCTGTCGCAGAAGATGCTCGTCCAACCGTCGGAGGCCCGATGAAACAACTTACTCTAACAACCGCCGTTGTCCTCTTTCTTCTCTCCAGCTTTGCCCTGGCGCAAGACGTGGCGTCGTTCGAAAAACGCATCACGGTCAAGAAGCTGCCCAACGGCCTCACGCTGCTGGTATGTGAACGGCCCGAGGCCCCCGTTTTCTCCTTCTTTACGCTAGTGGACGCAGGTTCCGCGCAGGATCCCATGCGGGCCACCGGTCTAGCCCACATGTTTGAGCACATGGCGTTCAAGGGCACCGACAAGATCGGCACCACCAACTATGCCGCGGAAAAGGCAGCCCTGGAGAAGGTCGAAAAGGCCTACGCCGCTTACATTGCGGAGCGCGATAAAAGCGTTGGCCACGATGAGGCTAAATTGAAGGAACTGGAAAAAGCCTGGAAAGACGCCATCGCTGAGGCCGACAAGTACGTCGTCAGCAACGCATTTGGCAAGCTCGTCGAACAAAATGGCGGCGAGGACATGAACGCGTTCACTAATTACGACGAGACCGCCTATCACTACTCGCTGCCGGAAAATCGGCTTGAACTCTGGGCTTATCTCGAATCCGAGCGCTTCCTGCACCCCGTGATGCGGGAGTTTTACAAGGAGCGCAATGTGGTCATCGAGGAGCGCCGCATGCGCACTGACAGCAACCCCATCGGGCGATTGGTTGAACAGTTTACGGCTGGCGCGTTTGAAGCTCATCCCTACCATCGACCGACGATAGGCTGGATGGCGGACCTTAACACGTTCTCCGCCACCGACGCGCAGAGGTTCTTTGACACGTACTACGTGCCCGCCAACATGGTGGTCGCCATCGCCGGCGATGTAAAAGCCTCACAGGCGATGCCCATTCTCGAAAAGTATTTCGACCGTCTGCCGGCGCGTCCCCAACCCGACGAGGCCACGACCACCGAACCTCCGCAAAACTCCGAGCGCAAGGTGGTGCTGCTGGATCGCTCGCAACCGCTGTACCTCGAGGGTTACCACCGCCCCGATTACCGCAGTAAGGACGACGCCGTCTTCGACGCCATCACCGATCTGATGTCGGAAGGCCGCACCTCTCGTTTGTATCGCGCTCTGGTGCGTGACAAGAAAATCGCGTCTTACTCCGCCGGATTCAGTGGCATGCCCGGCACCAAATACCCGCATCTGTTCGCCTTCTACGCCTACCCGCTGCCGGGACACTCTACGATGGAAATGGCTGACGCCATCCACGTAGAGATCGACAAGATCAAGAAGGAAGACATCACCGACGACGAACTAAAGATGATCAAGACTCGCTCCAAAGCCAATTTAATTCGCGGCCTCGCGGACAACGAAGGCCTGGCCACGCAACTCGCGACCTACCAAACCCGCTACGGCGATTGGCGCGAGTTATTCCGCTCGGTTGACCGTATCGACCAGGTGACCAAAGCCGACATTCGCCGCGTCGCGAACCAAATTTTCGTCGACACCAACCGCACGATCGGCGTGATCGAAAACTCAGGTGGCGGTGGTGCTCCCGGGGGCGGTGATCAATCTTCCAGCGGGACCGATCAAGGAGGCGCGCGATGAAGAAATCCCTTCTTGTCGTGATGCTGTCCGCGGCCGCTGCGATCTGCATAGCCGTTCCCCAAGCCACAGGCCAAGCCGACAGTTGGCAGCAGATACCGATCCCACCGCTGCCGGCTTTTAAGCCGCAGGCGCCCAAGCGCATCGAACTCAAGAACGGCATGGTCATTTTTCTTCAGGAAGATCACGAACTGCCGCTGGTCGACGGTACCGCACGCATCCGCGGGGGGTCAGTCAACGAACCTGACGCCAAGGTCGGACTGATCGATATTTACGGCGAAGTCTGGCGCACCGGTGGAACGAAAACCCAGACCGGCGACCAACTCGATGACTTCCTCGAAGTTCGCGCAGCGAAGGTAGAAACCGGCGGCGGCCCAGACTCCACTACAATCAGTTGGTCGTGCCTGAAGGGCGACCTCGATGATGTCTTCAAAGCCTTCAAGGACGTGCTGCAGAATCCCGAATTCCGCGCCGACAAACTCGACATCGCGCAGAAGGAAGCATTCGACGCCATCTCGCGACGCAACGACGACATTAGCGAAATTGCCCACCGCGAGACTGTGAAGCTAGCCTACGGTTCCCACAATCCCTACGCCCGCACTCCCGAATATGCCACGGTGGCCGCTATCACACGACAGGACCTAATCGATTGGCACGCCAAATATGTGCATCCCAACAACATCGTTCTCGGCATCAGCGGCGACTTCGATTCCGCTGCAATGGAGGCCAGGCTGCGCACCGCATTTGACTCGTGGCCCAAAGGTCCAGCTGCTCCCAGGAAGATCGAAATCAAATACGCTCCCGCCCCTCCCGGCTACTACCTGGTCGAGAAAGAAGATGTGAACCAAAGCAGCATTCACATGGTCGGACTCGGAACCACGCGCGATAGTCCCGACTATTACGCCATTAGCGTGTTCAACGAAGCCTTTGGCGGCGGTTTTTCTTCGCGTCTGTTCAACGACATTCGCACCAAGCGCGGTCTTGCCTACGCCGTCGGCGGGGGCGTCGGCACGAACTTTGGCCACCCCGGCATTCTGCAGGTGGCGATCGGCACCAAGAGTCAGAGCACGATCGAAGCGATTCAAGCCGCGGATGAAGACATTGCCAATCTCTCAAAGCAGCCCATTACCGACGACGAGATCCAGCACGCGAAAGATGCGATCCTCAACGCATTCGTCTTCCGTCTCGACTCGCCCGACAAAATTCTCGCGGAGCGCATGACGTACGAGTACTACGGCTATCCTCCGGATTGGCTCGACAAGTATCAGGAGGAAGTCAAGAAAGTTTCCGCCGCCGACGTCAACCGCGTCGCGCTGAAATATATGCATCGCGATCAAATGGCCGTGCTCGTAGTCGGCAACAGCAAGGAATTCGATAAG
>Ga0209733_1000023_pt1 | contig 16463 bp, 10 predicted proteins | sample BlaSpr_A8_OM2_M1_FD_187976 | JGI IMG/M metagenome (GOLD analysis project Ga0209733, IMG submission 187976) | Forest soil microbial communities from Thunder Bay, Ontario, Canada - Black Spruce, Ontario site 2_A8_OM2_M1 (SPAdes) (version 2) | ecosystem: Environmental > Terrestrial > Soil > Boreal...
ATCTTCCTCGTGATAAGTTGACGGAGAACCGGCTGTTCAACCCAAGGGACAAACGGACCAGTCTCTAAATCATTGTATGAACCATTCAGCCAGCGAGCTTCGCTTTACGCGCTCGGTTATATGAGTTCCGCCACCCTGAACATCGAGCAGGACGTTTGGAAGCCTAAGTATAATCCTTGGCTGATTGCTGTCGTCGTCGCCCTCGCAGCTTTCATGGAGGTCCTCGACACCAGCATCGCGAACGTGGCCTTGCCGTACATGGCCGGCAATCTGGGCGCTAGCAACGACCAAAGTACGTGGGTGCTCACTTCTTATTTGGTCTCGAATGCCATCATCCTGCCGATCAGCGGCTGGATCGCCGGCGCCATCGGACGGAAGCGCTTTTTCATGGCCTGTTTGGGAGTCTTTACTGTAAGTTCCTTGCTTTGCGGCGTCGCACCGAATCTCGGATTTCTTCTTTTTTTTCGCGTTCTGCAAGGTGTGGGTGGCGGCGGGCTGCAGCCCATGGCTCAGGCCATTCTGGCTGACACTTTTCCACCGCAACAGCGCGGCTTGGCATTTGCGCTATATGGCATCACGGCCATCATGGCCCCTACCATCGGCCCAACCCTGGGCGGATGGATCACCTTCAACTATTCCTGGCGATGGATTTTTTTCATCAATCTTCCGGTTGGCTTGACCACCTGGTTTCTGGTGCGGCGCTTTGTCGAAGACCCTCCCTATTTAAGCCGAATCAAGGCGGCCGGAGTCAAGCTGGACTACATCGGCATAGCACTGCTCACTCTCGGTATCGGGGCGTTGCAGGTATTGCTCGATAAGGGCCAGGAAGATGATTGGTTCGGGTCGCGCTTCATCACTACGTTAGTCGTGGTCGCGACCGTGTGCCTGATTTCGCTGGTTGTTTGGGAGTGGCATCAGAAAGCCCCCATCATCGACGTCCGGATGTTCAAGAGTTTTAACTTCGCGAGTGCAAGCTTGATGATGTTCACCTTGGGAATCCTGTTGTTCAGCAGCCTGGTACTAATGCCGCAGTTCTTGCAGACGCTCCTCGGCTACACATCCGAACTGGCTGGGCTTGCTCTTTCGGCTGGAGGACTGGTTTTGTTGTTTGAGATGCCGATCATGGGCCAACTCACGACGAAGATACAGGCCCGTTACTTGATCGCATTTGGTTGGTTAGCCCTGTCCTTGGCCATGTACTACTCGACGAAACGAATTGATTTGCAGATCAGCTTCAGCGCCGCCGTGTGGCTGCGCATTACGCAGGTGATTGGATTAGGGTTCCTGTTCGTGCCGATTACGCTGGTGGCGTATATCGGAATTTCGCCGGAGAAGAACAATGCGGTAGCCGGAATCGTCAATTTCATGCGCAATATGGGAAGCAGCGTGGGAACGTCGTTAGTCACTACATTGATCGCGCGACGCTCGCAATTCCATCAGGCGAGGTTGGTGCAGAGCGTCAATCTCGGCAATCCGAGTTTCCTGAATTCCGCGAACGGCCTCGCCCAGCGCCTAACCGCCGCTGGCGTCGGCGGCCACGACTCGCAACTACAGGCTTACGCCAGGATTTATCAAGCGGTGCAAGCACAGGCCGCAAGCCTCGCCTACATCGACACATTTATGGTTCTCGCCGTGGGGGCGGGTATCATGTTCTTTCTGGCTTTCATGCTGAAGGGAAATGAGCCCGGCGGCGGTGGCGCAACAATAGCGGAGTAAGTAGTAGCGGAGTAATAATCATCTGATGTAAATAGAGAGCGTAAAACCCAGGGACGTACATGATAAAAATCATCACCATTGAACGCGAATACGGAAGCGGCGGAGGCGAAATCGCTCAACTGCTGTCGAAACAGCTCGGCTGGAAACTTTGGGATCAGTTGTTAACGGAGGAAATCGCGCGGCTGGCTGAATGTCCCAAGGCAGTCGTCCAACTTCGAGAGGAACGAACAGACCCGCTCTACTATCGGCTCTTCAAATCGTTTTTGCGCGGGAGCTACGAAGGAAGCCTCAATGCGCACAAGCTGAAGGTTGTCGACAGCGAAAGCATTTTAAAACTTACAGAACGTGTGGTTCTGCACGCGGCGAAAACCGGAAACTCCGTCATCGTCGGAAGAGGATCGCAGCAGTTTCTCAAGCACCGCCAAGACACGTTGCGGATATTTCTTTATGCTCCAAGAGAAGACAAGGTGCGGCGGTTGCTGGCTCGCGGCAAGAGTGACAAGGAGGCCGAACAGCTAGTCGATACGGTTGATCGGGAACGCGCCGATTTCATCCAGAAGTTCTTCCACGTTGAATGGCCTGACCGCACCCTATATCACACCATGATCAATACTGCGATCGGAGAACCGGCCGTCCTTCGCATGATTCTGGATTTTATGAAAAGCCTTGATGCAAGAGTTACTGCCTAGGAATAAGTTGTTCGCCGGCGCTCATCAACACAACTGATCCTTGGATCGCACTCGCGGTTTCTGTGGATGCAGCGACACAACCATCTGCCGCTATGATGAGAACGACAATCCGATTGGCACCAAGGGATAATCTAAAAGCTGGCCCAGGTCAACAGCAAACAAAGTCAAGTCGCCTTCGCCATATCATCGGTTTGTGATCGCATTGCATTCGCCGGTGGGAGTTGTTGAAACCGGATTGCTTAACCGCCCTCCAGAGAAAAGGCCGAAAAGCTTCCCTGCGGCATTCAGCAGTGCAATTTCTCCGGTCCGGCTTCAGAGCAATACAGCGAGATTCGCTTCTCAAGCTACCGGATCTTGCGACTCTGAGTGGGATGAAATCCGACTCCCACCCATATTCCTTTCCGGCCCACCGAAACTTCCCTTGACAACTTTCCGCTATTAGGTAAATAGTGACAGTGTCATGAATGACCTAATAATTCTCGCTACCCTGCTCGCTGGTCCAAAGCACGGATATCAGCTCAAACGAGAGGCGGGTTTCATTTTTGGCGACGCCGCACTGCACAACAATCTCATCTATCCCCTGCTGCGCCGTTTCGCGATGGAAGGCTTAGTTACAAAGAAAGCTGTTGCCGGACAACGCGGGCAGACTCGCCAGCAGTATGCGCTCAGTCCCCTCGGACGCAAGACGCTCGTTGAGCGCCTCAGCCAATTCACTGAACAGGATTCCGGCTCCTTCCCAAACTTTATTACACGGGTCGGCATGTTTGAGATCTTGGGACATGAGACGCGCGAATTCATCCTGACACAGCGGGAAAACTACTTGTTACGACGGCAGCAGCAATTCGCCACTTTGCAAGAAAACATGATGCTAGGGCGGTATGCGGGCAGTGTAGTCGGCTTTTTACACGGTCAGATCGAATCCGAGTTGAAATGGATCCAGCGATTGCGCAGGCTCATTAAGAAACTGAAAGCATAGGGAGATCACAATGCAACTCAGAACGGCAACTTTATCAATCGTCGCTAGCATCATTCTGGCTGTGAGTTCAACAGCGCAACAAACAACCGCCCCAGGATCTGGAAACACCAAGGCCATGGAACACCAACACGACGCTATGGCTATGGGCCATGACCACCACATGGGAACATCCGCGCCGGTGACATATGCCGAGCTTGAGAAAACGGCGTCCCTGCTTCAAAGTGCCCGCCAAGCTACGGAAAAATATCGTGACGTCCGGGTTGCCGAAGCGGACGGTTACCATGCCATGGGTCCTGACGTGCCAGGCATGGGAATTCATTACGTCGGCCCCTACGACGGCTCGAACTTCGATGTTGCCCATCCGGCGATTCTGCTTTACGAGAAGTCGGCAGAGAACAAAAATGGATTCTCGTTGGTCGGCGTCAGCTATCTATTCAAGGCACCCGAAGGTAGTGACGGGCAACCGTTGAATGCTCCCTTTCCCAAATCTCTCGCCAATTGGCACCGTCACGAAAATCTCTGCGTATTGGCTGACAAGAGTGTTAAGTCCAATCTATCGGGTGAGCAATGCGGGGCAGAAGGCGGCCACTTCACTGCTGAAACCCAATGGATGGTACACGCGTGGATTTGGAAAGACAGTCCCGCGGGCGTCTTCAGTTCCACGAATCCGGCGGTGCGGTAGACGCCGCCTCTTCGCGAAGTAAGGAGGAGCGCAGAACACCGGTTGCAAAACTAACGCTTCATGCCGCATCACGACAGCCGCATTTCCTGAGGTGGGGTCTTCCTTCGCAGTAATAGCGTCAGTGCGGACCAGAACTGCTGCTACGCTCCTGCAGTTTGTGGAATTCTTGCATTTCGGATGTGGCTTTATCGGCATTCCCTCGCTTCCGGTAGAGTCCCGCCAGACTAAAATGTGCTTGCGCCGCGAGAGGGCTCTCCCGTTCAATCGCAATGACTCTTGCCCACGCCGTCTCGGCGGCTTTGGCATCACCGACCGCAAAATACGCCTTGCCGAGAGAATAGAGCGTCTCGGACATATCCGGCCGTAGACGATCCGAGCGTTGCAATTCCTGAAGCGCTTTCTCAGCTTTGCCTTCGTGGAGCAACGCGTCTCCCAAGCGGTAGGCTGCCTCGCCGCTTCCAGGCTGGAGTGCAACTTCCGCGCGGTACTGCTCATCCGCCTTTAGCCATTGCGCGCCCTCCGCGTAGACCTGACCCAGTTCTAGATGGAGTCCCGGAAGATCGGGACGCACGGCCAATGCCTGTTGGTATTCCGTTTCAGCCGCAGACAATTTGTGCAAAGCGTAGAAGTTTTGTCCCTGCACCTGATGCGTGCGCTCCGATTCCGGAAAGCTCCCCAGCAGCGAGGTTCTCGTTTGCTGCGCGAGCATTTCGCTGGCTTGGCTGAGATAGTAGAGCAGGTCTGGATCATTGGGCGTCTTCTTCACCTCAGCTTGCAGATTGACGACCGCCTCCGCCACCTGACCGGTCTGGATTTGAGCAATCCCAAGGGCTCGCAGCTCGTGAACTTTCTCCAAGTGCGGAATCGCATCCAGCGCGTAGCCTTGGGCGAGGTATGCATATCCCGATAGCCGGTGCGCAATCTCGAGTTCCGGATCTTGTTGCAGAGCCCGCTGCAAGGCAACAACGGCTTGCCCGTATTCGTGCTGTTCCATATATGCGCGGCCCAGACGCGCGAACCCCGTAGCATCGGCAGGCTGAAGGTCGCTTGCCTTGCGAAATTCAGCGACTGCCGTTTCGTACTGGTGCGCTTCCTCGGCCGCAATGCCAGCCTGAACATGTTGCGCCGCTTCGGACGCGTCGTTTGACTGCGCAGAAACCGCGCTTGGAAGCAACCATAATAGTAGAAGCGCGCGCGTCATGGATGTTCCGGCTCCTTGACTTCGAGAAATTGATCGCAATGAACAGCATTCAGCGTCTGATGGATTCCGGAAGGCCACAGTATCTCTACGTTAGCCGTTTCGGCCATGCCCAGGCCAAAGTGGAGTCTCTTGTCATTCGAGGAAAGATAGCTTCCCGCAGCAGTCGCAAATCGCGTTTGCCCGTTGACTCGGACCCGGGCACCATATCCATCGCGATTGCTGCGAGTGCCCCGCAAGGCGAGGACGAGCCAACGCTGCTTTCCGCCTCGATTCATAAACACCTGGGAAGGTGCGCCGAGCCGCGTGGTCACCACATCCATCCACCCATCATTATTAAGATCGCCAAACGCCGCGCCTCGAGCCGCTACCGGAGTGTCACTGCCCGCATCGGCACGCTCAAAGTGTCCATGTTTGTTGATCGCCAACAGCGGAGGCTCAAGATAACGCAGGGAAGAATCAAACGTCTCGACGTTGTCGATCACGTGAGATTGCGTAATAAAGATATCTTTCCAGCCGTCGTTGTCGAAATCCTCCAGGCCCACGCCCCATCCCGAAGTGGCTCCCGATAGCAGCCCAAAGCCGGCTTCGGTGCTCTGATCGCTGAAGACACCGTGGCCGTCATTGTGAAAAACGATGTGAAGCTGATGAGGGAGTTCGGTAACGATAATGTCGGGGAGTCCATCGTTGTCGTAGTCCTGAAAAACGACTCCCATGCCGGATATCTTCTTGCCGTCGTCGTTGAGCGCCACGCCGGCGTCCAGACCTTTTTCCGTGAACGTGCCATTGCCGTTGTTATGGAAGAGAAATTGTTCTACCACATCATTGGCGACAAAAATATCGGTGAAGCCGTCACCATCGTAGTCGGCAAATGCAACTCCTAGGGCATGACCTTTTTTTGCGGCAATTCCAGACGAGACACTCACATCTTCAAATGTTCCGTCGCCGCGATTGTGGTAAAGAATATTGCTTACGGGCGGAAATTCTCCGGGCGGACAATACATTCGGATCTCTCCGCCGCAAGATTTGCTGTGCGCCGTGTCCCAGTCGAGGTAGCGAGTTACAAAAAGATCCAGTTTGCCATCGTTATCGTAGTCGACGAAGCCGGCGGACGCTGACCATCCACCGGCGGCTACACCCGCTTTCTCCGTAACGTCGGTGAATGTGCCGTTCCCATTGTTGTGATAGAGCACATTCTTTCCATAGTTAGTTACATAGATATCAGGATAGCCGTCATTGTCATAGTCGCCGATGGCGACACCCATGCCGTAGTTACTATCAGCGATCTTCGACAGTCCAGCTTGTTCGGTAACATCCGTAAAGGTACCGTCGCGATTCTGCCGGTAGAGCCGGTTCCAGTATTTTGGATTGCGCCGGTCAAAGTCGTCGGGCTGAGCCATTGGAGCGGTCACTCGACCTCCATTGACCAGGAAAATATCCAGCAGCCCATCGTTGTTGTAGTCGAGGAGAGCCACGCCTCCCGGCATGGTTTCGATGAGGTATTTCAGGGAGGTTGGGGAATTCTGCAGGATGCAGTCCAGACCATTCGGTTGGCTTACTGTAAATACAGATTGCGCGGATGAACTTGATAGACAAAATGCCGCGATGACAGTGGCGTGAACAATCAGGCTGGCCACTTTGAGGAAGGCCCTGTGCAACACTCCTACATTCTTCAGTCCGAGTTCCTTCTGTGATCTTCCAAACGGCACAGCACCTCTTTAACAAAGCCTCACCGTCGGCTAATGCCGACACCGGGGAGGCCAGGCATTGCAGCGGTGTACCGCTGCGCCACCCGAACAACGCGAACTTACTTCACTGCAAGCCGCAACCATGCCCGGAAGCGAACTTACTTTCCCGCGACTTCGGGGCTGGAAGCGATTTCCAAGTCTACTCCCTTGCCATCATCGAGCAGGGTGGCCGAAACCATATGATGTTCGGCGTCGAGTGTACTTCGTGTTCCCTTGTTCGTGCTATTAGTTATCACGCGCGCGGAAGTGAAGCTCCAGCCGTACACTTCAACCTTCATTTCTTTCCACCACGGCTGGTAAGTGCCTTTATGCGCTCCGATGTGGATTTTGATCGCGTCCGCAGTTTGCTCGCAGGAGAATTCCATGCGAAGCGATTCGCCGTTTTTGTATGCCATAGTCCGGCCGTCGTCCTGGTAGAGCGATCCCTGGCAGTCGTTCCCTGGATAGACTCGCAGCGTCAAAGGTCCCTGCGGCACTTCGCTCGTGCTCTGAGTGAGCGGCTGGAAAGGCAAAATCGAACCTTCCCGCACAAAAATCGGTAACGTTCCCAGCCTGGGATGTTCGAGGACGGCACTGAGCCCAACGGCGGGCTGTGCTGCATTTCCGTCCTCAACAATTTTCTGCGCTTCAACGCGCTGCCCTGTCCAATAGTCGTACCACTGAATCGGAGGAAGTAGTACACGATAATCATCAGGCCGCTCGGGGAACGGCGACGGAGCGATCAGAAGGCTCGGTCCGAATAGAAACTCATTGCCTGTGTCGAGGTCGAGCGGATGTGAGTCCGCGGTCGCCTTGGGAAATTCCACAAAAAGTGGACGCATGATCGGCAGCCCGGTGCGCGATAATTCCTCCGCCGCCGTGTAGAGATAGGGCAACAGACGGTAGCGCTCTCCAATGTAGCGGCGGCGAATGGCTTCCTGCTCCGGTCCGTGCACCCAAGGTTCTTTGTGCCCAGTGCCCTTTTCTGCATGATTGCGATCGATGGGTTGGAACGCTCCGAGTTCCATCCAGGTGGTGAGCAGATCGGAAGTAGGAGTTCCAATGAAGCCCCCGACATCTGCCCCGGAGAATCCGAATCCGCTGAGCCCGAGGTTCAGCAGCATGGGCGTGGTTAAGCGCAGATGGTTCCACGTGCTGCTGTTGTCGCCGGTCCAGGTTGCGGCGTAACGCTGGCCACCGGCATAGGTAGCTCGGGTTAAGACAAAGGGACGCTGACCGGGGGAGAGCTTTAGCAATCCTTCATAGGTGGCACGCGAGTTCTCCATGCCGTACACGTTGTGAATTTCAAAATGACTGGCAATGCGCTTCCGGAAGCCTGGTTCATCAATCCGGTGCTGAACGTCTTCGGGCATGGTTCCGTTCGGCGTGCTGAAGACGGAAGGCTCATTCATGTCGTTCCAGAAGCCCGAAACTCCAGCGGAAACCAGGGGTTTGTAGAGTCCGCCCCACCACTCACGTGTGCCTTTCTGGGTGAAATCGGGAAAGACCGACGGCCCCGGCCAGACGCGGCCGACAAAAGCGGAACCATCCGGATTCTTCACAAAGCGGTCGCCGAGCACTCCAGTGTCGTAAGGCGCATAACCGGCATTGGGAAGATCGGCGATATGCAAGTCGGTTATGCCCACTACATGAAAATTCTTTTTTTGCAGGTCCGCCAGCATGTTCGTGAAAGTAGGAAACCGGTCAGTGTCGACGCTGAACGGACGATTCTGCTTCTGATAGTCAATATCCAAATAAAGCACGTCGGCGGGAATTCGGTCGGAGCGCAGACGGTCCGCAATCTCCATCACTTCTGATTCAGTCTCGTAGCTGTAACGCGATTGCTGATAACCAAGCGACCACAAAGGAGGCAGCGGCGGCGGTCCGGTCAGCCATGCATATTGAGAAAGCACGTGCTTCGCATCGGGACCATAGAGTAGATAGTAATCAACCGGGCCGCCGTCGGCGCCGAAAGAATACACATCGTTCGTCTGCTTGCCAAAATCAAAGGAGGCACGCCAGGTGTTGTCGAGGAGAACTCCGAGCGCGCGCCCTGTTCGCAAAGCGAGAAAGAACGGGATGCTTTTATAAATCGGATCGGTAGATTCCTGGAACTTATAGGCATCCGTGTTCCAGAGAGTAAAGGCCTGATTGCGACGATCGAGAGGCCCTACTTTATCGCCTAGGCCAAAATAGTGCTCATCCTCGGGCATGTGTTTGTAGATGTGAAAGGAATTGGCATGAAATTCCGCGGGCCAACCGGGGGCGTCCTCTTGCAGAATGTTTCCATCCAAGTCCGCGATCGAGAGCGACAGAGTCGTCCGATCAATGCGTACCCGCAACAGATTCGTACGGAAGCCCACCGCCTCGGCGCTGTTCTCGCTGGTGACGTCGACATGTTCGGCACGCGCTGAAGGCAAGACCGCCCAAGATGCGTCTTCCGGCAACCTCGCCTCCCGAGCCATCCGTACGCGGATGACGTCGTTGCGCAATGCCAGCACTTGCAACACGCCTCGACCGCTTCGAACCTCGATGCCATTGCGCAATGCCGCGCTGCCTGAGAAAGTGTTCAGCACAAATAACGACGGCAGCGTTTCTCTAACATGGCCTTGCTCTGTAACAGCGGAACTGCCGCGGCCGGTTAATAAGCTCAACACCACCAGGGAGACTACAAACCACGGCCTGCATTTCATCATCGATCCATTCCGTTAGCCGCATGTTGATAATGCAGAGTCGAATGCAAAATGAGAGAGCGGTAATTGGCCGCTGTTCCACCAGGACAATTACCGCTCCGATTTGTTTACCAGTAGAACTTCAGCGCCACTTGCATATCCCGTCCCGGGTATGCCTGATTGATCGTTCCGAACGACGCATCTCCCAGGTTTTGGTCAGGCGCAAAGAAGTTTGGATGGTTCAACGCATTGAACATTTCCCAGCGAAATTGCAGACGCTTTTCTTCGCCGACGTTAATCCACTTTTGCAATCCCATGTCCCAGCTGACATAGTGCGGGGAGCGCAAGTTGGAGAAGGTTCGCGGAGCATTACCAAAGGTATTGTTCGGCGGCTGCGAAAACGCGGCAGGGTTAATCCAGTCATGGATGTTTTGATTGGCAGGTACTGGATTGCCAATCACGTCAGGCCGCTGGTTCCCTCCAAAAGAGTCGGAATTGTTGGCCACAGGTGAGATTGATAGCGGGAAACCACTCTTGGCCGTTAGGATTCCGGTTAATTGCCAGCCTCCGAGGATGGTATTCACCGGACGAATCCAGTTGCTTCCCATCGCCTTTCCATGGCCGAAGGGCAATTCGTAAATGTAGTTCACAACCAGACTGTGCGGGGTATCGCTGGTGTCCACCGACCACTCTCTAGACAGGTTGTAGGAATCGCGCACCGAGCTTCCGGAACCCGGGAATGCCCAGCCCGATGAACCTTGCACATCGTCCATGAATTTGGAGAATGTGTATGACACGTTCACGTTGAGGCCGGAATGCCAGCGATGGGTGTAGGTCGCTTGCAGCGCGTTGTAACTGGAAGAGCCCACCGCCGGGGGCGCCTCCGTTACGCTGCAATATTCAGGGAAGGGCCGCAACAACTGTCCTCGCGCCACTGTAGGTAGGTCTAAGCCGCAACCACTCGACGTGATGTGGCCGAAGAACGGATTTGGAACCTGATCTTGCAGCGCAGTTCCGAGCGGCAAATCCTTGGTGGGAAGTTGGTTCCACTCGAGGTATTGCGCTAGAACGTGAACTCCATGGTTTCCGACGTAGGTAAAGTCAATCAGATCGTTATTGGTGATGGAGTATTGGAATCCTGCCATCCACTGTTCCACGTAGGGAGAATGCCGAATGGGATTGATGACAGGGTTGAGCCCAAAACCTACATCCGTTAATCCGCCCTGGGAATTTCCTTGGGGCACGACTTCACCGCCCGAGAAAGCATTGTTCAGGGTTTTATAAGGAGTAAGTTGGTTGTCGAGCGTATTGACCCACGGAGTGGATTGCGAGTAACCAGTCAGCGGCCCATTGCCGTAGTAGTTAGGCACGAAGAATATTCCGTATCCCGATCGGAACACTAGCTTGTTCATGACTTCATAAGCCAGCCCGATGCGAGGGGCAAAATTCTTATATGTCGTGTTGTAAAGGCCACGGTTGTTGTTGCTATTGAAAACAAGTTCGCCTGGAACATTGAAACCCACAGCCGCACTGATGGGATTGGTAGCGTGGAAGTCGAAATATTCCTGCCGGTTATACCGTTCGGTGGGCGCGGTCTGAATTTCATAACGCAGGCCAAGATTTAAGGTCAGCTTGCGGCTAGCATGCCAGTCGTCCTGCAGATACCAACCCAATTGTTTCTTCTCGGTCGCGGGTAATGCGTTAACCCCGGTTTGACTACCGGAGTCGCCAACTCCCAAGAGGAAAGAAGCAAATCCAAAACCAGTGTTTGCGCCTTGAGGAATGTTATTTGGATCGGGGCCGGCCGTGAACGAGGTTGGAAATTTTAGCGTCGTGTTGAAAATATGCCCGCCATCGATCTGATTCAGGACACCCATAAAGCCGAAGGACAAATTATGTCGTCCCTTGATCTTCGTTAGATCCACTGAACCCGTCCACAAAGTGCGCGGAACAAAATAGTCATCCTGATTTGGGTTGGGCCCCAGGGACGACATTCCTTGAGGCTGCACCTGCGGGAAAACCGGCGAGATGGCGTCTATGAAGGAGGGCAGGCCGAGAGTTGAGGCCTTGAAGCCAAGGCTCTGGACCTGGGAACCTTCCACCCAACGGTTGACGCCAACGTTCGCGCTGAGCAGGAATGTTGGGGTGAATACGTGGCTGTATCCGAGATCGAAACTGTACCGGTTATTGGGGTTAGTTGCGCCTGGCCCCCCCACATCGGAACCGTAATACTCGGGCACATTGACTTTGCTTTCGTATTTCTGCGACCAGCGGCCGAACAGGCGTGATTTGTCGGAAATGTTATGGTCGATGCGGATGGAGTATTCATTCGAATGCGCGGCAGCCGCAGCCGATCGGCTGTAATTGTTAAACGGATCGGTGGTATCGGCCTTTGGCCAAAAATTGCCCTGCAAAATATTATTCGCAATTGGATCCCACCTGGTAGTTGGGATCAGGTTTCCCTGAAAAGGGTCGCGAACATAGCCAGTGTTTGTCGCGGTAAGCCCAGTTGTCGGATCCACTTGGCCGGCTGTGACCGTGCGCGTACTGAAGGGATCGTAAATTGACCCTGTAAGGACTGTTCTGCCCAGATTGTCAGTAATTGGCTGGCCCCCTGAATTAAGGGCTGGGCCGCCTAGCAGGGAAGAAAAATCTCCTGAGCGGAAGGCGTCCAATGGCATCGACCCGGTAAAGGTGACGGGCGTCTGCTGGCGCAATCCTTCGTAGTACGCGAAGAAGTAGGTCTTGTTTTTGATGATCGGACCGCCGAACGTCACGCCAAACTGGTGGCGATGGAAGTCTGGCGCCTTGCCGTTGTTGAAGAAATTGCGCGAATCCAAAGCGCTGTTGCGATAAAACTCATAGGCATCGCCGTGAAACCCGTTGTTGCCTGATTTCGTGACCACGTTGATGACGTTGCCGCTGCTCCATCCGTATTGTGCGGTGAAGGCGTTGGTCTGAATTTTGAATTCCTGCACTCCGTCGACCGCGGGAACGTAGGTAACGCCGCCCCAGTCCGAACCTGTGTCCCAGGTTCCATCCAACAGGTATTCGGCGGTGTTGAAAAAAGTGCCGCCAAAATTGAAGAAGGAGATATCCTGGTCGGCGCTTCCGGAAATTCCATTGCCTCCAACAATCTGGTATTCAGCCGTATTGCTCACGGAAGAATTCAGGAACGCCAGTCCGTATACGTTGCGGAGGTTGAGTGGAAGCTCGACCACCTGCCGCGCAGAAATATCGGACGAGATGTTGGCATTGTCGGCATTGAGAAGTGTCGCCTCCGAAACGACTTCGACCCTCTCCGAAACAGATCCGACCCTCAACGTTAACGGTTGCTGGGCGGTTTGGCCGGCTGCCAAGCTGATGCCATCCTGTTGGTAGGTGTTGAAGCCCTTGGCCGTTACTTGCAAAGAATAGACGGCCGGCGGCAGTTGAGAGAAAACATACTCCCCGCTTGACTCAGTGGTGAAGGTTCGGGAGATCCCTTGCTCCCTGTCGCTCAACGTGAGCGTGGCGCCGGAGACCAGGGCACCACCAGGGTCGGAGACGGTGCCACTAAGAGTGGCAGTGAATGCCTGGGACTGAGCAAACAGTTGGGGTGTGACTCCCAATAAAACGGTAACTGTCGCGATGGCGACAATCGAAGTCAATCTGCAGAAACTTTCATTTCTCATAGAACCAGGTCTCCGGTTTCCATTAATCTAAAACTCGTACAAATCGCCCGCTAAACTATGCCGTCAAGGAAACTTTGGAGTCTACTATCCTTACTAGCACGCCGCGTTCTTCTCGGGCACAACAGGTCCAGCAAACCAGCACATCCAAACCGACGGGAGTTATAGCCCTGGAGAATGAGTTTCATCAACCATTTGCGTGATAAGTTTCAAGAGCAAACGGTAAAGGGTAACTCGGATCATTGCTTTCTGTTTATTTTCAAGTGTTTTCACCCGTGACTTGGACGGTCTAGGCGGGCTGTTTTGGACGGTTCTTATCGGTAAAGAGCCCAGGAAACCCATTTTAAAATCTGCCACTTAGAACCAAGCAAAGAGAAACGTGACAGTTTGCCCCAACTTAGGGTAGTGTTGCTTGTCCGTGCCGCGACGCAGGGGGGGAAGTTGCCAGAATTACTAATCGACAAGTGGGTACCTTCCAATGAGGCGGAAAAGGTTGCAGTATGGGAGCAACTGGAGAAGCTCCTTCTCAGCAACCATTTTAGTGCGAGTAAGCGATATCCGAGCTTTTTGAGATATGTCCTATCGCACACATTGGCGGGAGAAGCAGATCTTCTTAAGGAAAGAACGCTAGGGATCGAAGTATTCGGCAGGAAGCCGGATTACGACACAGCCGCCGATCCGATTGTGCGGGTAACGGCTGCAGAGATCCGCAAGCGAATCGAGCAGTACTATCACGAGCCAGGGCACGAGGACGAGATACGGATCTTCCTACCGTCGGGAGCGTACGCTCTCCAGTTTTATCCTCACGGACAAACGGTTCTCGCTGGCCTTTCCGAGATCGCTGCGGCATCAACCGAGCTTCAAACCTTGCCGTCGGATGCGTCGAAACAAGGAATTCCTCGTCGTCCTCTAAACCGGATTATCATCCCAAGTGTGGTTTTGGCCTTGCTTCTCTGCGCAAGTGTGCCATTCCTGCTGCGTTCCCTTCGGACGTCAGCTTACCGGGAGTTTTGGAATCCGTTTGTAAAGTCGGGCGATTCGGTGCTGTTTTGTATCGCGGATCAAAGTCAGTACTCAACGATTACGCTGCGCGATGCGGCAGACCCGCAGCGAAAAACCACGCTCAACGATAAGCTCCTCACTGTCGTTATCGATGATGTAAGCCCGTTAATCGGCATTGCTGGAATTTTGCAGAATGCCGGGCGAACCTACAGAGTGCAGGGACAATCGGCGACGAGTTTGACAGATTTGAGGCGGGGCCCGTCGGTACTCATCGGAGCCTTTGACAATAGCTGGACGCTGCGTCTGACCGCACCTCTCAGATTCCACTTTGCGAATAATCCCGAGATGACCCGCTTCTGGATTGAGGATCGTACTAAGCCCAACGACCGCGAATGGGTGCTCGACCGGTCCCAACAACTGCAAACCGAGACATACCGGGATTATGCAATCGTGGCCCGCTTCCTCGATCCGAACACGGACCGCTTCGTACTAGTAGCCGCTGGCATCGCGCGCGGCGGCACCGTGGCAGCCGGTGAGTTTCTTGTCGATTCCCAATACATTGATGAAATGACGCGACGCCTTCCCGTAGATTGGAACCATCGCAACATAGAATTTGTACTCGAAACTCAAGTCATCGATGGCCGTTCCGGACCCCCGCGAGTCGCCGCCGTCCACGTGTGGTAGCGACCCATTAGTGGACGCAGCAATTATGCAATCTTCTGACGCGATCGGTTTAACCGCTTTGAATCTCGTGCCTCTTAATTCATAGTCGCTGGCGTTCTGTGCTCTACTAGCCTATCCCCATGCATCGATCGAAGACACAAACCGCGCTTTTGGCGGCGGGCTTCGGCGGAATTCTGTTTGTGCTGACATTTCTCGTGTTGGGGGTGATGGTTCCAGGCTACGACGCGCTGCGCGAGACCATCAGCGCCCTCGAATTCACCGCCTTAGGGTCCGCACAACGGATTAACTTTTTAGTCTTTGGTCTGTTGTTGATGACGTTTGGTGTGGCGTTGCGCAGAGAGCTAGGCACAGGACGGGGCGCAGTCCTGATTCCAACCTTTCAATGTCTGTGTGGGATCGGTGTGGCTGGTGATGCAATCTTCATTCACGAGCCGCTGCACTTAGTCTGCGATTTGATCGCCTTCAATTCCGCGCTGCTGGTCCTTTTCTTGTTCGCCTGGCGATTTTCGGGAGATAGGCAGTGGAAAGGCTGGACGACTTATTCGATTCTGACCGCGTTGCTGATGATGGCGTTTCTGACAGCCTTCGGGGTTGCCAATCACCTTGGCGGCCCGGCTGGAGCCTTTGAAAAACTCGCGACGCTCATGCGCACATCTTGGTCGGTTCTTCTGGTGGAGAAGCTATATTCCGGACGACGCCTGATTGAGACGGAAACATAGATTCTCACAGCTCCTGCGAATACATCCGTGTGTGTGATTGCTGTGCGGCCCAAGAGTGTGATCACTCCCTCTCAAATATGGCGAACCCAGATGCTAGCCGAAACAGAACCTCTCAAGTTCGTTGCACTGGGGACGGTAGCCTGCCAAGCCCCAAGCGGTAAGTGGCGCGGAGATACTCGCTTATCGTCGAACGCAATCCGCGGAGCACACCTAATGATTCAGCTCATCCAAGTACCCGTGTGCGTTGCATTCTTCTACACGCCGTCGGTCCGGTTGATAGTGATCCGGTTGATTCGTCCGATCTTCAGCAGCCGAGTTAGAGCCGGGCGTCTCCCAATGAATGGAGTTCTGGGAAACGTACCCGCTGGCCGACGTTCATAGCACACAAAGTCAAATCGCTTTCACCATACGATCGGTTTGTGATCGCTTTGCATTCGCCTGATAGAGGCGTCGAAACCGGACTGCTCCGGAGCCCTCCGGAGAAAAAGGCTGCAAAGCTCGTCAGCAGAATTCAGCGAGACACTTTCTCCGGTCCGGTTTGACGGCGGAAGTTGCGGAATTGCGGCGATTTCCAGCGATTTTCAGAGGAATACAGCGGGGTTTCTCTGCATCCCAGACTGCGTGGCGGAGAGGGAGGGATTCGAACCCTCGGTACAGGTGTTAGCCCGTACAACGGTTTAGCAAATGAATCGTTCTCACCGCCCTCACTCGTTTTCAAGCACTTACA
>Ga0209733_1000024_pt1 | contig 16419 bp, 16 predicted proteins | sample BlaSpr_A8_OM2_M1_FD_187976 | JGI IMG/M metagenome (GOLD analysis project Ga0209733, IMG submission 187976) | Forest soil microbial communities from Thunder Bay, Ontario, Canada - Black Spruce, Ontario site 2_A8_OM2_M1 (SPAdes) (version 2) | ecosystem: Environmental > Terrestrial > Soil > Boreal...
TTCGCCAGGTGCGCGGCCGGACCCGAACGATCTCTCCAACTACGTCTACGACAAACTGATCGCCGATGCGCTCGACATCGCTGACGCCGCCGGTGCGGCGGGCAAGCGCTTCCATCTGGTCGGCCACGATTGGGGAGCGCCCATTGTCTGGCACACGTCGCTGTTCTTTCCGCAAAGGGTTCGGGCGGTCGCCGGACTGAGCGTGCCCCATGCCGGAAGAGGCCCGGCCCCCGCATCGAGCTGTTTCGAAACATCTACAAGGACCGCTTCTTCTATCAGCTCTATTTCCAGCAACCTGGTGTCGCGGAGGCCGAATTCGAGGCCGACGTGCGCGCGTCCCTACGGAAAATCTACTATTCGGCTTCGGGCGAAGGCAGGAAGGCGCCACCCAGACCGGCCAAGCCGGCCGACGCGAAATTCCTCGACGGTCTGGTGGACCCGAATCCACTGCCGGACTGGCTCACGCCCGACGACCTCGACTATTACGCCGGGGAATTCGCAAGAAGTGGCTTTCGCGGGCCGCTCAACCGTTACCGCACGTCCGAACTCGACTTCGCCCAGCAGGAGGAGATCGCGAACCGCCGGATTGAGCAACCGGCGGCTTTTATCGCCGGCAGCCTTGATCCGGTTCTGAGCTTTCTCCCGGGGGTCGACCTGGTCGCACGCATGCGCGAGCACGTGACCGATTTGCGGCTCGTTCGAATTATTGACGGCGCCGGCCATTGGGTGCAGCAGGAGCGTTCCGCCGAAGTTAATGCGGCTCTATTTGAGTTTCTGGGAGGCTTGGCCTAGGGCCGCGACGGTCGCGGGGCAGAATGGTCATCGAATAACGCGGGACTTCCGCTGGCACGAACCGGACCTGCCGGGCCGGTCTGATTCTGGGATGTCCGCCATTTGGTCGCTACCGGCTCCCGCTAATGCGGCCGACGCCTTCAGAAAATCGCGACGTTTTAACTGCGCCATGGCATCCCCCCTGAGTGGCCAGACCTAAGCGTAATCCAACTGTCCGAACTTTGCCATGTGCCACAAATTGACGAAATATCGGACAACACTTGGGTGATTTACACTGTCTGACTGAGAAATATTCCCCATTGTGACCCGATGCCCGGGAAGCGCTAAAAATGTTGGTTTTTTGTCAGCTTTTGGCACGAACCGGACCACCAGCGATGTCCGCAGTTTGGTCGCTATCCTGGGGAAAGCGGACATGCCGGGGAAAGCCTATTTCGGTAGTGATTGACCCAAAGCTCACCTCGGACCAGCATGACCCGTCGGCAAACAGCCCATGTACAAGGACGACGTTTCGGGCCCTGGCGCTATAGCTCGTGCGTTATGCGGATAGCTTCGACCAGGATACGTAATAGGCTACCGCCGTCATCATCGAAACCGCGGTAACGCTGACCAGCACCTGCAACAGCTCCGAATCGGGGTTCGTGCTCAGGACGAAATACCCGGCAGAGGAGAGGAAGACGCCGGCGCAGAAACAGGCCAGCCATTCCTCGCTACATTTCAGGATGGGCTGCAGCAGCTTCGATTGAAAACCTTCCCATTTGGCGGGCACGAGGCGCGAGAACAGCAAGGCGATAGCGAGCAAATGCAGCAAGCGAGAAAGCCCGAGGTTTTCCCGGTCGGTCGGAATGAAGGCCCTGGTGACGACATCGGGGCCTAAGCTTAGCGTGGGATTGCGCGCGGCGAGCGTGACCACAAGCGCGAAGGCGAGATAGCTGAAGGCCAGGATGCGCACCGTCCGGGACTCCTGCACGAGCTTTGCGCCGCTCAGCGCGAGATAGGCGCTGAGCACGAACAAGAGCTGCCAGCAGAACGGGTTGAGGTACGGGCTTCCCGCGGGATAGGCTGGCAGACTTAAGCCGAACCAGCGCGCCGCGAGATACAGGACGAGCGATCCCGCCACCGTGAATGTTGGCCAGCGCAACAGCAACGCGATCACGAACGGAAAGAACGCCAGCAGCACGATCACCAATTGAAGCACGTCCAGATTCAATGGCCTCGACTGCAGCAAAAGCCCGTGCATCAGCACCCGTAACGGATCGTTGAGCATACCGATGATGCGATATTCCTCGACGATATCGGGGGCTCTATACCTCTCGGCGACCCAGCTGACTGCGCTGATGTAGATCACGAACAACACCAGATGAGCCGCGTAAAGCTGCCACGCGCGCTTGATGATCCGGGTCGCCGCCACGACAAAGCCGCGCTCCAAAGTCATCTTTCCGTACTGGATCGCGGCGGCGTAGCCAGAGACAAAAACGAATACGTCGATCGCGCCACTGAAACCGAAGTTCCGCATGGTAAAGAGGGCCACGATGTTGTGCGGTATGTGGTCGACTAGCATAAACCAGAGGGCGAGGCCGCGCGCAAAATCGATCCGCAGATCGCGGCCGTGCGCGGCGAGGCTCAAGCTGGACGTCGACTTCATTCAAACTGCCCTGCGAATCGAAAGGCCACGTGCTACAATGTCGATTTAGGGGCTTAAGGGCGGCTGTCCAGAGCGCCCCGAATGGAGTTTTGTAGACGAGTCGCGGCGTGCTTTTCGGACTTGGTCAAACCCGCGGCCGTGTTTCCAGGCTTACAGTCGATTTCATGTCGCGCCGGGCTCGCAGCTTTATATCGTCCCGGCGTGCTCGCGAACGCCGATGAGATGATCGAATGGGGATCGTACTTCGCTTGCTGCGGTGCTTAAGTCCGGTTTTGGCACCAACCGGACCTCCGGCGATGTCCGCAGTTCGGTCGCTGACGGGGGTAAACCGGACATCGCAGGGATAGCCCAATTTGGTCGCGAATGACCCAACTAGGACATCGCGCCTAATCAGGGCCCCGAGCCTGTGGTATAACGAGCAAATTATTAGCGCATCCCACCTTGGAACGCTGCTTTGGACGCTCAGTTTATCGACAGGATTTACGAAAGCGCTTTCGTGCCGGAGTTGTGGCCGGACGTCCTCGCTCAACTCGCGAATATCGCTACCGCGCGTTCCGGCTGGATGGCCATTTCAAGGGGCGGAAAACATCATTTCTCGGGCTCGAACCAAATAGTCAGAGAGGCGGTCGCGCCCCTCGTCGACAGCGGATTAGTCTTCCGTGCCGATCTGTGTGTACCAAAAACTCTATCTGTGTTTTGATGACGTGACGGAATCACCTAAACTGGCGGAATGATCGGGCTTCTGTGTTTCGTCCTGGCCGCCTTGGCCTCGCCGTTCAAGTCGAAGATCCGGCTTGAGGCCGAAAATGCCGCACTCCGAGATCAGTTGATTGTTTTGCGGCGCAACCTGCGTGCGCGCGTCAAACTCGCAAACAGCGATCGCTGGTTCTTCATCCAGCTATATCGCTGGTTTCCATTAATCCTCAAGGTCCTCACGGTCATCCGTCCCGAGACGCTGGTTCGTTGGCATCGGGCCGGCTTTCGCAGCTACTGGCGCTGGAAGTCACGATCATTGGGAGGGCGGCCGCAGATCGATTCGGACCTTCGCGCACTGATCCGGCGGATGAGCGTCGAAAACTCTCTTTGGGGCGCGCCGCGCATCCACGGTGAGTTGCTTAAGCTCGGGTTTGCGGTCGCCCAATATAGCTTCGTCATTATACGGCTTGATCGCAGAGATCTCGTCTGGATCAACGTGACAACCAACCCGACAGCGGAGTGGGTTGCTCGTCAGATAACCGAAGCGTTTCCTTGGGATGGAGCTCCGGGTTATATAATCCGGGATCGCGATCGGATCTACGGTGCAGTCGTCATACGCCGATTGCGCGCCATGGGGATCCGGGACAAGCCTATCGCACCAGCTTCGCCTTGGCAGAATGGCTTTGCCGAACGGCTGATCGGATCGATCCGGCGCGAGTGTTTGGACCACATCATTGTCTTGGGCGAGGAACATCTGCGCCGGATTCTGAAAAACTATGCGGCCTATTACAATGACGTTAGAACGCATCGGTCATTGAACAAGGATGCGCCTATCTCTCGTCCGGTTCAGCGATCCGGCATCATAAGTTCGCGCGCCATCCTGGGCTGACTTCATCATCAATATGTTCGGATTTAGTTTTCGGTACACACACCGGTCAAAAGCTGACTTTCGCGAACTACCTGTGTGTACCGAAAACCTTATTCGAGTTGATGCCGTGATGGAATCGCCTAAGCTGGCCGAATGATCGGGCTGCTCTGTTTCGTTCTGGCCGTCTTGGCCTCGCCATTCAAGTCGAAGTTGCGGCTTCAGGCTGAGAACGCGGTGCTTCGACATCAGTTGATGTCTTGAGGCGTAGGCTGCATGGTCGCGTCCGGCTCACGAACCATGATCGCTGGTTCTTTATCCAACTGTATCGCTGGTTTCCATCAATCCTGAAGGTTCTCACAATCATCCGGCCCGAGACGCTCGTGCGTTGGCACAGAGCCGGCTTTCTTAGCTAACTCTTTCAACAGTATCGATGTTAAGCAGACGATGGATCGGGGCGGCCACGCCGCCGACGCTCGCTTGACCGGTCGCGCCCTGCCTTGGACAAACTACCAGTTTCTAAAATACAATTTAATTGTGTCGGTGAAATGCGGTCCTATGTCAGCTCCACGACAGATGGAGTATTAAGAACCATGACCAAACTCAGATTTCTTGGCGCTGCCGCGATTCTTTGTTCCGTGCTCTCAGGGCCCGCAATGGCCCAGCACGTGATCTCCAGCCCTCGCCATTTCTCTCAGAAAACCGATTGCCAGAACAGGGATCCGGGAAATCCCTACAGCGAGCGGTACGATTACCAGGCATGGACTGCTTGGCGAGCTAATGGTGGCTGGGACAGCCGCCGAGATTGGGATTGCTGGTATCGCAGCCACCGCGATTTCAAGGAAGCGCCATGAAAGGAGTCGGGCTGATGGAATGTCGTTTCCAGCCCGACCTCTTTGAGCGCGGTTCACGTTAGCGCGCAGTCCGGACCCGATATCGATCCGGACCCATTGCATGGCAGCCGCGAACTGCCAGGCCGTCCACGACGCGGCCGCATCAATTTACTGCGCGGGTTCGCAAGGTGGTTGAACCCAGGGCGCCGTGGCAAAGGCGCCCACGGCCGGAGCCCGACGGCAGAGACCCCCGTCAATAGAACCCGCGCCGGACGCGATGCTCGCGTTGGCGTCCAATGCGAGCTGCCGCGAGTTTACATGGCTCTCGCGGGCCATAGCGGGAGTTGCAAACACGCCTGCGGCGATCAGTGCAGCCGACAGAAGTTTAAGCGTTGTCATTCGATTGTCTCCTTTGGTTATGAAAAGCCAATAGCGTTTGGCTCCTCAAGGTTGCAGTTTAGCTTTCGGCGAGCCCTGCAGATTGGCGAGCTACAGAGACAGCGTTGCCATTCCGCATCAATCAGGAGACTGGACAGGCGATCGATTTATTCCGGCAAACTTCGCGTGCTGGGATGGGCATCCGTATCGACGATCTAACATTCACGGTGATTGCAATTCATCGATCGCAAAGGGTATGTCGTCACACAGGCGATCCGACTTCTCGCTCAGCGAGTTGATGTGACTATTGTCACGATAGCTGTCCATGTTGTCGGAGGGGCAGCCCGACGAATCGCAGTTCCGTCGCTGCAGCCCCGCTTGGGGTCAAGACCCATTTGCGGGAAATATTTTGAAGCGCCGGGAGTTATCAGGATGCCATCGCATGATATTGGAGTGCAAGGACGGGAGCTTTGCAGTGGTCGACGTAGCACTTGTGATTGCAGTAGGGGAGCTGCGTCCCGATATCACGCAGGTAGCTCTCCTCGATCGGCTCACAGCACAGCGTGCAGAGCGATTGCGTGCGGGGTGTTCTGCCGTTCACCAGGACGAATCTCATGTGGCGTCTCCTCAAGCGAACAACACCATGTGCGCGGGTCCTCTGATAGCAAGACTCAAATTCGAGGCCTGATATTCTCGAGTTCGCACATTGTCTTGGAATGCAAGATCACGGTTCCGCGACCAGGAGGTCTTCAAGCGCGGCGGATCGGCCGCGTGCGGTAGTGTTGCTGCAACTCGGCCGCGCGAAATCCATCCTCGTTGCATAGCCGAAAACCAATGTCAGCTGACTACGCCTCGAAAATGTCCGTGCAACACGGTCGTTCATAGATATTTTTCATGGATGTCGATTGTCGACTGCTTTCCTAACCGGTCGAAGTTAGCAGCAAGCCAGGCATCTGCCCGCTCACGGCCGACTTTCATCAGACTGTTGATCTGGTCCCGGTCGGCGTTCGACTTACTCCTCACGCCCATCGCTTGCATCACGTCGTCTGCCTCGATGCTGTGAATCAGCATGCGTCTTATGGTCTTGTCCAGAATCTTCTCCTCCTCTATCAGCTTGGTCACAAAATAGACCGTACGCATCTCGCGCATGAGCGAGGAGTTGAAACTGATTTCGTTGATGCGATTGAGTATCTCGCCGGCGGTTTTGGGCACATCTGGCCGCTCGATCGGATTTATGTGGACGATCACCACGTCTCGGCTGTCACAGTCATAGATGAGTGGAAAGATTGCCGGGTTACCCATATACCCACCGTCCCAGTAGTGCTCACCGTCGATTTCGATCGCCTGGAACAAAAACGGTAGGCAAGCCGAAGCCAGAACAGCGTCGGGTCCGATCTCGGCGTTGTTAAAAACGCGGATCTTTCCGGTTCGCACGTTAGTTGCCGACAGGAACAGCTTGATCGGACAGCGCGCATTGCGTATCGCATCAAAGTCCACCGTATCGCAAAGGATCGAACGCAGCGGATTGATGTTGAACGGGTTGAGCTGGTAGGGCGAAAACAGCCGGGTCATGAGATCGAACTGGACAAAGGCCGGCGATGTTTCGAGCGATTGGTTGCCCGTCAACCGGTCGAACAGGCTTGGCTGTAGAGGGCTGAGCGAAGCAAGATTGGCGACGCGGCGCCAAATGTCCGCCAGCGCTTGTCGGGCGCCCACGCGACCGCCGACTGCCAGCCCGTAAGCCAGTACCGTGGCGTTCACCGCGCCAGCACTCGTGGCGCTGATGCCGTCGAAGTCGATACATTCGTCCTCAAGGAGACGGTCCAGAACTCCCCAGGCAAAGGCGCCGTGAGAACCCCCACCTTGGAGCGCCAGATTGATGCGCTTCAGATTGGGTGAATTGGCGGCCTCGCCACCCAGCAGGCCGTTCTGCTTCTGCTCTTTGTTATTGATGCCGATATCCATGCAAACTCTCACTTTCGTTCCTGGACAGTAGACCAAACAGCGCATGAGTTTATTCGCGCGCCTGAATCTGCATCACCGACCGCCGCCGGTTCCCCCTTACACCTGAGGGAAGCGCTCCCCATCGCCAAGTTTGAATCTGGCGTCTACGTAGCCGTTAGATCATCTGCGCTGCGACTGAAATTTTTCGCAGCCAGTCGGTCAGTGCCCAGCTGATGGAAAGCGTGCCGGTGAACACGATCGCGAATTTGACGAATGCCGGGTAGGCTGGGTCGTAAACGACGTATTGCAGCCAGATAAGGGGAATGAAATGCAGGAGGTAAATGCCGTAAGCCGAGGGCCGCATCGCGTCGAGCAGCCAAAACGAATAACGATCGAAGCGCAGGAAGACCGCGGGGACCGTGAACGTCATCGCCGCGCTGAACAACGCAAAGGCGAGACCATAAGCCGCATGCCACCAAAACGGGGGTGAATTGAAGTCTATCAGCCCACTGTGGTGGATGTAGACCATAAGCAGGATTGCGCCATAGGAGACAATCGCAAAGGCGAGCCATACGTTCCAGCGCTTCGCCAGTGCACCATTCTCGGCGAGCACCCCGGCACTTAAGCCGACCTCTCCGGCCCCGACGCCGGCACAGAAATATCCGGCATATAGCAGGATGCGGCTGGTCTGAATCGGAAGCGGATAATGGCCGGGCACCAGCCAGGATGGAGCATCGAAGATCAGGCGCATCGGCAGATAGATGACGATCGAGAAGACCAGGAACCCCGCGAAAGCTGTCATCGGCCGGTCGCGCAGGGCATAAATGAGTTGCCCGAGCTCTCCGACCGCTCGGTGCGCAATGGTCCACAGCAACGCGGCGATCGCGTCGAGCACCAGCAACACCCACAAGAACCACGCCGATCCTGACGGCCAGGGGCCGATCGTCAGCGTGCGCCACCAGAAATGAAAGAAATTGAAGTCCGTTGTTTCCGGTAAATGATAGCGCAGGAAGGTCGGATAATAGGCAACGGGCATCAGGACGAAGATCGAGACCAGAAATGGCACACCCAATCGCCAGGCGCGCCTCTGCAGGAAGATCGCCGTTCCTCTTCGCGTCAGGCTGCCGAAGACGAACAGTCCGGAGATGAAAAACATGAAGGCCATAAAAAAACTGTCATTGAACAGCACGACGAGATCGAAGCCGAGCCAGCGCATTCTGTCGCTATGGCCAAAGTGGGTGTAGTTGATGACCGAGTGATGCAGCACCACCAGCAGCGTGATGAGGGTGCGCGCGCGGTCGAGCGCAGCGATGTGCATAGGCGTCTCCACGCCGTGATCTCTTACGTCTACTTCTGGTTTATGCAGCATCATTGCTCGAAAGCAGCATAGATGATCCTCTTCAGCGCCCAGCCGGCTTACATGCCAATGTCAAACAGGTTCGGAAGCTGCGTCATCCGCAGTGTGGCGACGCCGATAATGGCTGCGACCAGCTTTATCACGGTGCGGTTGCCGCGGAGCTTGCCGCGCATCTGGCTGGCGATCCATTCCACCACTTCGATATTGAGGCCGGCGGCACGGGTCGGCGCCCAGCTTTCAATGGCGGTCTCGGGCGAAAGCGCAATAGTGCGCGACGGCACCGGCATGCCCGACGCAGAGGTCAGGTGATGCACGATGGCCTTGGCAAACAGGTCGTCGAACTGTCCATTGTCACTGCGCTCGGCGGCGGCGGCATTGATCTCGAACAGCACTTCGGTTTCGGCCCGGCTCACGGGTCGATCGGCCACAGCCACCGCGGTTAGGATACGCGTGCACCAGGCGGCGTCTTGAGCATCGAGCGTACGGGAAAAATGAATACGGCCCCTCGTTGTGGGACCTTCGCCAGTGATCACGCCGTCGCGCACGATGCCCAGCGCATATATTGCCACGTCCCGGTCACCGCTTTTCGGTGTCCTTACGGCGCCGATCAGTTCGTCAGATATTCCGACAAAGGCAGACATTGTACTGTTCTCTTGTTCTTCCAGATCGTTGAGCATCCTCTAGTAGCAAGACTGACATTCGAGTCGTTATATTCCCGAGCCAGAAATTCCTTCTATTCCAAGTCACAATGATTTTTGAATCAGCGACGGTCTGGGGAGGCCGAGGAGCCGGCTGTGCAGGATCACAAATTGGCGGCTGAATGCGGCGACGGAACCGGTAAGCCGGTTCAACTGATCAGGGCATCAAGACCAATCATGGTTCGGTAAGCACAACGGCCATTTTGAGTATTTTCGGATCTTGTGAAGGTAGATCAGGGCTATCTCAGCCGATCCTTTCCGATAAGACCTGGCTGGAGTTTTTCGACACACGCGGCGCGTATTTTGAGCGGCCGCGGTTAGGGCAAATTTAGCACGGGCACGGAATATTATCACTTGAACTTGAGTCCCTCTATAAGAGGGGGTGCGCCTTTGCATATTAACAGGACACGCGTACGGGCGGCGATTGTTTTCAGTATTGCAACGGCACACACTCGATCATTGTCGATGATATATGCTGACAGGGGAAGCTCGTAATGACAACTTCATCTACGCCGGAAGACATCATCGCAGAATGCAAGCGTCGCGTTGATGAATGCCATGCACTTTTGGAACGTACGACTGTGCCAGAGTATCGCCAGGCGTTATCGGTCATGGCTAAAGCCTGGATGAAGATCGCTCAAAGCGAGAGAAAAATCCAGGCAAATCAGCGAGCAGTGAGCGCCATGCGAGTACCATCGAAGGCGACTCCCAAGCAGCACCACGGCGCCTGACAGCGCTGGCAGTGGGTGTTATCCTAGAGGCAACAAGCCTTATCGAAGTCGTGGGATCAGATGCTGCCCCCGACAGTCGGCGGCATGTCCTGTTTGCTCGTCGAACGGAAGGCGCGCACCGTCCCAAGAATCGCCGACGACGCCAACGTTATGGAGTCCGTCGCTTTCGTTCCTGAGGGAGTTGCTCGGCAAATCGCTGACGATGTTATCAATAGTTATCTTGGTGTGCAGTCTGGATTGTAGGCTGATGCATTGCCTTAGGCGCAGATGGCGCTGTTCGACGGCACGGGCAGGGCGTTCGTTGGCGGCGTTGTTACTACTCCCGTTGAGGAACAATGGGTAGCTCGAAGAGTGGGCAACGACCTGTAGGCACTCAAGGCCCAAGGAGTGGCTACTTCAGGGAACTCTGCGCGGACTGTTTACTTTTCGGAGGTGCGCGCAGAAGCGCGACAGCTCCGAGACTGAGCACTTACGCCAACAAGATAGAACTCGTCGGCATAAGCCATCACATAGGCTTCACCCCGAACCTGGGCTGCGAGGTTGCGCAAGCGCCCGGGTCTTAGCCATGGCTGGGTCCGCGACCTCTGGTGAAGCCTTGAGCGAGCAGCGCCGAGCAAACAATGCTCGCAGCGGACCTTCGATGCCGCAACGATGCAACGGATTTCCAACGCCGTTGCGGCAGTCATTTATGCTCGACGCGACTATGCGCTGAGTCCTCACCTCTCATCGCACTCTTTAGTAAACCAGGCCGGCGCCGGGCGGCTTTTCGAGCGCGGCGGCGAGCGAGCGGTATTCGTCGCTGTCGGTGCCGGCAAGCGCGGCGATCCGGCTCAAATGAAATTGCGCCTGGTCGCGGTTGCCTTGCTCGACCTGCCACAGCCCATAATACTGCCAGGTTTTGACGTGGTTCGGGTTGGCCTTCAGCGCGCGCTCGTACCAGATCTGCGAGACCTTGTAGTCGCCGAGCTTGCGGTAGGAATAGCCGATCAGCGTGGCGACCGAGGCGTTGTCGTCGTGGCCGAGAGCCTTCAACTGGCCGATGGCGTCGGCATAGTCGTTGCGGTCATAGATCGCGGCGTAGGCGGCGCGATAGCCCGACACGAATTTGCCGTCGTCAATGCTGGAGCTTTTGTCCTTCTTTTCCTTCTTGGAGCCGGACGCCGGCGGGGAGGGATTTTCGTCCCCAGAGGCATGGGCCGGCGTGAGCAGGGGCACCGCGATCAGCGCCATCACGAACATTGCCAGCGTTAGAAGCCTGATCGAAAATTTCCGCATGTATCTCTCCTGTTTTCCTGACATAGCACTAGGTTGACCAAAGCATTCCAAGTTGATGGAGACGCCGCCGACCTTGCCTGAGGCTGTTGAGCTTTGCTCAACCGCAAACTTCGACTCGGCAAACTCGTCAGCCGTAGCCAGTGCGAATAGGCTAAAATCGGTTTCCGCATCATGCTTCCTCCCTTGGACGAAGTCGCTCAAGGATAGGACACTTTCGCAGCGGGGTTTATTCGGCGGACGAAGAGCGTTCGCAGTAAACTGACCGTGAGTGTTGGGACCCCATCGTCCCAACGAACGCAGATGCGCGCATTAAAAGCCCGCCATGCCGCTCGAGGCGCCGATCAATGCCGACAACGGCCGTTATATGAGGGCCAAGGCGGCGAGTGCTGGACACCGGCTCGATCATCTGACGGCCTTGCTTGCCGGTCAGTCCTGGCTAGGTCGCGTCGTCCAATTTGGAGCCGTATGCCCTCCCGGTCAATTGACTTTCGGTTTGAGGAGTTCTTGCGAACGTGCAGAGCTCATATTGGCTTTGGTGACGAGGGTTGCCCCGGTATCGATATTGGCCGACACCTGCTCGCCCTTCGAGGCGGCGAGCGCAGTCTTGACGCCGTCATAACCCATGCGGAACGGGTCCTCTACGACGAGCCCGGCGATCACGTCGTCCTGCACGAGTTTGACCAGCTTTTCGTCCGAGCCAACGCCGACGACATTGATCTTGTCGTCCGATTTCTTTTCGGCCACGGCCTGGCCCACGGCCAGCGTCATGATCGGATCCGAAACGAACACGCCGCGCAGGTCCGCTGTGTTGGCGATGAGGTCCTTCACTATGTTGACGACAGTCGCCGGCTTGCCGTCGGCGACCTTGTCGGCAGTGATATCCAGTGCGCGGTATTTCGCAGCGACCGTCTCCTTGAAGCCCTTGGCGCGCTGATCGAGTGAGGCAACTCCGGGCATCGAGGTGATCATTGCAACATCGCCTTCGGTGTCAGCATAGGTCGTCGTGATTGCCGCAGCGAGAGCGTCTGCGGCGACGCGACCCGCATTCACATTGTCGGTCGCCAGGAGCGAGGTCATAGCCTTGGTATCGGCAGCGGACTCGATGCCGATGATCTTGACTTTCTTGGCGGCTGCATCGATCGGCTTTCCGAGTGCTGCAAATTGCGCCGGCGCGATGACGATCGCCGCGGGTTTTGATGCGACGGCCTTCTTGAGTACGCTGATTTGACCGCTTGCGTCGGATTCGGATTGCGCGCCGAGCTCGACAACGTTGACGCCTAGATCTTGGCCGGCCTTGCGTGCGCCGGCTAGCACGGCTCGCCAATAGGGCGACGTCGTATCCTTTACGATGACCGGGATCGTCGGCTTTGTCTGTGCGATGGCGGGCACCCCGAACGCAATGCCGGCAACGATGCCAGCCGCTGCTACAAGCGTCTTCATGATCATACTCCGATATTGAGGCCCAGCGGCCCCCTCAATTGGATGTGCAATCGCCGGTCGGCGGTTGCATTGGCTCATAGATCTTGAAGGTTCGATCCAAACCGTCACTTTGGAACGCATGCTTTTGGATGCACGGAGCCGTGTCGCCAACGCCCATAACCTTCAGCAGGGAGATGATGAAGAGCCAGGCGCCGGTGACACGGCCGCCGTGCTACCGGCACAAAGAGTCTTCAGCGAGGCGATGATGAAGAATCAAATGTCGGTGACACGACGTCGGCTCAGCTCGCTGCCAATGGCTGATCGGTGACGGCAAGCAGTTCCTGGCCCTGAGTGTAGACGACAGTCCTGATGCCAAGCACGGAGCGCAACTTTTCGGCCGGAACGACCAACGGCAGCGGCGCAGGAGCCGTGCCCGGCGCCGGCTGCGGAAAGGCCGTCGACCTGGCTGTGTGGAAGTTGACGTTGCCTTCGACCTTCTGCATCAACTGATGAATATGACCGTTGAGCACCGTCACTGAACCAAAGCGCTTCAGTAACGATAGCGCTTGCTCCGAATCATCGGTACCCCAGCCCCAATCCTTGGATATCGTCCACAATGGGATGTGAGCGAAAACGACGATCGGCGTGGAGGCGGAAAGGCCCTTCACATCATCGGCGAGCCAGGCGAGTTGTTCAGGCCCGAGCAAGCCCATGCCGCCGGCCTTGAGGTTCATCACGTTGTTGAGACCGATGAAATGGACACCGTTCTGGTTGAAGGAATACCAGCCTGAGCCCTTGGTGTTCTTGCCGTAGCGCTCGAGATAGGATTTGAGCGGTACTTCGTCGAGGTTATCGTGCTCGCCCGGCACGTAGTGCACGTCGAGGCCCACGCTGCCGATGACCTGCGCAGCATCGTCGAATTCTTTCGGCTTCGACAAATGGGTAATGTCACCGGTATGCAGCATGAAAGCCGGCTTGTTGGGCAGAGCCTTAACCTTGGCGATGGCTTCCTGTAGCGTGCCGAGCGCATTGGGATTGGCTTTCTTGTCAAAGCCGACATGGCTGTCGGAAATCTGCAAGAACGTGAAGCCGGCCTCCGCAGCCTGCGCCGATCCCATCAGGCTGGATTTCGGAATACCGCCGGCAACCGTCCATAAAACGCCGGTGCCAGCCCAGAGCATGCATTCGAGAGTGTGACGACGGCTGATGCCATCTCCGTGATTGTCGTGATCATGCGCCATAGGCATTTCCTCGTTCGGTTACGACCAGCAAGTAAGCCAGCCAGACAAGAGTTTGACTGGGGAAGTGGGCGGTTTATTCCCGCGCGTAGCGCAAGAGATTAAAATTTTCCTCGGTTCCCAGGCGGTGCGTGGAGAGTTCTCATTGGACGGGCGACCGGACTGTGGCCGGCGGCAAGCGCCAAAGTGTGCCCCTTTGCGCCAAGTCATCGCTCAAAGCGCCAACAACGATTGAATAAAAAAGCGTCCCAGCCGAGGGCGACGGCTGGGACGCTTGGGAGGCTCCGCCGGCCAAACAGCTTCGGCGAATTTGCTTCTTAAGCGCGGCCACGCTGCCTCCAATAACAAGACCGACATTCAGGTATCGATATTCCCGAATCCTTGCGCTTTTTAATTCTCAAAGAATTTTTCGACTATCCTTAGCAGTTGATAACAGTGGCGTGAAGGACGAGACCTAAAAGGTGGTTCGCCTCCCGTGTACACACCCGACCGCTGTTTGGAGAATTCCAATATTTGCATGCCCGGGAATATCCAGACCCTAACTTGAGTCTTCTTACCAGAGACGGACATGCGAAATACCAACGCTGGTTCCGGCGTGCCCCCGTGGCGCGACCCGTGCCTATTGCAACTAGTTGCGGTCGACTCGAGGTGAATCTCGAGCGGCAGTCTTGGGAATATCTCCATGGCAGGCGGTCTCTATAGCAGAGCAATTCGTTCAAAAAAGGGGCGCGTACCGTCATGGATCGACAGTCCGACCGAAGACAGCTCGAAAGGAAGCTCGAACAGTGCCGCCGACTCTCGGTGTTGACGTACGAATCGACGACTTCCGCGCGACTTGCGAAGCTGATCGAGGAATTAGAACATAGTCTGCGTGAGGACCAACATCTTATTGACTGATCGTCAATCGCCCTGTCCCAATACTCACGATCCGATCGTGATGATCGTACCTCGCTCCGGGCTCGGCGTATGCGATCCGATTACGAATGGACTGCAATAGATACCAGTCATACGCTAGGGCGGACACGTCACGTCGCCGAGCTCGACCAAAAAAGAAGTCGCAATTGTTGAAGTGCTCCGGAATCCGTCGCGGACGCACCTCGCCGCCATCCTGCTGATCCAGAGCCTGCGTTTCCTGTCGGCCGTGGCGTTAGCGGTGTTGGAGCGTCTCTGTGAATCGGGCCAATCTCGGCGTTCAGGAGAAGACCCGGCCAAATGGCGATATGGACCTGCACATGACAACGCGAGTCTTCGCATCAAGCGCATCGAAATTGTTCGCTCAACGGCAGAGGCGGCGACCGCCTCGATCGCGAGAAGACTCAACCCTCATCCCGGAAGGCCGACACGGCGTATAAGCTCCTTGAATTGAGCGTCGGACCGCAGCGGATCGAAGGCCGGACGCAACAGGATGGACGGGTTGAATCGCGCTTCATAGCCCTTGTTCAACCAGATCATTGCCTGGTCCTGATCGCCGAGACCTACATAGATCAGGGCGATGTTGGCTTCGGCGGAAGGGTTTTGGTCACGATGGGCCTCCAGGTCCTTGGCTATTTTGATCGCTTCTTCCTTCCTTCCCAAAACGGCATAAACGTGGGCGAGATTTGAGTCGAAGGCGCCACTGTGTCCGGAAATCTCGATCGCTTTCTGAAACTCGGCGACTGCTTCATCGTGCATGTGCTTTTGCTCGAACGCCTGCCCTAGTTCATAGTGGCCGATGGCAAAGTTCGGGTCCATCTGCAGCGTTTTGTTACTTTGCTGCACTGCTTCATCAAAGAGATGAGCGATGCACAATCCGTCCGCCATGTCTGCGCTGATGATCAGAGAAAGAGGATCAAGGTTCTCCGCCTTTCTTAACTCGAAGAGGCCCTCGCTATTCCGTCCCATCAAGATCAAATGCCACGCGTACCAGAGATGAGCGGTCGCATAGCCGGGGCTCAATTTGATTGCCAGCTTGTATTCCGTTTCGGCGGCCCCCCAATCCCAGCCATAAAGATCCAAAGCGAAAGCGAGAGAGGTGTGGGCTTCGCCGAGACTATCGTCCAATGCCAAGGCCTTGGTCGCAGCGGCCTTCGCTTTGCGAAAAGCATCCTGCGGAGAAAGCACTCCATATTCCCAATCGCCAGACAGCGCGTAGGAGTCAGCCAAGCCGGAATATGCTTCAGCGTAGGTTGGATCCACCTCGATTGCGTGGTTGAAATATTCGATGGCTGTCCTCAGGCCATCTCCGGTTCGCTTGTTCCAAAAATACCGTCCTTTGAGATAGGCCTCATAAGCCTCTGGCTTCACGGCCTTTGACTTCGCCAGCGTTACCTGTTCCTGTCGATTCAAGGTAGCCCGGATTTGCTCGGCGATGGAGCGGGCTACCCTGCTCTGGAAAGCCAGCGTGTCGCGGAAATCTCCTTCGTAGCTTTCGGCCCAGATCTGCTTGTCAGCGGGCACCTCGATCAACTGAGCTGCGATCCGTACGCGTTCGCCGGAATGCAACACGCTTCCTTCGACCACGGCATCGACATTCAGTTCGCGGGCAATCTCGGCCAAGGACTTGTGAGCGTTC
>Ga0209733_1000025_pt1 | contig 16369 bp, 11 predicted proteins | sample BlaSpr_A8_OM2_M1_FD_187976 | JGI IMG/M metagenome (GOLD analysis project Ga0209733, IMG submission 187976) | Forest soil microbial communities from Thunder Bay, Ontario, Canada - Black Spruce, Ontario site 2_A8_OM2_M1 (SPAdes) (version 2) | ecosystem: Environmental > Terrestrial > Soil > Boreal...
GAAGCCCGGACCCGTCTTGGATTGCAAGTTCCGGTAGACATACACACTTGCAAGAAAGCCAAGGGCCAGCGCCAGGACCCCAATCATCAACAAACGTGTGCGGTTCATACGGCTCCCCCTAAAAACCAAACTCGCGCCGCAAAAACGGTGCTGCGGCCTCTACGCTAAATCGGGCTATTTTTACTGGATGGAACTCGCGACAGAGGAGAACACGTTATTGGCGTTGGATCCAATCAACCGTACCGTTCCAACGACAATGACCAGGATCACCGCCAGCATGACGGCGTATTCTGCGATATCCTGTCCTTCCTGTTCGCTCCACAATCTCCGAAGATGATCCATAGACGACGCCCTCCAAATTGGCCCGAAAATTTCTAACCGCAGCAAAACCGAACAAAGGCCAGTGGTTCTGGGAAACCACCCTCTATTGTTCCATAGGGTGAGGCTGAATTCGTTCCCACTCATAATAACCCGCAAGACCTTCGTAATGTGTAATTTCTTCGCATAACCATAATGATCACCACTGCAAAACGGGCCTAAATGAGAGTGTTCGTAGACTGTACAATCGCGATTCATGCCTAGACGGGAGGAACTATAGGTGGCGGAAGGCGGAGCTCCAATGTGGCGCGTTGTGCGGCTTTTCATCCCCGCACTGGTGTGCTTGAATCTACTGTTTTTCCTCCAGTTCCGAGAGGGGATTGGGCGCGGAGATCCCGATTTCACAGTTTTTTACACGGCCGGAACCGTCTTGCGCGAAGGGCTTGGACATCACCTCTATGACAGGAAAGTCCAGTATGAAGCGCAGCAATCCTTCGCCGGTCATTCTCCTTATCGGCGGGGGCCTTTGCCCTATATTCACCCGCCTTTTGAGGCGACGATCTTCGTGCCCCTAAGTCGCTTGCCCTATCCTTGGGCGTTCACGGTATGGGACCTGGGGAATATCGTCGGGCTGTTTGGGGTTGGAGTCTTGTTGCGACGCTCTGTTGCCGCCTTTCACCCAATTCCGGCCTGGAAGTTTGCCATTGGGTCCATGGCCTTCTTTCCGGTTCTCGCCTGCTTGTTGGAAGGCCAGGATTCTATTTTGCAGTTGCTTTTGTGTACCTTCTCATTCAATGCGTTGAAACGGAAATCGGATGTGCTCGCCGGTTGCTGGCTGGCGCTGGCGGCATTCAAATTCCAGTTCATTATTCCGATCGTCCTGCTGCTCGTAATCTGGAAGCGAACACGCATGGCGCTTGGGTTTGGAGCAGTTGCGATCGCCCTTGTTCTCGCTTCGCTCGGAATCGTGGGTCTGGAGGGCTTACTTCAGTATCCCCGGTATGTACTCCAAGTAGTAAACACGCCGGCCTCGGGCGGCGTACCTTTACAGCTTTTGCCCAATCTGCATGGTTTGATGAGTTGGCCTAAGCTCTTTTCGGGGACAGTCGGAGGGGCATTGACCGCGCTAGGTTCGGTCACGTTATTTCTCTTCTCCGCCTGGAAAGGGTGGTTGTCAAAGCACCTCAAAAAGTTAGAGCTTCAATTTTCGCTGGCCATTGTGGTATCGGCGTTGATCGCCTGGCAGACCAATACGCACGACCTGAGTCTGCTTCTTCTGCCCCTCGTCCTGATTGCGGATTGCTGTTTAAACCCGACGGCAGGTGCGCCGAGATTCAATCTATTGGTTCCGACGTTGCCGCTTCTGATCAGTCCTCTGTGGATGGCGCTTTGGCTGGTGATTGGAAGGGTGAGCCTGATGGCGATTCCGCTACTTTGGTGGGCACTCAAAATTGGCGGTGAGTTGTCGTTCCATCCGCCAATTGCAGTCGGGCCGTGTGTCATAGAAAGTGGGCATCGCAACGGCTAATGTCGAAATGAAGTTCAAGGGCTCCACGGCGCACCGCGTGGGCTTTCTTGCAGCCGCGCTGGCCACCGCCAGCATGTGGTTCTACTTTGACCAGATACTGGTGAAATACCAGATCGCAGATGCTGCTGCGCACAATCGGCCACGCGGCAATTTGTCGGATCTCTATCCTCGGTGGTTGGGCGCGCGCGAACTTCTACGGCGGGGGCGCAATCCCTATAGCACAGAGATTACGCGCGAGATTCAGGATGGATATTACGGGAGAAGAATCGATCCCGCGCGCCCCGACGATCCTAAAGACGAGCAGGGATTCGCTTATCCTGCATACGTTGTGTTTCTGCTGGCTCCCACAATTGATCTGCCGTTTGAAGTCATTCAGAAGGGATTCCGCTGGTTCTTGATCGTGCTAGCGGGGGCAACCGTCTTGCTCTGGCTGTATGTTCTCGGTTGGAAACCGGCGCCCGGAACCGCGTTGATTCTCATCGTGTTCACGGTCGGCTGGTTGCCCATGGTGCAGGGAATCAAGCTGCAGCAACTCAGCCTGCTGGTAGCGGGACTGCTAGCGGCGTGTGGCGCCTGCCTGGCAGGCGGATGGCCTGCCGTGGCGGGCGGACTGCTGGCCCTGGCGACGATTAAACCGCAACTCACGTGGCCGCTGGTTCTGTGGTTGTTGCTCTGGGCGAGCAGCAATTGGCGTGAGCGGCGCCGATTTGTATTCGGATTCGCACTCGTCATGTTGCTTTTGCTGGGCGGAGCACAACTGGTGTTGCCGGGATGGTTGCGAATGTTCGCCGCCGCCATCGGTCAATATCATCGCTACACCCAGAATCAATCGGTGCTGGTTTGGTCATTCGGATCGATCGCGGGCAGGATTCTGGAAGCAGTGAGCGTGCCCGTCTGCGCCCTCTGTCTTTGGCGAGTACGTCGAGAGCCCGCCGCCAGTGCAGCTTTCGGACAGGCCCTCGGCCTGGTGCTGGCGCTGACCGTGGTGATTGTTCCGATGTTTGCTCCTTACAATCAAGTGCTGCTTGCGCCAGCAATCCTGTCCTTGTTGCGAAGCGAAAAGGACCCATCCATCCTTCCCGCGATTCGGCTGGCCCGCGTGGTCGGCGGTGTGTTGCTGGTATGGCCGTGGATTGCCACGATCGGGCTGAGCCTTGCTTACCTCGGCCTGACGCCGGACCTGAGGCAGCGGCTTTGGCCGATCCCATTTTATTCGAACTTCATGCTGCCGCTGTTTATTTTCGGGTTGTTGCTGCCGGAGACGTGGATGAGCGTAGCGCGCGGCTTGCGAGACAGCGCAGCCGCAGAGTAGTCTGTTGCGGCAAGAGATTTTGTCACGGGAGCGCTGCCTGTCGCCAAGGCGAAGTGGGCGCTGAATGACCATCGATGTCTCTAGGCGCAACGACTCATCACAGTTCTGGCTCCGGTGTATTTCCCGCCCTGGTGTTCGTACAGGGCAGTGAGCAGAAGAACATTGTCCTGAACCGTAGCCCCTTCACGGTCGGACGGAAAGTCGATAAGGATCTGGTGATCGCCGATCCGCGCGTTTCTCGCGACCATGCCCAGATCACACAGGAGGGCCAGGAATTTTTCCTCGTCGACCTGGGCAGCAAACACGGCACATTCGTGAACGGGGAGCGCATCCAGCGGCAGAAGCTGGAGCGCGGCGATCGTCTGGAATTCGGGGCGCGCGATTCGGCATATCTTTTGTTTAACCCTGGACGAGCTACTTCCAACACAGCGCGGGAATTTCTAAGCCAGATCTCCGGTATTCAGATCAAGCCGGAAGCTACAGACTTGGAGAAGCTCAAGATCTTTCTTGAAGCCGCGCGCAAACTCAATACGGCGGGAGTGCTGGACGAGATCTTGATGACGATGCTCGACGCCACTCTGCAATTGACGAGAGCTGAACGCGGCTATGTTTTTCTTAAGGATGAGGACGGCAAGCTCCGTCTTCGGGCTGGCCGCAATTCCAAAAAAGAGCCGTTGCTCGACGACAAGACGATCTCGCACTCGATCCTGGAAGATTCCCTTCGTTCGAACTCCGAATTTCTCCTGACCGACACGAGCCAGTCTCTGGACCTTGCAGGCCGGCAGAGCATCGTGGCCTACGATCTCCGAACCGTGATTTGCATTCCATTGCGTAAGATGCAGGTGCAGTCGTCGCGCGGCGGGCAAACGCCTGTCCCGGCCGCGAACTCCGCGGAGGCGATGGGAGCTCTCTATCTCGATTCGCGGTTCGCTTCACGCGATATCAGCGGTGTAGATGAGGATATTCTTCATGTGATCGCGACGGAAGCAGCCTCGCTCATTGAGAACGCACGACTGGTGCAGGCCGAGGAAGAAGCGCGCCGCTACCAGCAGGAACTGAGCATCGCAGCCCGTATTCAGAAACAACTGATGAAGGTTAAGATTCCCGAAGTTCCGTTCGCTAAGATGGACGGCAGAAACCTGCAATGTAAAGAAATCGGAGGAGACTTCTACGACGCGGTCAACACCAAGGACGGGCTGGCGGTGGTTCTGGCCGACGTCAGCGGCAAAGGCGTCTCCGCGGCTCTGCTGGCCTCGACATTACAGGGGATGATCTATTCGCACTTGATTTCCGGCATGTCGCTGCTCGAAGTGGTGAATGCGGTGAACCGCTTCTTCGCGGAAAAAATGGGTGGCGAAAAATACGCGACGCTGCTACTGGTGCGCCTGCGACGCGATGGCGATCTCGAATATGTAAATTGCGGCCACGTGCAGCCGCTTCTGGTGTGCGCGGGCGAGGTAATGCGCCCGCCTCATGGGAATGTTCCGGTGGGACTGCTTGCCGATGCAACTTTCGAAAGCGCCCGCTGCCAGATGAAATCCGGCGACCGCTTCCTTCTGGTGACCGACGGGGTTACCGAGGCGGAAAATGCCATGGGCGACTTTTTTGAGGACTTTCGGTTGGAAGCGGCGGCGGCCAAGTCCCCGACGCTCGATGGGATTTTTTCCGCCGTGTCTGCATTCTGCAGCGGCACACCCCTTAGCGACGATTGCACAGTTGTCGAGCTGTGCTACACATGTGTCGATTCCTGAACCGATTCTGCCGCGCCATCAGTTGTTCTCCACGGTCACGACATAGTCCGTACCTTCCCAGCGATTTTCCGCAGGCCAGAAAAATGTAAAGACGGCTTCCGCCCCGGCCGACAGCGAAGCGGTCGGCAGGTCGAGCGTATAAATTCCGAGACCGGTGTCTCGCGCATCCGCGTCGTGGGTCGATTTCCACCCGTCCACGCTCCAGTGCACTCGGCCGGGAGTGAGCAGAACAATACGAAGAGTTTTATTTTTAGGGATGCTGCGCGTTTTATTGTTAAACCTCCACCCGAAGTATTGCCGCACATGTTTATCAATCAGATAACGCTCAACGGTCTGGGGAGGCTGGTCAAAAATCTTGTTGTCGCGAATAGAACGACGCAGTTTTACGTATTCGGAGTGGGCCCAGACCAGCGGGCAGGCCGATCCGGTGGGCTTGCCGCGGAAGAGTTCGAGGGCTGGAATGTCGGCGGCGTCCCAAACTTGTTCGGGAAGCAGGCGGCTTTGCCCGGCGGGCGAATTTTCCAAAACCGTGAGCAGGGCCTCAGCCTCATCACGATGGCCAGCAGCCAACGCGTAGTGCCCGCGCTCGCCGGCGAGCAAAGGCCAAGGGCGGCCGATTCCGCTTCCGTCGAAGGCGGAGCCATCTTTGTGTTCGCCGTAGCCGTCGCCGTTGTAGCGATACCAGCATGGCCCCTGGGGCAACTCGACGCTGAGGAGTGCGTCAATGGCACGCAGCGTATTCAGAATGCGCGGGTCGTCGGGCGCGCGCAGGCCAAAGCGCACCAGCGCCAGCGCGTCCGGGCTGATGATGTGATAGGCGCGTTCGCCGTCCTGACCTGGCGGCCGGTTCTTGATCGGCACAAATCCTTGCGTGGGAGACGAAGCTCCGTCGGTGCTCGGCGGCGCGATGCGCACGTAATATCCGTCAATACCGAGTTGCTGCGCGAGATCGCCTCCCGAGGCATAAACCCAGCGCTCGATGTTGTCGTTCCAGGCGTCGGCGGTGTCGCGCATCGTCTGCGCCTGTTCCGGATATCCGGTGAGATCGGCGATGTCGGCCCCGGCCAGCAGCGCGGAAATTTCCGCGGCGAGAGTGAAGGGCGAGTAGCCCGCGTCTTCTTCCCAACGATCTTGTTGGGTGACCGGTCCGTTGCGCAAGATGAAACTTGCAGCCTTGCGGACCATGGGCCACCAGCGGTCGAGCTTGCCCAAAGACCCCGGTGCTTCGCGGCGCAGGAGGTCGAGGAGCAGGATGGGGAAGGCGGTTTCATCCATCTGGATGCCGCCCCAGTAGGGACGTCCGTCGAGCCATAGATTCTGCGCCCAATTCCCATCCGCTTCCTGCGTAGCTTCAAGGTAACGCAAAACGCGCACCGCGTCGGTGACGGCCCCGGCGGCCAGAAGCGCGCCTGCAGTTTCGACCAAATCGCGCGGCCAGACCAGGTGGTAGCCGCCTAGATCCTCGTCGCCCTTATTGAATCCCCAGGGGATCGAGAGGCTTGCGATGATGCCGCCGAGAAAGTCTTTCGACTCATGGGTGCGCAAAACAGCGGTCGAAGTGCGATACAGATCGCATTGCCGGAGAGGTTCGTCGAGTTTGAGCAGCGTGTTGTGCCAGTTTTGCCACTGCGCGACATAATGGCGGCGAATCTCGTCATAGTCCTCAAACAGCGTAGATCGCGCCTGCTGTCCCGCCTCGGTCCAAATGGATCCGAAGCCGAGGGCAAGCAGGAACTCGCCGTTACAGGCAGCGAGATCGATCTCCCCCGTGAAGGCAATGTTGCCGTTCTCCGCGCGCGCGTATTCCCACTCCATTTGGAAATGCTGGGAGAGATCCTGCCAGCCATCGGAGGCGCCCACGAATCCCACGGACGTTTTCTTCCATGGGGCGGAAGATGCAAAGGCCAAAGTTGCGCCGTCGTGGTGGGCAAAAAACATGGGATAGCCCTTGTAGTCACCGATCCAGCCCGTATTGCCGTATCCGCAGTTTGCCAAGTGTGGCGAAAGCAAGGCGTAGAGACGGTAGTCGGAAAGTTGTCCCTCCAGCGGCTCGAAGCGAATCTTCTGCAGAACTACATTGCGATACGGGTCGGTCAGAAGCTCTTTGTGAATGCGGTAGCGTCCGCTGTTGTCGGTATTGGTCAGTTCAAAGGCGGGGATGCCGGGCTCGAAGGGCCGGTTTTCAAAGGTGCAGTGGCGCTTCTCCTCGGAAAAGAAATCCCGGCCGTTGGTGACAATGAATCCCATGTCGCGAGTGCAGGCTTGGTCGACACGGGGAAAATAGACTTCGTTGAGGATGCCATGACTCAGCGTGAACCACACTTTACTGTGCTGGTTGAGCGCCGTACCCACCCCAGTCTTGGCGCTCGACGTCCAACGCGGCGGGATTCCAGGCCATCCGGGAGCATAAGGTGCGTGAAAATCAGTCATGCGGACCTTGCCCTCGGGTTGAAGCTTCATTCCGAACGAAATTGACAAACCTATTACAAGGCGGGCGTTTCGCTTCTGTGGCAGACGTCATCAAATAGTTAGCGGCACTGAGAAAGTAAACTGCAACAAAATTACGACCAGCGATATGAACTAGAGGAACGCGGAAACCATGATCAAAGCATTCGATGCACGGGCGTGGAGAATAGTAGCAGTCTTGTGTGCCTGTTGCATCTTCAGCCTCGTAGCGAGGGCTAAAGATCTTCCGACCGTGGCGACTTCGTCTCCGCTAGACCAGGGATTTTCGGGCCTCTACAATCTCGACTTCGCTGGTGCCCAAAGGGATTTCGCAGCTTGGCAGCAATTGCATCCGGATGATCCTGTGGGCCCGATCAGTGAAGCTGCAGGGTTTCTATTCTCCGAGTTCGACCGGCTGGGGGTACTGGAGGCACAGTTTTACGAGAATGATAAGGCCTTTACCGAACGGCCCAAGCTAGCGCCAGATCCGGCGCTCCGGCAGCATTTTATGGACGCAATTGGGCGAGCCGAACATCTTTCGCACGCGCGACTTGCCAAGGACTCCAAAGATCGTGATGCGCTGTTTGCCTTGACTTTGTCGTCGGGTCTGCAAGCGGACTATGCCGCGCTGATTGAAAAGCGCGATCTGGCTTCACTGCATTTCACCAAGGAAGCTTCCGTGTCCGCGCAGCAATTGCTTGCGGTGTGCCACGATTGCTACGACGCTTTGGTAGCGACTGGCTTCAGCAAATACATCATTGGCAGCATGGCCGCTCCCGTTCGGTGGATTCTGCACATGGGCGGGCTGCCCTCCGATAAGCAAGGTGGAATTGCCGATCTGCAAACGACCGCCGAGCACGGGCACTATCTTGCGCCGTTTGCGCGAATTCTGCTTTCCATTGCTTATGTGCGGGAGAAAGATAAATCGCGGGCGCTGCAATTGCTGACCGGTCTGCGACAGGATTTCCCTGGAAATACTCTATTTCCTCGCGAGATCGCACATTTGCAGTCTTCGCATTAGCGCAGCTGATTTTCGGCGGTACCTCTCTCCGGTTTGTACGCTGTGCGTCACTCTCCGGTCCATTCATCAGAAATTTACCCGTTTGTAACCGTCCTGTAACACTCCGCCGATAGAACGGGGGGTACCTATCTTAAGGAGGAATAATCCGTTTATGCGCAAAATCGTGCCGCTGTTGGTGGGTCTCCTTCTGGCTTCGCCAGTTTTCGGGCAGACCACGCTGACTGGAGCAGGCGCCACATTTCCTTATCCCGTCTACTCGAGATGGTTTAGCGAGTACCACAAGCTTCATTCCGACGTTGAAATCAACTACCAGTCAATCGGCAGCGGCGGCGGTATTCGCCAGGTGACCGCCGGCACCGTAGATTTCGGCGCCAGCGACATGCCGATGACCGACAAGCAACTGAAAGAAGCGAAGACGACGATACTGAACATTCCAACCGTTTTGGGCGCAGATGTGCCCGCTTATAACATTCCCGGAGTGAGCGGCGAACTCAAATTCACGCCTGAGGCATTGGCAGGAATTTTCCTGGGCAAGATTTCCAAGTGGAATGACAAGGCGCTCACCTCAGTGAATCCAGGGGTGAACCTTCCCGACAAGGAGATCATCGTGGTGCATCGCTCCGATGGCAGCGGAACCACCTTCATCTGGACGGACTATCTTTCCAAGGTCAGCCCGGAATGGAAGGGCCAGGTAGGCGCCGATACCTCGGTGAAATGGCCGATCGGAATCGGGCAAAAAGGCAACGAGGGCGTAGCCGGATCGATTCGACAACTGTCGGGTGCTATCGGATACGTCGAACTGATCTATGCCGTGCAAAACAATATTCCCTACGGCAGCGTGAGAAATTCCGGAGGAGCTTTCATCAAGGCCTCTCTGGACAGTGTAACCGCGGCGGCCGCTTCGGTCCCGAAGATGCCCGATGATTTTCGGGTATCGATCACGAATGCTCCGGGCAAGGATGCGTACCCGATTTCCAGCTTTACCTGGCTGCTGATTCCGGCCCAGTCTAAGGATCCGGCAAAGGGTAAGATCCTGGCCGACTTTCTGAATTGGATGGTCAGCGACGGTCAGAAAATGACTGCCTCGCTGTCCTACGCGCCGTTGCCGGGTAACGTGGTTAGAAAAGTAAAAGAAGCGGTCAAGCAGGTGAAATGACCCTTGCGTGCATCTGGAAGAGCGTCGGCGTAGATCACTGGGCTGAGAGATTGCATGTCCATTCACTCAGGTTTAACCGAATCTTAGCAAATCTGTCACAAGAGGCCGTTGGCTTCGTGCGGATACCATCAGTCAAAAGGAGAGTGGCAATGAAGTCTGTGCTGCAGTTGTGTGCAATTCTGTTTCTGGCGACGGGACTGGTCGGACAAACCAGCACCGCGCCCAAACCCAGAAAGACAAAGCCAGCGACAGTGACGGCCGCGGATGTGCAGCAGTTAAAGGACGCGATCGCGGCGCAGCAGTCGGCCTTGGCGCAGCAGCAGCAGCAGATCCAGGAACTGCGCGATCAACTACGCACCAAGGATCAGAGCACGCAACAGGCGCAGACCGCCGCAGCAGAGGCTGCCAGCAAGGCCGATGCTGCCCAGGCACAGGCCACCCAGCAGCAGCAGGCCGTTAGCGACTTGAAAACCGATGTGAGTGACCTCAAGAATAACGTGGCCAGCACAGTCGTAAGCGTTCAGGAAGCCCAGAAGAACGCTGCTGCGCCTCCGACGGCGATTCACGTCAAAGGAATCACCATCACGCCCGGCGGCTTCCTGGCGGCGGAATCTGTTTACCGGACACGCGCTTTGGCTGCGGATATCAATACTCCCTTCAACTCTGTGACGATGCCTGGCGCTTCGGCAAACCACATCTCAGAATTCTTCGGCTCCGGCCGCCAATCGCGAATTTCCATGTTGGCGGAAGGTCGGCTCAAGAGCGCGAAGCTGAGCGGCTACGTGGAAGCGGATTTCCTGTCAGCCGCGGTAACCTCGAACAATAACCAGAGCAACAGCTACTCGCTTCGCCAACGGCAAGCATGGGGCCAGGCAGCATTCGACAACGGATGGTCCCTAACCGGCGGCCAGATGTGGAGCCTCGTCACCGAAACCAAGAAGGGGACGGACAATCGTACGGAAGCTCTTCCCATGACCATCGATCCGCAGTACACCGTCGGCTTCAGCTGGGCGCGGCAATACGGTGTGCGTTTGGCGAAGAATTTCGGCAACAAGGTCTGGTTAGCGGTAAGCGTGGAAAATCCGCAGGCGACGGTATCCACGCACAACAACGCCTCCAATTTCCTGATCGGCTCAGCGGGGGCGGGCGGTGGGCTCTACAATTCCGCCATCACGAACTGCACCACCACTACGACCACGAGCGCCACCGGGGTAGTGTCAGCTTCAACCACTTGTACCCCCGCAGCCAGCTACTCCTTTAACCCGTCGCCTGACGTCATCGCGAAGCTTGCCTTCGAACCCGGTTTCGGACACTACGAGATTTTCGGCGTGTACAGCCGTTTCCGCGACCGTATCTTTCCCTGCGAAGACGTATCTTCCACAACTTTGTGCGGTGGCAGTGCGACGGTTGGCCCCAACGCACGAGCCGCTTTTAATAGTTCAAAAGACGGAGGCGGGATTGGTGCCAATGCCCGATGGTCCTTTGTACACAAGCATGTCGATTTCGGATTGCACGCCCTTGCGGGCGACGGAGTGGGCCGCTACGGGACCGGGGGACTGGCTGATGTTTCCGTGCACCCCAACGGTACGCTGGATCTCATTCGCAGCTATCAAGGCTTGTCCACCCTTGAATTCCACTACCCAAAATTTGATGTCTACTTTAACGCCGGAGCGGAATACGCCGGCCGCGCGGCTGACTATGATCCGGTCACCAAGAAGTACGTAGGTTACGGGTCGCCGCAATTCAATAATACGGGTTGCTATACAGAGACAGGTCCGGGAAGCGGCGGATTCCTGCCGGGTGGTCTCGCCAATTGCACGGCGGATACGCGCGTACTGATTGAGGGGACCGCGGGTGTCTGGTTCAAGTTGTTGGATGGATCAAGGGAAAAGCTGAACTGGGGCCGGATCCAGTTCGGTCCGCAGTACTCCTACGTGACACGCAACGCTTGGCATGGTGCGGGGTCCCCCAACGAGCCACACGGAATCGACAACATGATCTTTACGTCGTTCCGCTATTACCTGCCATAGGCAGGCCGTACGCTGCAAACAGAAGTCGGACAAGCAGTTCCCCCGGCACTTGGGCAGCCAACGCTGTCCGGGTGCCGGGCTCCATTTATCGGGAACGTTAAAGTAAACGATGAAGAATTCTTCCTCGGAATCCGCGTCCTGCGCGGCCTGGTGGGATGCTTTATACTGAGGTTCCCGGACTCGGTCGGTGCTTCGCCCAACTGGTTTCGTTTCGGCAAGAAATATCACACGTATAAAACGTTAAGCGCGTCTGCCATGGCTCGTATCTCGCTCGACAATCCAGAGTACTACCTGAACCGTGATACTTCTTGGCTCGCGTTCAACCGCCGTGTGTTGGAAGAGGCATCAGACGAAGGCAACCCGCTGCTGGAGCGGTTGAAGTTTCTTTCCATCTCGGCCAGCAATCTTGACGAGTTCTTCGAAGTGCGCGTGGCCGCCATGATGCAGCAGATCGAGGACGGCTACAACGAGGTCGGTCCCGACGGTCTGACCATGACGGAAAAGCGGGATTTGCTGAATAACCTGACGCACGAATTCGTAGACGACCAGTATGACTGCTGGAATACCCGGTTGCGTCCAGCGCTCTCGGAAAACGGAATTCGCGTACTTGGACTGCACGAGTTGGATGCCGAGGCCTTGCGCTTCGTCGATGAATACTGCGAAAAGGAACTCGATCCGCTGCTGACGCCGGTTACCGTCGACCCGGCGCATCCCTTCCCGCGAGTCATTAACAAAGCTTTATGTCTCGGCTTCCTCTTGCGCCGCCGCCGGCGCTCGGCACTGACTTATACCGGAGTCGTATCGGTCCCGCGGGCTCTGCCACGGCTGGTGCGCCTGCCATCGGAAGGCACAACGGATTTTATTTTTCTCGCCGATCTGGTGGCACATCATGCGGTCCGTATGTATCACGGTTATGACATCGTCTCGTCTGCGCCTTTTCGCGTGACTCGCAACAGCAATCTGTATCTTGCAGAAGAGGAAGCGCGGAGCCTGCTGGAATCGGTGCGAGCGGAACTGCATAACCGGCGCAAGGGGGATGCCGTCCGCATGGAAATTGAAGCCGACGCCGATCCCGAGATTATTGACCGTTTGCGCTCAGTGTTCGAGCTTGATTCATGGCAGGTTTTTCCCGTGAACGGGCCGGTGAACCTTTCGCGTCTGTTTAATATCTACGAACAGGTGAATCGCCCGGACCTGAAGTACCGCCCGTTTTCGCCGCGGGAGTTGCGGTTGACTTCGAAATCGAAGGATCTGTTTGAGGAACTGCGCGCCCATGACATCCTTCTGCATCACCCGTTCGACTCCTACGACGCCGTCATTTCGTTTATAGAGTCGGCCGCCGAAGATGAGAACGTTCTTTCGATTAAGCAGACTCTGTACCGCACCAGCGAACATTCTCTGATTGTCCCTTCGCTGATGGATGCGGCGTCGCGTAAGGAAGTCACAGCCGTGGTGGAGTTGAAGGCGCGCTTCGACGAGGCTTCAAACATACGCTGGGCGCGCGATTTGGAAGACGCCGGGGTGCAGGTCTTTCACGGGCTCGTAGGCTTGAAGACGCACTGCAAGCTGTCGCTGCTGGTGCGACGCGATCCGGATGGGATGATTCGCAGTTATGCTCACATCGGCACCGGGAATTACAACGCGACCACGGCACGAATTTATACCGACCTGAGCTTGTTCACCGCCAATCCCGAGGTTACGCGCGCCGTGCATGATGTTTTCAGCTTTCTGACAGCCTATGCCGAGAATCCCAGCTACGAGCCACTTCTGGTGGCGCCCCTCGATTTAGCGGAAAAGATCATTGCGCTGATCGATCGCGAGACGGGGCACGCCCGGCAGGGCAAAGAAGCTCGCATCATCGCGAAGATGAATGCTCTGCTCGATAAGACGGTGGTGCAAGCCCTATATCGCGCCTCTCAAGCCGGAGTACAGATCGATCTGATCGTGCGTGGGATTTGCGCGCTCCGTCCGGGAGTGCGGGGAGTGAGCGACAACATCCGCGTTCGCAGCATTGTGGGCCGCTTCCTGGAGCACAGCCGCATTTTTTACTTTGCCAATGGCGGCGACGAAGAGATTTACATCGGCAGCGCTGACTGGATGCCGCGCAATCTGTACGAGCGCGTCGAAGTGCTGGTGCCACTGCGCGATGAAATGCTGCGGCAACGGGTACACCATGAAATTCTTGACTCGTACCTGGCCGATAACCGCAAGGCGCGCATTCTTCTCAAAGATGCGACTTACATACGGGCGTGGCAGCCAGTGAGCGGCGCGCGAAACCGCCGCCCGCCGACGGGCCCCGCTGCCTTCAGTGCTCAGGATTTCCTGATGAGCGTTGCGGAGGGGAAGTCCCCCTCGGTGGTTCCGGCGCCGGTTCCGGCGCGAAGGCGTAAAGTAAAAGGGATGGTGGGAAGGGAACGATAGACATAGATGATTCTTTATTTTCTACGCCACGCCAGCGCGGGTGACCACGTTGTGAACCCGAAGAAGGACGAGACGCGCGCCCTCGACAAAGAGGGAATCGAGCAGTGCGGCTACATTGGCCGCGCCCTGTCCGCGCTGGATGTTCAGGTGGATGCCATCGTGTCCAGTCCGCTGAAGCGAGCCACCCAGACCGCATCGCTGGTGGGCAATGAACTGGGCTATGAAGGCAAGTTACAGCTCGATAACGGCCTGCGCCCGGAAGCCGGACTCGCCGATTTCCGCAAGCTTCTGGAAAAATATTCTCGCCAGGAAGCCATTATGGTGGTCGGCCACAATCCGAACCTGAGTCAATTTCTGGGAGCGGTCACCAGCGACTCGGGTTGTGAAGCATCGGTTGAACTGAAAAAAGGGGCGGTGGCCAAGGTGGAAATGCGGCGCACATCGGGTACTCTGCAATGGTGCGTCACTCCGAAACTGCTGCGCGCTCTCTACGACGCAGCCGTGGACAGTTCGCGCCCGAAAACTTCTCGAAAATAGTCGCGCTCTTTCTCGATCGCCCACAGTTCCAGATCCACTCCCATTCGCCGCCGGGGAACCAGCGTCAACTTTACTTCCGCGGAGCGCACTGCAACGCGCACCCGTTCTACCGCGCGGCTGCGACCCAGGTTCAGGGCACGCGCCAGACGAAGCAATAAAATCGCCTTCTGCACCCCGGCACGATCGCCCGGGTCCAACAACTTCATGGGACCGTCCTCCAGGGTGGGTCGGGATTTTCCCAGATAGCGAGCGACGGCCGCAATCAGGCGGCGTTGCTGGGGCGTGTAGCCCAGAATTTCAGAATTGGAAATGATGTAGTGCGTATGGCGGTGCCGGCCGTTTCGATTCACGTAGTCGCCCACTTCGTAGAGCATGGCCGCGGCCGACAGCCACTCGCGATATTCGGGCGGCAGGCGGTGCAGAGAGCGCAGCGCCGAGAACAGCAAAGTAGCCGAATCGCGGACATCCAAGGCATGTTTGCGATCGACGCGGTAATGGTCGACCGCAGTCATGATGGACTCCCAGCGTTCGAACTCGATCTGCCGGCCGGACCGCGTGCTGCGATCGTAGTCGGCTGCCATCTGGGCAAGGATTCCGTCGCGCAGGCCGAGCGGCGAATAGCGGAAGCCTTTGAGGCGCAACCGGTCCAACAGTTCCTGATAGACAGTGGCGCCGGCCACAATGATCTCCGCTCGCCGTGGGCCAATCCCTTCGATCTTGCGGCGTTCCGCGACCGGCAGGCGCGCCAGCCGTTTGGCAATGCGCTTCATTTCGGCAGAAGACACCATGAGTCGCTGACCGCTCGCACCTCGGCGCATGTGGCTGGCGACAGCAGCCAATGCCGCCGCTGTACCCGAGGTCGCAATCACGGTCTTGACCTTAGCGGTTGAGATGCGGTCGATGATGCGATTGACCTCGCGGGTGACAAAGCCGCGCAAACGCTTGAGTTCGCCTTTGCGAGTGGGATCGTGACGCAGGAATTCATTGGTCAATCGAACTGCCCCCAGGGGAAGGCTGACCGCGTCGCGAATATGTCCGCCTTGCGTGACGGTCAGTTCGCAACTGCCGCCCCCCAGGTCCATCATGAGTGTGGGCGAACGATCCACGCGCCCGCTGGAAACGAGGCCGAGGTGAATGAGCCGCGCCTCTTCCACGCCAGAGATAATCTCGACTCGCCAGCCCGTCGCCGACCGTACCCATTGCAGAAATGCCTGGGAATTGCGCGCATCCCGCAACGCGCTGGTCGCCACTACACGCACACTGTCGGTCACGATCTGTTGCGTGGCACGATGGAACCGGCGAAGAACCTTCACCGTCTCTGCGATGGAATCGGGAGTAAGGAATCCAGAACCAAACACGCCTTCGCCCAAACGTGTGACCTCGCGATCCTCGTGGAGGGCGCGCAGACGGCCGGCTTGCAGTCGCGCAATCTTTAGCCGGACGGAGTTGGAACCGATATCAACCGCGGCAAACGTGGGCATGGCGAAGGCTCACAGTTTACATGCACGCCTCCGGTTCGTCACCATTGGCGGCTCTTTGCTATGAGGCCGTGGTTGTTGTTAAGAGCAAAGGACGGTAGCCAAAGGCCGTGCTAGGCGGCCGACTCGATCCGCTCAATGAGCGTCGGACTCTTCGTACTCACTTTGCGCGATTGTTCCGCAGAAATGGGAACCGGTTTTACTACCGGCTGGATTGTTGGCGAGGCTGAAATCGCGGCGACTGCATACCGAAACTTGCTGCCTGTCAGATTGTGAAGCACGGCTACCAGCGAGGATTGATTGACGTCCCCCAGTCTTTTGGCGGCAGCTTCGGTCAGAAGCAACCAGTCGTGCCAATTGCCGACGGCGTCT
>Ga0209733_1000027_pt1 | contig 16009 bp, 15 predicted proteins | sample BlaSpr_A8_OM2_M1_FD_187976 | JGI IMG/M metagenome (GOLD analysis project Ga0209733, IMG submission 187976) | Forest soil microbial communities from Thunder Bay, Ontario, Canada - Black Spruce, Ontario site 2_A8_OM2_M1 (SPAdes) (version 2) | ecosystem: Environmental > Terrestrial > Soil > Boreal...
TATCTGCGGCGGCTGGAGGCGATGATGATCGTCGCCGACAAGGATGTGTCGCTGGTCCTGACCGGCACCGGCGACGTGCTGGAGCCGGAAGCCGGCGTGATGGCGATCGGATCCGGCGGCAACTACGCGCTGGCCGCGGCCCGCGCGCTGGTCGATTCCGACAAGGATGCCGAAACCATCGTGCGCCGCGCGCTCGATATCGCCGCCGACATCTGCGTCTACACCAATCGCAACGTGACCATCGAGACCCTTTGAGGGCGGGCGACCGATGGCGCCGGCTTACTTTTTTCGCCCGATGACATCGGACGACCTCCCCCTGGTGCGGCGCTGGCTCGAGACGCCCGAAGTGGTGCGCTGGTGGGGAGAGCCGGATCAACAATACGCGCTGGTGAGCGGCGATCTCGATCATCCCGATATGGATCAGTTCATCGTCGCCCTCGACGATCATCCGTTCGGCTACATCCAGAGCTACGCGCTCAGCGCCTGGAATCAGGGCTTTGGCGCGCAGCCGCGGGGGACGCGCGGCATCGATCAATTCATCGGCGAGCCAAATATGATCGGCTGCGGCCATGGCTCCGGCTTCATCCGGCAATTCACAGACCACCTGCTGACATTAGGGCTCCCGCGCGTCGTCACCGATCCCGATCCGGACAACGGCCGCGCGGTCCGCGCCTACGCCAAGGCCGGCTTTCAAAGTGACCGCATAGTTGATACGCCGGACGGGCCTGCCCTCCTGATGGTGCGCGACCCATGACGCTCGAGCGCAACGCGCCCGCCGTACCCCGGCTTTCAGCGTGGCATTGGGTTGCGATCGCAGCCGTTCTGCTCGCGCTGCAGGCATCGATCCTGTATGCGATGGGGCGGCTGCCGATCTGCGCCTGCGGTTACGTCAAACTCTGGCACGGCGGGGTGCAGAGCTCGGAGAATTCCCAACACCTCACCGACTGGTACACATTTTCCCATATCATCCACGGCTTCCTGTTCTACGTCGCGACCTGGCTGCTATTGCCGCGCCTGGCCTGGCCCGGCCGTTTGATGGTGGCGATGCTGGTCGAGGGCAGCTGGGAGGTGATTGAAAATTCCAACTGGATCATCGAACGCTACCGCGCCGGAACGATGTCGCTGGATTATTACGGCGACAGCATCGTCAATTCGATCTCCGATACGCTATCGATGGTGGCGGGATTTCTGCTGGCGCGAAGGCTCCGGGTGGCGCTGACCATTGCGCTCGGGCTTGCATTCGAAATTTTGGTCGGACTTCACATTCGCGATAACCTGACGCTTAACATCATCATGCTGATCCACCCGTTCGAGGCGATTCGGCAATGGCAGGCCGGACCGCCGATCATCTGACACAGCTTGTCTCGGCAGCATTTAAAACCTACCTAGGACCCATGACCGACTTCTCCCCCCGTGAAATCGTTTCCGAACTCGACCGCTTCATCGTCGGCCAGGCCGACGCCAAGCGCGCCGTCTCCATCGCGCTGCGCAACCGCTGGCGGCGGCTGCAGCTCACCGGCTCCCTGCGCGAGGAAGTGCTGCCGAAAAACATCCTGATGATCGGGCCGACCGGGGTCGGCAAGACCGAGATCGCGCGGCGGCTGGCAAAACTCGCCGGCGCGCCGTTCATCAAGGTCGAGGCCACCAAATTCACCGAGGTCGGCTATGTCGGCCGCGACGTCGAGCAGATCATCCGCGACCTGGTCGAGGTTGCGATCGCGCAAACGCGGGAACGCAAGCGCAAGGACGTGCAGGCCAGAGCCCAGCTTGCCGCCGAGGAACGCGTACTCGATGCCCTGGTCGGCGCCAACTCCAGCGCGGCGACGCGCGATTCGTTCCGCCGGAAATTGCGCGCCGGCGAGCTCAACGACAAGGAAATCGAGATCGAGACGCAATCCTCCGGCGGCATGCCGCTGTTCGAGATTCCCGGCATGCCCGGCGCCCAGATGGGGGCGATCTCGATCGGCGATATCTTCGGCAAGATGGGCGGCCGGACCAAGACCCGACGCCTCACGGTGGAGGGTTCGCACGAGCTTCTGGTCAACGAGGAGTCCGACAAGCTTCTGGACAACGACCAGCTGGTGCTGGAATCAATCGGCGCGGTCGAGAACAACGGCATCGTGTTCCTCGACGAGATCGACAAGATCTGCGTCCGCGACGGCCGGGTCGGCGGCGACGTCTCGCGCGAAGGCGTGCAGCGCGACCTGCTGCCGCTGATCGAAGGCACCACGGTTTCGACCAAGCACGGCGCGGTCAAGACCGACCACATCCTGTTCATCGCCTCGGGCGCGTTTCACATCGCAAAACCGTCGGACCTGCTGCCGGAATTGCAGGGCCGGCTGCCGATCCGGGTCGAACTGTCTGCGCTCACCCGCGACGACATGCGCCGCATCCTGACCGAGCCGGAGGCTTCGCTGATCAAGCAATATGTTGCGCTGATGCGGACCGAGGGCGTCACGCTCGACATCACCGACAGCGCCATCGACGCGCTCGCCGACATCGCGGTCGCCGTCAACTCCAGCGTGGAGAATATCGGCGCGCGGCGGCTGCAGACCGTCATGGAGCGCGTGCTGGACGAGATCTCCTTCGCCGCCCCCGACCGCCATGGCGACACCATCCAGATCGATGCCGACTACGTGCAGAAGCACGTCGGCGACCTCGCCAAGAACGCGGATTTGAGCCGGTTTATTTTGTAGGGTTGTGCAGCTAAGATCGTCGTCCCTGCGAAAGCAGGGACCCATAACCACAGGTGTTGATAATTGTGCTGGGCTGGTGCTCCTGCCTTACACATAATTTTAAAGAAGTGGTTATGGGTCCCGGCTCGCGCGGAGTTTATCATCGGGCGCGCATTCGCGCGACCCGTTGGCTTGGCCGGGACGATGAATTTGAAACGTGTGTGGGAAAACCCCTGGCGATTGATGCTTGCCGTCAATGTCGCCGTTCTCGCGGGGGTGTTTCTTTACAAGATCACGCTGCCGCCCTATGTCCCCTACATCCACCTCGTGGTCGATTATCATTTCGGCTTCACCAAGCGCGCGCTGATCGGCGCGGTGGTGTCGCTGTTCACCGCAAAAGTGCCGGTTTGGCTGGTGTTCGCGCTTTCCGGCACGGTTTGGCTGATCACGGCAGGGCTCTTCATCAAACTGTTCCGGCGAACCTTTGGGTTCGACGATGCGCACCTGCCCTTGTTCGTGTTCATGGCGGGCTCGCCGTTCTTCCTGAAGAACTTCATGCATACGCTCGGGCATTTCGATATCTACGGCTGTGCGTTCGCGCTCTGCCTGCTGCTGATTCCGGCGCGGTCGGTTGCATTCGTGCTGCTTGCCGCGCTGGCGTCGATGATCCTCATTCTGATTCATCACATTCATCTGTTGATGTATGTGCCGACCTTCGCCGTCATCGTGGTGCTGCGCTTCTACCTGGTGCGGGGATTTGACCGGCAGAATGTCTCCATCGGCATCGCTGCCACCCTCGCCGTCGGCTTGCTGTTTCTCGCCGCGCAATTCCTGGGCGTAATGGCGGTGCCCGAGGCGGAGTTCGTCCGCTATCTGCAAACCAAGATGGCCGACCCGAGCCGGACCAATCTGTTGAGCTTCAGTTACATCTGGTATCAACCGCTTCCCAAGGAAATCGCCGACACCTGGCAGCGCATGCCCTCCAATATTCTGGGCGTCCCGGTGTTTGCGCTGTTGATCTGGCTGCACGCCCCGCTCTGGCGATATTTTGCCGGTTTGATCAGTGCGCTCCGGGATGAGTGGCATCGGCGGATCGTCATCGCGTCAATCATGACGGTAAGCGCGGCCTATCTGATCATGTTCGCCATGGTGTTCGATTATTCGCGGTGGATTTCGAACTGGGCGGTCTGCATGTTCCTGATCCTGCATGCGGTCAAGACCCTGCCCGCCTCGCAAGGAGTGCCGCCGATTTCGGGGGATGATCGAAAGACCATGGTTCTCGGCTGGATCGTGACGCTGATCCCGCGTGTCGGGATCGTGAGGCCATTTTAGCAACGACTTAGAGCTTCGCCCGCCTGATCCGCACGTAGAGCGCGCCCTCGCCGCCATGGCCGATATGGGCTTCCTCAAAGCCGATCACCAGCGAACGAAATTCGGGGAGACCGAGCCATTGCGGCACCTGACGGCGCAATACGCCGCGCCCGGACTCGGCTCCGATTTTGCCCTTGCCGGTGATGATGAGGACAAATGTCAGGCCATCGCTGTGGGCGCGCTGCAGGAAGTCCGATAGCGCGCGGTGGGCGCGGGTCTGCGTCATGCCGTGCAGGTCGAGCTTCGCATCGATCTCTTTCCGGCCGCGCGACAATTGCGACCGTTCGCGGCGCCCGAGCGGCGTCAGCAGTGGCGGCCCGGGTTTTGGCGCACGCAGGATTGCCGCAAGCGGCTTCGGAGATGCCGCGGGTTTTGCCGGCGCCTCCGCAGGCGTTGAAGTGGCCTCGATCTTGGCCGCGCGCGGTCTCTTGCGCAGCGGTTTTATCTGTTTGGCGACACTCTCCCACAGCGCGTGCTCTTCCTCGGTCAGGGCGCGCTTGCGGCGCGGAGGGACCGGCAATTCCGGAATCGAGGTCGAAGAGCGTTTCATCGGCCGCGATAGCGACGATAGCGGCGGGAGCGACGCGCCTCACGGCTCGGTTTGATGTTCGGCCGGGCCTCCGGCAACGGTACCTTCGCGGCACCGGCCGGCATTGTCGAAGCCTGCGCCACGGCTGTTGCGGGCGTGGCCGTCGCGTTCTTCGCGCCCTCGGTGGCCGTGGTCCTGGGGCCCGGCGCCGCGGCCGCATCGGCCGGCTTCGCGCCGCCCTTCTGATCCTTTGGCTGGTCCTTCAGAGGATCCGTTTGCGGAAACAGTTTTGCGATTTTCTCCGACGGCCTCGGATCGGGCACCGGCATCTTGCGCCCACGCGCCGACGGATCGAGGCTCTTCGGAACCAGAATGACAAAACGCATATTGTGCCGGAGCCGGCCGGACACCCGCCCCGCATCCGCGCCGGCGCCAAAATAGAGATCGGCGCGTGCAGGCCCCGTGATCGCGGATCCCGTATCCTGCGCGATCATCAGCCGGCGGAACGGCGTCTTCGATTTCTCCGACTCGATTGGAAGTTCGCCCGCGATAAAGAACGGCGTGCCGTAGACATGCAGTGCATGGTCGACCGCGATCGAGCGGCCCGGGGTCAGCGGAACGCCCTCCGCGCCGACCGCTTCATCCTTGTCGGAAAGCGTCACCTCGCGAAAGAACACGTAGGAGCGGTTTTGCCGGCGCACTTCATTGGCGCCGTCCGGGTTCTGCTCCATCCATTCCCTGATCTTCTGCATCGACATCTGTTCTTTCGGGATGATGCCGCGATCGATCAGGACACGGCCGACCGCCGTGTAGGGATAACCATTATGCGCATCGTAGTTGATGCGAATCGTCGTGCCGTCCTCGAGATGGACCCGCGCCGAGCCCTGGATCTGCGCGAACAGCAAATCGGTCTGGTTCTTGAGCCAGCAGATTTCCAGCCCCCGGCCGGCGATCTTGCCGTCCTCGATCTCGCCGCGATCGTAATACGGCACGAGCTTGCGGCGGCCGATCTTGCGGAACACCTGTCCCTTGTTGGGCAGGCTGGGCGCGTCCTGCGTGAAGCCGCGGACAAACAGGTTCGAGGGGCGGCGGTAGACCGGCACGGTGTAGACATCGGTCTGGGTCCGCGAGCCGTCGATGACGGGCTCGTAATAGCCGGTGACAAAACCGGCAGCTTCCCCAAGCCGCGAGATCTGCAACGGCAGAAAATGCTCTTCGAAGAAGGCTTTTGCCCTGGCGCCGTCGGCGATATCAACCGCGCGCGCCGCACGGCAGGGATCGCGCAGCGAGGTGCCGAGCGCCTTGGGATCGGCCGACGGCTTTCGCTGCGCGGCGATCGGCTTGCAGCTCAGGCGAAACGCCTTGTACGCCTGCAGATGGTCGTCCTCGTTCCAGCCCGCGATGTCGGCCCAGGCGAGCGGGGCATATTGGCTGCCGCCGATCTCGAGCGGCCATTCCAGGCGCGGATACGGCAGGTGCCGCGGCTCGATTCGCCGGGCATTTGCGGGACGTGCATGGTGGGCGGAACGCGCAGCGATCGCCGCCAATGGAATCAGCGACAACGCGACGGCTACACTAAAAAACGCGGCGGCGTATCGCCGCAGGCGACGCGTGTCAGTGAGCGCTTCCGGTGCCAACCAGCTTCCAGTTCGGATCGCGTGAAGTCGTGTCGCGGGCGAATGTCCAAACATCGGTGATATCGGTGACCTTATCCGGATTGCCATCGACAATGGTGCCGGTCTTGTCGCGGGTGACCGAGATCATCTGCGACACGAAGCGAACCGTCAGCTGCGCGGCCTTGTCGCGGGCTTCCGCTCCCACCAGCTCGGCCTTGTCGATCGACACGAAGCGGGTTTCCGTCTTCTGTTCGTGCCTCTCGCGATCCCTGATCACGCCCTCGAAACTGTCATAGACCTCGGACGACAACAGATCCTTCAAGGCGCGGCGATCGCCGTTGGCGAACGCCAACACGATCATTTCATAGGCGCCGCGCGCGCCCGACAGGAAATGTCGCGGGTCGAACGAGGAATCCTGGGCCGCGATGGCATCCAGCCCCTGGGCCAGCGCGGTGCCCGGCTCGGCCAGACCTTTCCAACGCTCGCTCGGCGGTGCAACGTCCGCGGTCGGCGCCAGCGGCGCCTGATCGATCACCGCGCCCGGGATCGGAACTACATTGTTGTCCTGCGCCCCCTGCACCACGTTACGCGGTGTGCGATCGTAGGGCGGCCGCTCGTTTCCGGTGCGCTGTCCGAGGACATTACGCAGACGCAGGAAGATGAAGACGGCCAGCGCCAGGAAGATGATAGTGTAAATATCCACGTCGCATTCGCTTTCTGGTTCTCACACCGGCAACGGGTCCGGCGGCAGAGCGTTCCGTTTCGGGAACGGCATAGATTACATCATGGATGGGCCTGCAGCATGTAGGCACGAAACTTGGCCTGGCCAATGGCGCGTTTTGGCACGAAAGTCCATGCCGGTGAAAATAGGCCGAGCCGGTGCTCTTGCCGGTTTGCCAGGAGCCAAATTGTAGCGCGTTTTCGCGTGCAGGGGAAACCCTCGTTTGTGCCCGGAAATCACGCATATTCAACAATTTAGAGGGCGCCCCGAGCGGTTGTGCCGGATATTTGCCGCGTCCCCCGACCTCCCGGGCCACAAGCCGGCCAGCCGCGCGCGCTTGTCGTCCTTGTGGAATGTGGCGGGGCTATGTTAGCCACTCGCCCCGACACAGGCATTTCCGCACCATACGAGCGCATTCCGACGCAAATCGCTTCCACGCTCGCTGATAAACGCTCCAGGAGAGACTCCCATGACCAACGGCAACGGCGCGCCTCCCGAAGCGGCCCCTCCTCCCCAGCTCAACGTGCTGGCGCAATATACCAAGGACCTGTCGTTCGAGAATCCGAACGCGCCGTCCTCGCTGGCGCCACAGGCGCAGCAGCCGGCGATCAATATCCAGATCAATGTCAGCGCCAACAATATCGCCGAAAATGAGTTCGAGGTGACGCTTTCGGTCGAGGGCAAGGCGGAAAACGCCGGCAAGGTGATGTTCAGCTTCGACCTGGCCTATGCCGGGGTGTTCCGGATCGTGAACGTGCCGAAGGAAAACCTGCACCCGCTGATCATGATCGAATGCCCGCGGCTGTTGTTCCCGTTCGCACGCGAAATCATCGCCACTTCGGTGCGCGACGGCGGTTTCCCGCCGCTGATGCTGGATCCGGTCGATTTCGTCGGGCTGTATCGCCAGAACCTGGAGCGGCAGGCCGCCCAGGCGGCACAGGCGAAACCGAGCTAAGCGCCTGCAGCCGACAAAAAGTCGCTCCAGATCGGCTTCTCGCCGAGCGTGGCGACAAAGGCCCGATGGGCCAGGCGGTCTTCCTCGGTCAATCGCGGCACAAGCGGCACCTCGCGCTGCCGCCGCGGCATTTCGCCGTACCCGCCAACTCGCGCATCGCGGCTTTCCGCCGCCAGAATCAGTTGCGACTGCCTCGCCCCGATCAGATCGATGTAAACCTCGGCCAAAAGTTCGGCGTCCAGCAAGGCGCCATGCTTGGTGCGGCGGGAATTGTCGATCGCATAGCGCGAGCACAGATCGTCCAGCCTGTTCGACACGCCTGGATGCTTGCGCCGCGCCAGCAACAGGGTGTCGACCAGCCGCTCGCGCGCGATCGGCGGCCGCTTGATGCGATCAAGCTCGGCGTTGATGAAGCTGATGTCGAACGAGGCGTTATGGATCACCAGCGGGGCATCGGCGATGAATTCGAGGAAATCGTCGACCACCTCGGCAAAGAACGGCTTGTCGGCGAGGAACTCGGTGGAAAGCCCGTGCACGGCGAAGGCTTCCGCCGACATGGCGCGTTCGGGATTGAGATGGCGATGAAAGGTCTGCCCGGTCGGCATCCGGTTGAATATCTCGACACAGCCGATTTCGACCAGCCGGTCGCCCCGCAGCGGATCGAGGCCGGTGGTTTCGGTATCGAGAACGATTTCGCGCATCAAGGACTGCCGCTTTGCAACGGCGAATCAGAGACGCCGCTGCGGCATCTTAACAGCCTCGGTCAGAATGTCCCGGATCCGGGCGCGGACGGGGTCCAAGCCATGCGACGTATCCACCAGGAAATCCGCGCGTTTGCGCTTTTCGGCGTCGGGCAGCTGCCGCGTCAGCACCATCGCAAGCATCTCCGGGGTCATGTTGGCGCGCGTCAGCACGCGCTCGCGCTGGATTTCCGGCGACGTCGTCACCACCACCACCGCGTCGACGCGCTTCTCGCCGCCGGTCTCGAACAATAGCGGCACATCGACCACTACGACCGGCTCGCCGGATTGCTCGGCATCGTGGAGGAACTTCTGGCGCGAGGCGCCGAGCATCGGGTGAACGATGCCCTCCAGCCGTTTTATCGCGGCGGGATCGTTGACCACCCGCGCCGACAGGCGCGCGCGATCGACCTTGCCGTCGACGGTGGTGCCCGGAAACGCGGCTTCGATCGCGGGCGCGGCCTCGCCCTCATAGAGGCGATGGACGGTGGCGTCCGCGTCGTAAACGGGAACGCCAGCTTCCGCGAACAGTTTGGCGGTGGTCGATTTGCCCATCCCGATCGAGCCGGTCAGTCCAAGAATGATCATCCAGCTCTCGCCATTGGCTGCTTGTCAGGATTCAATTTCAAACCGTGAGCAACCGCGCGTTGCGCAGAAAATCGAGCAACGACAGCAGCGGCAGCCCGAGAATCGTAAAGTGATCGCCCTCGATCCGCTCGAACAGATGCACGCCCAGCCCTTCCAGCTGGTAGGCGCCGACGCTCGAGGTAACGGCGTCCCCGGCTTCGTTCAGATAGGCTTCGATGTCGGCCTCGCCCAGCTGCCGCATCGTCATCCCCGCGACTGCCATGGCCTCGAACAATATCTTGCCGTCGCGCGCCACCGCAACGGCGGAGTGCAACTCGTGGCGGTGGCCGGAAAGCGCACGCAATTGTTCCGCGGCCTGGGCGCGGCCGGCGGGCTTGCTGAACAGCCGCGTCCCCAGCGCCAGCGTCTGGTCCGCGCCGACGACAAACCGGCCCGGCTTTCGCGACGATACGAACAGCGCCTTTTCGCGCGCGAGCAACGCTGCGATATCGCCGGGCGCCGAAAAGCCGGAAGCCTGCTGCACGACACGCTCGTCGATATCGGCTGGCACGGCCTCGAACTCGATGCCGGCATTGGCAAGCAGCGTTTGCCGCGTGCGGCTTTGCGAGGCCAGGACCAACGGAGTTTGCCCGCTCCATAAACTCATTCCGGAAGCCGCTGCCGCTGCCGGTCGGTGAACAATTTCAGCACGGCGGCTGCCGTTTCCTCGATCGAGCGCCGGGTCACGTCGAGCTGCGCCCAATTGAACCTGGCGCTCAGCCGCCGGGCGAAAGCGACCTCATCGGCCACCGCCTGCTTGTCGATATATTCGTCATTGCCGCGATCGGCACCCATGCTGAGCAGCCGGTTCTGCCGCACTTGAATGAGCCGCTCCGGGGTCGCATGCAGGCTGACCACCAGCGGCTTCTGCAGCGTCTCCAGCTGATGGGGCATGGCGATGCCCGGCACCAGCGGCACGTTGGCGGTGCGGATGCCGCGGTTGGCGAGATAGATCGAGGTCGGCGTCTTCGAGGTGCGGGACACGCCGACCAGCACCACGTCGGCCTCTTCCAGCCCTTCGACATGCTGGCCATCATCGTGCATCATCGTGTAATTCAGCGCGTCGATGCGCTTGAAATATTCCGCGTTCAACGTGTGCTGCGCGCCGACCCGGCCGGTAGTGGCGGCGCCGAGATAGGCCTGGAACAGCTGCATCACCGGGCCGATGATGGAGAGGCTCGGAATATTGATTTGCTGGCACTTGGCTTCGAGGCGAGCCACCAGATCCTTTTCCAGCAAGGTAAAGAGCACGATGCCGGGCGCTTCCTCGATTTCATCGAGCACCCGATCGAGCTGCTTCTGGCTGCGCACCAGCGGATAGACATGCTCGACCGCCGTCACATTGGCGTATTGCGCGGCCACCGCGCGCGCCACCGTGATCAGGGTTTCACCGGTCGAATCGGAGACCAGATGAAGATGAAAATAGCTGCCGGTCGTGGGCACCTTTACCCCTGTGTATCCTGTGAATCCATGTGGACCTTACCTGAGAGAATCGGGCCTGGGTCGGCTGAGGCGGGATAACCCGGCTTTTTCTTCACAGGCCTCAAGGTAAGGATAAGTCTGCTCGCGTGAGGCAATGATAGTGAGGTTATGTGGACTTGTCCCTTCTTAGCCGGCTGACAAGTCGGCGCAAGCGCTTGAAGCGGGTCACCTTATTCGAATTGCCAATAGTCCGGCCATACATGTTGATGGATGTGAACAAGCCCTGTGAAGCGCGGAACATTTTTGCGCGGGCCCAATTCACCGCTACTTAGACTCAAACCTAAGATTCTAAAATTATTGTTTTAGAAAAGCGCTGCTTGCGGATATGTCTCGGTTCGCGGCAATGCCGGAGTCCTCGGCAACGAAGCGGCGCAGCGTTTCGATGTTGCGGAAACCACGATAACGCGCGGACGAGCGAGATTTCCCTGATGTACGAATGGATCAAGGCGCTGCATGTGATCGCCGTCATCTCCTGGATGGCGGGCATGCTCTATCTGCCGCGGCTGTTCGTCTATCATTGCGAGGCGGAGACCGGGTCTAAGCAATCGGAGACGTTCAAGCTGATGGAACGGCGGCTGCTCAAGGCGATCATCAACCCGGCGATGATCGTGACCTGGCTTGCCGGGCTTTATCTCGCCTGGGCCGGGCATTTTTTTGTCGCCAGCTGGTTTCATGGCAAGTTGCTGCTGGTGCTGCTGTTCTCCGGTGTCCACGGATTTTTTTCCCGCTGCGTTAAGGATTTCGCCGCCGACCGGAATACCAAAAGCCAGAAATTCTACCGTATTATCAATGAATTGCCGACCATCTTGATGGTCGGAATCGTGATCCTGGTGGTGGTTAAACCGTTCTGATTAGGGCGCGCTGGCCACATCTCGGGCGTTGCCCCTGCTTGCGAAACCGCTGGCGATTTTCTATATTGTGGAAATCCCACCCCACGCAGGCGGATGTGGTCGCGTTCCGGCTTTCCTTAATGGAGCCGGCCGCCGCATCAGGTTTGAAGCCTCTCCGGCACTTTCCTAGCTCAGACCTGCGGACCTTCCTTTATCTCGCGTCCGCATTTTCTAAAGCCCCTTGCAATCCCTCTCCCAAAACTACTCCACAGGACCATCCCAATGCGGGAAATGAAACTTCAAGACCTCAAATCGCAAACGCCGGCGGAGCTAGTTGCGTTCGCAGAAGAAAAAGGGGTCGAAAACGCCAGCACCATGCGCAAGCAGGAGCTGATGTTCGCCATTCTCAAGCAGCTCGCGATCCAGGAAATCGACATCATCGGCGAAGGCGTCGTCGAGGTTCTCTCCGACGGCTTTGGCTTTCTGCGCTCGCCAGATGCCAACTACCTGCCGGGACCGGACGATATCTATGTCTCGCCCTCGCAGATCCGCCGCTTCGGCCTTCGCACCGGCGATACCATCGAAGGCCACATCCGCAGCCCGAAAGAAGGCGAACGCTATTTCGCGCTGCTGAAAGTCAACACGCTGAATTTCGAAGACCCGGAAAAGTCGAAGCACAAGGTCAATTTCGACAACCTGACGCCGCTGTTTCCGGATCAACGCTTCCGGCTCGAACTCGAAGACCCCACCAGAAAAGACCTTTCCGCAAGGGTTATCGACATCGTCGCCCCGATCGGCAAGGGCCAGCGCGCCCTGATCGTGGCGCCGCCGCGCACCGGCAAGACCGTGCTGATGCAGAACATCGCGCATTCGATCACGGCCAATCATCCCGAATGCTATCTGATCGTGCTGCTGATCGACGAGCGGCCCGAGGAAGTCACGGACATGCAACGCTCGGTGAAGGGCGAAGTCGTCTCTTCTACCTTCGACGAACCCGCCGTACGCCACGTCCAGGTCGCCGAGATGGTGATCGAAAAAGCAAAGCGGCTGGTCGAACACGGCCGCGACGTCGTGATCCTGCTCGACTCGATCACGCGTCTGGGCCGCGCCTACAACACCGTGGTGCCGTCCTCCGGCAAGGTGCTGACCGGCGGCGTCGACGCCAACGCGCTGCAGCGGCCCAAACGATTCTTCGGCGCCGCGCGCAATATCGAGGAGGGCGGTTCGCTCACCATTATCGCCACCGCGCTGGTCGATACCGGCAGTCGCATGGACGAAGTGATCTTCGAAGAATTCAAAGGCACCGGCAATTCCGAATTGATTCTGGATCGCAAGGTCTCCGACAAGCGCACCTTCCCGGCGATCGACATTTCGCGCTCCGGCACGCGCAAGGAAGAGCTGATCACCGATCCGCAGGTGCTGAAGAAAATGTACGTGCTGCGCCGGATCCTCAATCCGATGGGCACCATGGACGCGATCGACTTTCTGCTCGACAAATTGCGCAACACCAAGAACAACTCGGAATTCTTCGAATCGATGAATACCTGAGGCGTTGCGCCGACCTTGAGGAGGGCGTCCCAACCGGGGCGCCCTTTTCATGTCGAGCTTGCCGAATGGCCATGCTGCAGCGCAGCATAAATGCTGCCGCGTTGCCTTTCCAAAGGGCTCGAAGGCAAATAGGCGATGCATCCACGCGAGCAGACCATCTTTGCGCTCTCATCGGGCCGGCCGCCAAGCGCGATCGCGGTGGTGCGGGTATCCGGGGCCGAGGCGGGGACCGCGCTAGCTGCGCTTGCCGGCAAGATGCCGGCGTCGCGGATGGCGACGCGGGTGCTGTTGCGCGATTCGAGCCGGCAACCGATCGATGACGCGGTGGTGCTGTGGTTTCCGGGACCGTCGAGCGCCACCGGCGAGGACGTCGCTGAATTCCACGTCCATGGCGGGCGCGCCGTGTTGGCGGCGCTGTTCGCGGCGCTGTCGGCGCTCGACAACATGCGGCCAGCCGAGCCCGGCGAGTTTACCCGGCGCGCCTTCGAAAATGGCAAGATCGATCTCACCGAGGCCGAGGGCCTCGATGATCTGATCCAAGCCGACACCGACCGGCAACGCCGCCAGGCGCTGCGCCAGCTGAAGGGGCTGCTCGGCGACAAGGCGAGGGACTGGCGCGCGCAGATCATCGAGGCATCCGCGTTGATCGAAGCCGGCATCGATTTCTCCGACGATGGCGATGTGCCCGCGCAACTGATCGCGCCGGCGCTAGCGAAAATTAAAACGCTGCACGCTGAAATCGAAACAGTGCTGGCGTCGGAGGGGCGAAGCGAACGGTTGCGCGAGGGGCTGGTGGTCGCGATCGCAGGGCCGCCGAACGTCGGCAAGTCGACGCTGATGAATGCGCTGGCACGCCGCGAGGTGGCGATCGTCTCGCCGCATGCCGGCACCACCCGCGACGTGATCGAAGTGCAACTCGATCTCGACGGCTATCCGGTGACGGTGATCGACACCGCCGGAATCCGCGAGACCGACGATCCGGTCGAACAGGAAGGCGTGCGGCGGGCGAGGGCGCGTGCGGCGGAGGCCGACCTGGTGCTTTGGCTCTCCGACGCACAGCACGAAAGAATTTTGCCCAGGGGCACGGCGCCGTTGTGGGTGGTGCACAACAAGATCGATCTCGACGCGCCAGGCGTTCCGTCACGGCAAGGCCAGGCCGATACCGAATTCAGGATCTCGGCGAGCCGGGGCGATGGACTCACGGAATTGGTCGGTGCGCTGGTTGGGTTCGCTCAGAACTACTTTGGGTCGGGAGAGGGGGCTCTGATCAGCCGGGAACGGCAGCGACAACTGCTGCAGCAGACAGTCGTTGCGCTGCAGCGCAGCATCGACGTGGCGGGCGAGGGCGAAGAGCTTGCCGCGGAGGAACTGAGGATAGCCGCCTACGCCCTTGGCCGCCTGCTCGGACGGGTCGACGTCGAGGATTTGCTTGACGTGATCTTCAGAGAATTCTGCATTGGGAAGTAATAGTCGGAGATTCACTCTATTAACAAAAGGTGTGTTTCACGTGAAACAGGTTCCGCTTCGGATCGGGTTGTTTCACGTGAAACAGTCCATCTGGACGAACTTACTGCTTCCGGCTTTCGCCGCCTCGGGATAGAAGTGCCGCTATGCTCACCCGGCCAGGATCATTCGACGTCATCGTCATCGGCGGCGGTCACGCCGGCTGCGAAGCCGCGAGCGCGTCCGCGCGGATGGGTGCCCGGACGGCGCTGGTGACCCATCGATTCGCAACCGTGGGCGCGATGTCCTGCAACCCGGCGATCGGGGGGCTTGGCAAAGGCCATCTGGTCCGCGAGGTCGACGCGCTTGATGGGCTGATGGGCCGCGTCGCCGACGCCGCCGGCATCCAGTTTCGAATGCTCAACCGGCGCAAGGGTCCGGCGGTGCGCGGTCCACGGGCCCAGGCCGACCGCAAGCTCTATGCGGCGGCGATGCAAGCCGCCATCCGCGACATCGCCAATCTCAATGTGATCGAGGGCGAAGCCGACGACCTGATCGTCACGGAAAGCCGCGTCACCGGCATTCGCCTGGCCGATGGGCGCGAACTGTCCGCCGGTGCCATCGTCATCACCACCGGGACTTTTCTGCGCGGGTTGATCCATCTCGGCGAGAAGAACTGGCCCGCTGGCCGAGTCGGCGAGGCGCCGGCGCTGGGCCTTTCCAAATCATTCGAGGCCGCTGGCTTTACGCTGGGACGGCTGAAGACCGGGACCCCGCCGCGGCTCGATGGCACCACCATCGACTGGGTGTCGGTGGAAATGCAGCCCGGCGACGATCCGCCGGAGCCGTTTTCGGTGATGACCGAGAAGATCACGACGCCACAGATCCAGTGCGGCATCACGCGGACTACAGCTGCCACCCATGAGGTGATCCGGGCCAATGTACATCGCTCGCCGATGTATTCCGGCCAGATCAAGAGCACCGGCCCTCGCTATTGCCCGTCGATCGAGGACAAGATCGTTCGGTTCGGCGACCGCGACGGCCACCAGATTTTTCTGGAGCCGGAGGGACTCGACGACACCACCGTCTATCCCAACGGCATCTCGACCTCGTTGCCGGAAGAGGTGCAACTGGCGATCCTGGCCTCGATCCCTGGGCTCGAGCGGGTGCGCATGGTCCGCCCGGGCTACGCGATCGAATACGACCATGTCGATCCCCGCGAACTCGATCCGACCTTGCAGAGCAGGCGGCTGCGCGGCCTGTTTCTGGCCGGGCAGATCAACGGCACCACGGGCTATGAAGAGGCGGCGGCGCAGGGCCTTGTTGCGGGCCTCAATGCGGCACTGGCGGCCAGCGGAGCCGAGCCAATCATATTCGATCGCGCCGACGGCTATCTCGGCGTGATGATCGACGATCTCGTCACGCGCGGCATCACCGAGCCGTACCGGATGTTCACCTCGCGGGCGGAGTAT
>Ga0209733_1000029_pt1 | contig 15959 bp, 9 predicted proteins | sample BlaSpr_A8_OM2_M1_FD_187976 | JGI IMG/M metagenome (GOLD analysis project Ga0209733, IMG submission 187976) | Forest soil microbial communities from Thunder Bay, Ontario, Canada - Black Spruce, Ontario site 2_A8_OM2_M1 (SPAdes) (version 2) | ecosystem: Environmental > Terrestrial > Soil > Boreal...
GGAGGTGGAGATGGTGGAGCGATGGCTGAGAGCTTCCTCGGCCAGCTTCAAATGTTTGAGCGCGACATTGTCGTCGGTCTGATACTCCGCCATTTGGCGTAGCGCCTGCGCTTCCTGCAGGTCCTGCTCCTTGGCGTGCGCAGTTTCGGCGATCTCGAGGAGGTCCTTGTCGGCTTGGCCGTAATTGCCCTCGCGCACAAGAGTCATCGCTCTCTGCATGCTGTAGGTGAGGCGGTCGGCTTCATTATGGGCGAAGCGGATGGCCTTGTCGTATTCGACGCGGGCCTGTTCCTGATTGCCCATGAGAGCATAGGTGTCGCCGAGGCCAAGTTGCGAGGTGACGAAGTCAGGATCAATCTGGAGCGCGGCACGATAGTGAGTGAGTGAGCCCTCGAAGTTCCCTGCCATGCGCAGCAGTTCTCCATAGGAATCTTGCGGATTTGGCTCTTTCGGGAGCAGGACGACATAGCGATCCATGGCCGCAAAGGCCTTGGCAAATTCCCGATTGCGAGCCTCAACGTAGGCAAGATCATTGAGGGCGGCGGGAAAGTTCTTATCGATGGCGAGGGCTTTCTCAAAGAAGCGTTGCGCCTGATCGTTGCCGTTTTCTCCCATCAGCCAATTGCCCGCGAGGTAGAGCAGGTGCTTGTCGCGAGGATACATCTCAAGCATGTCATTCATGGCGGTGATTCCGCCCAGGAAGTCGCCTTCTTCCACCTTGGAAATCCAGGCAACCATCAACTGCTCGCCAGCCGTTGCTTTCGGCGCGAGTTCCTTGGCTTTGGCGCGGGCCTGACTCACTTCCTGGGGATTGCCGCTGTTGAAGGCGATCCAAGCCCAGGCGACGGCGAGGTTGGGATCTTCTTTGACAGCGGCGCGCCATTCCTCGTTGCAGCGTTCCAGATAAAGATTCTCGTAGTCGGCCATTCCCTTTTCGTAAAGCTCACGGGCTTTGGGAGAGGCGGTCGTTACCGGCAGCGTGGCGGATTCCGCTTTCTTCAAGTGATGCGCGTACAACGGCGCAGCCAGACACAGAGCAAGAGTTAGAACGGCGGTGCTTTTCATAGAAAGAGTGCAGATTTTTGAGAAGACGATGCGGCGCATCCAGATCTCCGTGTACAGAGCTTAGTGGGGAGGAGATTACGAAAAGAGGGTAACATCGGCGTAATCGAGCGGCGAAGTGACGAAAGGCGTAGGTCGGATGCCAGGAAGGATCATTTTTTGGAGATTGAAAGATTGTTGGAAGCCGCGCGCGTCAGAAAATTCGCGGCAGCTTTCATGCGGGCCCTAACATTTCGATGTTCCGGAGATATATTACTCCTATTTGGTACCCCCTCCCCCGCGGTCTATTGGAATCATAGAGTTCGCCGGAAATCTCCAAAAAGATATTCAGAGTCAACAACTTAGAGTCAAAATATTAGAAACAAAGCACTTAACTCCCGACTTCGGTACCCGTTTATTTCGGTACCCGTTTATAGAGCTGGCGCAGAGCTATGATCCTCCAAGTTTATCGTTGAGGGCAAGGTTGGATGTCACAGGCTTGCCTGTGAATTTTCACAAGAGACTTGGCCGTCCCGAGTCAACGCGGATGTGCCGCTGGAAGCCCGGTCACTGCCCTCTGGTCACTTGTCGCCACCCCCTTTTCGCGATGGAATTGTCTTCGGGGGAACCTATGGGCCGGCTGTTCGGATTTCTGAGCACCGTCATTGTCATGGCGATCGGCATGTACATTTATTCCACGCAGGTGGAGGGGACTTCTGCTGCCGCCGGGACGAACTCGCCGCAGGCCGCCATCAGCATTACCGGCGTAAGGAGCGATCTGATCAGTATCGCGTCGGCCGAGCGCCGATACTACGCCACCGAGGGCAAATACGGCTCCTTCGACGATCTCATCTCGGCAAACTATATTAGCTTGCGCAGACAGCGTCCTCCCTATAGCTACGAAGTGGAGATGAATTCCAGCGGCTTTCGTGCGGTCGCTACCCGCTCCGGGGACATTAATTCCGGCACACCCAGGGAACTTTCCGTCGACCAGGACATGGATTTCAAAACTTCGGAATAGGCCGGCGCGCCGCGGTGAGTCTTCCCTGCCTTCTGCTTCTACTTCCTTCTTTCTTCCTAAACGACAAAACGTCCACTCTCACAAGTCTGTGAATGGGTGTAAAGGGATGGGCGACGACCGATTGCAACGCATGAGCACGGGACACGTCATCCGGAAACCTTCACGCACGGAAGCTCGGCGCAGAGGACAGAACGGTTTCAGCGCGGGTTCAGCAGGGGCACGGTGGGATCGTGCAACACGTTTCAGAATTGAGGCGAAAAAAAGCCCCTGCCGTTGGCGGCAGGGGCTGAAACGTTTCAAAGCGGTCTAAAAGGTTATCTTCAACGAAAGTACTGCGTTAAAGGCTTCGCCAGGCCCGATTCCCGGCGCTCCGTTGAAATCGCCGATAGTGTCGGTGATCTGGCCAGAGCCGTAACCAAAGGCTCCCGGCCCAGATGCCAGATTGATCCGGTTGAAGAGGTTAAACATTTCCGCCTTAAGCTGAGCCTTGAAGCGCTCCGTGATGACGAAGCTCTTGCTGACTCCCAAGTCCACATCGCTGAATCCCGGGCCGTGGATTTGGTTGCGGCGAAGCGTGCCGTAGCACCTTCCATCCGAAGTTATCGGAGCACAGTTAGCTGGGGGCGTCGCGAAGGCGTTCGGGTTGACCCATTGAACGCCAGTAAACGCGGCAGTCTTGACAAAGCTGTGGGAGACGCCACCAAACGGATCGCCAACGAGATCCAGACCTTGGCGCACCTGGTCGTTGGGTTGCCCCCCGTGGAATGCCAAGGAACTGCTGATGTTCCATCCATGGGTCAGTGCCTTCGGTCCGTGGGCAGAGCCAGGCAGATCCCAACTCAATGTGCCGGTGAAAGTATGGCGCTGGTCGAAATCGCTGTTGCCGTAGTCCGCCTTGAGGTTATAGCTGTCGAAAGGGATTACCCCGCGATATGCGGTGATCTCATCCAGATTGTGTGCCCACGTATATCCAAATTGTGAGCTCAATCCGTGCCAGCCGCGCAGACGCAGCGTGGTCTGTAGGGCGTTGTAGTTGGACGTGCCAATGCTGTTGAGCTGGTTAATGGCGCCGAAATTGGGATATTGGCCAAAGAAAGGCAGCGTACCACTCGCATTGATCGGCTGGTTAATGTTGAGCAAGACCGTTAGCTTGCGTCCTTCGCTCCCCACATAACCAACCTGCCAGACCGCCGCTCCGTTGCCAAAACTCTTCTGGATATTCAGGTTGTAGTTATAGAAATATGCGGTGTGGAAATTCTGGTTGACGGAATAAACGTCAAAAACCGAGGTCCCGCAGGTTGGATCGGTGGCAACGTTGCCACTCGGACACTTCTGGACGCTATTGAAAATATACTGGCCAGGTTGCCAGGTATACGAGGTCTGGCCAAGCGTGTTTTGGGTGTAAATGGATACTGGGCTTGGCCCGGCAGGGTTGTCCTGCACACCGTCGGCATTATTCGGCGGACGGACGTCCATGAAGGGATTCACGTTGACTTGATCATAGTAGATCCCAAATCCTCCGCGGACGACCAAATCTTCACGACTTGTCGGCTGGTAAGCAAACCCGACACGCGGGGAAAAATTCTTCAGGTTCTTGTGGAAGATTCCGTCGAGTCCGGCGCCCTGGACTTGAATGCCGCGACCGGGAACAAAGATCGCGATATCTTTGCTGCCATTATGCAAGGGGCCGAAGTAATCCCACCGCAGGCCAAGATTCAGGTTCAGTCTCCGAGTCACCTGCCAGGAGTCGGAACCATAAAAATCCAGAGCGTTTACCACAATCTTGCGTTCCGCGTTGCCCGCGTTGATGGACGAACTGTCTACAAATCCGGCAAGAAAGTCAGCTAGGGCACAAACATTGGCATCAGACACAACACAGACCGGACTTTTCTTTGTACCGACGTTCCACGGCCCCTGTGCGCCAGTAAAATTAAACTTGCCTAGAGAGTGGAAGAAGTAAAACTCATTGAGATGCGCCTGGCGATATTCGCCCCCTAAACGGAATTGGTGTTTGCCCCAGTTGTAGGAAATCACGTCGGCGATCATGCCGGTAATGTCATTACGGCCCTCGGGCGGCGTAATGCCGACCTGCTCAAAGCCAGCGATCTTAAGATTAGGGGCGCCGAAAAATTTGGGCGTCGTAGGTGTGTCGGGGCTCAAAAACAGCTGCGCGTTGTCGTGTGTGTCATAGCTCGCAACTGCGTCGCGGAACACCTGATTGAAGTAGTTGACACCGACCAGCACCTGATTCGTCATGCGTGGGGTGAGCACAGAATTTAACGTGACCGCGTAATTGAATACGTGGATCGGTGCCTTCTCAAAATAGTTCGGGAGGTTGGAACTTGCAGTCGCCAAGGCCGCGCTGGCACCGAGAGGAGCGGTCTGGCTCCCCTGGCCACCGAACCAGCGTCCGGAAAGGTGGTGCTTCTCGTTGAAGTTGTAATCGAGTTTGACTACTCCATTGTAGCTGTATCCTGTGGAAGGATTGGTGGCGAAATAGTTCGACGACTGGGCTGGCAGGTTATTGATCAAGGACGGCCAGAGATTCGCCATGAGGTTCTTCGAGATCGAACTCACCGGAGTCCCAGTTGCTGACATCAACGCCAAGGCATCAGTCTGATATGCCAAGGACGGCTCGGTGTTCAGGCCGGACAATGCAATCGTATATTTTTGTTTCTCAAAGCCGACAAACCAGAAGGCCTTGTCCTTCACAATCGGCCCGCCGAGAGAGAAGCCGTAATTCTCGTTACGGAGCGGGGGTTTTTTGTGCGATACACCGGCGGGAAGGGCACTGGGATTGAAGAACGGGGTAGCCGCCCCAAGCGAAGTATTGCGATTGAAATAGTAAACCGAACCGTGAATCTGGTTGCTTCCGGACTTCAGAACAACGTTAATAACTCCGCCGGCATTGCGTCCGGCTTCGGCATTGGATTGAGTCTGCGCGGCGAATTCATCAATCGCATCCAGCGGCATAAGGGTGCCCGCAATGCCCGATACGCCGCCCTGGTTCACGGCCGCAAGGTTGTGCCAGAAATCGTTGTTGTCCACACCGTCAATCTGCCAGTTCATCTGATTGGCGCGTGTGCCGTTCAGCGAACCGAAAGCCTGCGCCCCGGAGTATCCTGCATAGCCCGGTGCCGTGGCGGTAAACTGCGTGAAGTCGCGCCCATTCATCGGCACATTTTGGACTTGCTCGGTGGGAATGATGTTGTTCTGCTGCACCGTTGTCGTGTCGAGCGCAAGCGCTTCCGCTGAAACCTCTACTGTAGTCGTCGACGATCCAACGTTCATCTTCACCGGCAAGGTATAAACTGATCCCGCCGTGACTGGCACGTGATCGATTGCGCTTGGGGTGAAACCCGTAGCGGAAACCGAAATCTTGTAGGAACCTAGCGGTAGATCCTGGAATGAGAACTGGCCATCGCTGGTTGTCGTTGTGTCGAGCGAAACGCCCGTGGCGATGTTCGTGGCCTTTACGGTGGCTCCGGCGACTACTGCTCCCGACGGGTCGGTTACCGTACCGTTGATCGCACCTCGGAAGGTCTGCCCGTACGCGCTAACCGCAAGCAGGGTGATTGCAAGAACAAGACCAAACCAACGTCGCATAGTCATCTCCATAGCGCCTCAAGTGGGAAGTCAACGTTTCGCGGAAAAGTTAGCCCCTAAACCAAACTACCGATGTGGACATGACGAGGCACTTTTCCCGCCAAAGCCAGGGAATGTCCAAGTATATGTTTTTCAGCATCTTGCAAGGCAATCACTGTGAGGGGGATACGAAAATACGGACTTTCCTGTATTGAAAATATGAAAAGCGGTATGGTTGGTCGGAAAGGCTTAGCCGCTTGCTGCACGGGCAACGATTTTTTCGATGCGGTTCGGCAAAACTTTGAATACAAAACGACTTACCAGGACGGAAGCGTGTCCGAGCAAGGAGGGTGGGCACCGAAAGAGAAAAAGACCTAGAAAGAGAACGAGACGCCACCGCGGACGGAGCGGGCGGCTTGCACTAGATACACGGTCTGTCCATCCCGGCCGAGGACCGGAACGTATCCCTGCGCTAAGAGATTGCGCACGTCGATGATCGCTTCCATATGGCCGCCCAAGCTGGGGATTGGCTGGCGGATAAAAATATTCAGGAAAGGATCGGATTGTCCGGGCGAGGCGTTGAACATGTCGACTGGCGTGAGGGCAGGGCCATTAACCCAGCGGTACGACGCGATCCAGCGAGTGTGGGTATGCGGCGTAGTTCCGCTCAACTTCGCGGCGAGGGCGTGGCGGCGCTCAGTGGTGAGAGATTGCTGCGCTTGCTGCAAAGACATGCCCGCCTTGGAAAGATCCAAAACACCGCCGAAAGCGTAATCGAGCGTCGCGGTCAGGTCGTCGGCGAACTTTCGCTGTAGTACGAAGCGGAGACCGTTTGTGTCGAGGGTTTTGCCAGCATAGGTGAAGGTGCCGGAGGAAACGTCGGGCAACAAGAATCCGCCGGCAGCGGTCACTTCGCCAGTGCCAAGCAGAGCAGGATCGACCACGCGGTCGGAGAAGCCGGCAAGTTGAAGATTGGTCTTCCCCACACGCCGCGACAAACTCACTTCGTGATGATGAGCGCTCTCCATCTTGGGAGCAAAACCGAGCAGGCTGACTCGCGGATTCGATTCGCTCAAATCTGCGGGAGCGGAATCAAATCCCTTCTCAGCGCGTGGGTCCGGGCGGGACGTGGCGTACTCGTATTCGAGAACAGTGCTCGGGGAAAGGTGAAGATCGGCTGAACCATAGGGACGAAAAGCGGTTGCCTGGCCCAGGAACTGTACAGTCTGAACTTCGCTTCCGAACTTTAATTCCAAAACGTCGCCGACCGTGAAATCGTCAGCCGCCGAAAGAGCGAGTGACTGTAGCGCCGCGTTATGCAGATAGGGATCGGAAGGCGAGAAACGGCGTACGGTCAAGCCCAACGTGGGAGAAGAACCGTCCGGCAAGCGATGGGAATACGTGCTGCGAAGCACACCCCCCGGAAGACTGCTCCCGTAGCCTACGTCGCCGCTGAAGGAAAGACGTCCGTCGGCAAAAATAGAGCGCTCCAGAGTGAAACCGGTGCTCATGTCCGACCCGGTACCGTAGCCGCCAGCGGCGGACCCAGCGAGGAAGGAAAGAGTTCCGCTTAACTCGTGAGTCTGCTTCTCGGCGGGCAACGTGGGATCACTAAAGACACGTAGGATCGGCCGATTCGCAACCGAACGCAGAGTCCACTTCCAGTCGTCTTCGTCCGGAAGAGGGCGGACGGGACCAAGCTGCATGACGCCCAGCAAGGTACTCAAGGTAACGTTCACGTTGAGTCTGGCGCCGGGGTGAAGGCCGACTTTCTCGCGCAATGCAGGCAAAAAGGAAGGTGCGGTGACTTTGAGGGTATAGAAGCCCGGCAATAAACCGGTGGCGGTGTAGAATCCGGCTGCGTCGGTGAAGACGGTCAAGCTGCGATTGGCAGCGCCGAGAATCTGCACGACGGCGCCCATTTGAGGCGCGCCGGTGTTATTGCGGACATATCCTGAGATCGCTCCCGGCTGCTCAACAGCCCAAACAGGAAGCGACAGCCCTAATAGAACTGCCCAAATTCCAAGGTTACGCAGTCTCATTCCGCCTCACCCCCTGGGAGGGAATCGCAGGGAGTTGTTCGTTACTCGACGGCAAACAACGCCGAGGGATTCACCGTTTGTTTGGAGATATTGTCGTTCACCTTGATTACGATTTTGTACGTACCAGGCTGCAAGTTCGCAGCTACGATGGATTTCTGCAGCGTCACCTGTTCGCCGATGTTGCCCATCGTATCCGTGGTTTCCGTCTTCTGAATCACCTGCTTGTTGGTTGCAAGATTGGTGATGTCGTATTCAAAAGTCGCGGAAGGTTTATGCGTCTTCTCGTCCACCCCGAGATTATAGACCTGCATCCAGAAATTTAGCTTGGGATCTTTGCCCCTCTTGAAAAGGGCTGGCTTGCCGTCGGCCGGAGCCACGCGGGGCCGGACCTTGGTGGTTCCGATCACGAAGTTGCCGGTGCCGATGTCCTTGGTAGGAACGGGTTCCATCACGTCGGCAACAACCAGACTGGAAGTGGAGAGCTTGTCGTCAGAGAATTCTGGAACTTTGATGCTGCGGCTCCAAACGCCCTTGCGGTCTCCATTCACGTCTTTCACCGCGACATAGAGTTTGTACAGGCCCGGGCGGAGTGGCAAGGCCTTGGTGTAAATGGAGGCATTCTCCGCCGTGCGGGGCAGGAGCTCGGCGGGGACGTCCACTTGCACGGTGTCTTCAAAAGTCTGGACAACTTTCCCAGTCAGCGTCGTCAAGCGAGAGAAAATGTTGACCGTTCCGCGCTGAATGCCGTCTTTATTGACGAAGGTAATGTCGCGATTCCTCATTTGAATTGCGATGGGGACCAGCACGGTGTCGCTAGTGACCTTCACAAAGTCAGCGCGTACATCGAACGGCATGGGATTGAGGATTACTTTGGAATTGACTTCCTCCTCGAGATCCGCAAACTTCACTTTGGGAGCTGCCTGCAACTTCGCAAACTGCTCCAGTCGGTCGAACTCCTTGGTCTGCAGCATGCCGCTTTGCGGTCCGGTCCCGAGGCGTTCCAATCCACCCCCTTGGAAGCGCTGCGCCTTATTCGCCATGCCCATCTGTTCGTAAAGGGTCAAGCCCGCGTTGGGCGTCATGAGCAGCGCGTCCTTTTCGGAGCGATCCATGGTCATGTGGTATTCGCCGCACATGCAAGTGTCTACGAATTCGATGATAACTTCCTGGCCGATGCCCTCGATATAGCGATAACGCCAGTCTTCAAACGGGAAGGTCGAGGTCTCTCCGCCGCCCTCTTCCATGGGCCGCTCGTAGGATCCGCCTGAAGGATGGGAATCGATTTCATCGGGCTTGCCGAAGACGATGTACATGCGTCCGCGATCGGTTTTCCACCCCGGGACGCCTGCCGCGAAGTGCTCGTTGGCGTAGGCGATTCGCTGGTAGTGCTCTTCCTTATATTCGTTCTCTTCGGTGTCGGGCGTGGGATCGCGGCGCTGCCAGAAGGCCTCGATAAAGTTGTCGCGTTCCTCGTCGTTCGAGAGCTGCCGGAAAGCTGCGCGTTCCTCGTCGGTGATGATCCAGACTACGTCCTCGTCCAGCCATTTCTTGTAGGGCTTGCTCAATTCCTGTTTGAGGGCACGCTGGTTCTTCTTCTTCTGCTTCTCGGTGTTAGGACGCGTGAGCGGATCTACGGCATCGGGCGCGGGCTTCGCCTGCGCGGGTTCAGTCTGCGCGGCGGGAGCGGAGTTGGCTTGCTTATCAGCCGCCTTGTCTGGCTGGTCTTGGGCAACAGCGCCAACGACCATCAGACCCGCACATAAGAACAGAATTCGGAGGAAAGCTTGATAAGACACTACCCGGAACATGAGAGGGACTCCTGCCAGACTACTATCGGCCTATTCTAGGCCGGTTCGTCCTGTGAAAGCAAGGTTAAGTCGTGCCCGGTGAATCGATTGAAACAAACTGACAGCCTTATTGCTAAGAGGCGGTCAATATCGCCGGAGTTGCCCGTGGGCTAGACCAAATCTGTGACTGCCAAACCGCCGGGGCAGGGCTATAATGAAACGTTCCGGGTGCCAGTCACTCACTTCCCACGCGTAACGGGTCTCGGGCACTTCTCTATCTTCCTGCACGGGAACTTTTTCGGCGCCAGGATCGTAACAGGTGGTGTGTGTCCATTACTCAAGCTGGGTATCAGTGAAGCCTATCGCTTGAAAGCAAACGTTTTTGGCGAGGCTGGGAGAAATCGCCCGGACATTGACGGGAAACATGAAAGCTTGGAAAAAGGTTGCCATTGGCGTCGGCATTGCGGTGGTGCTCGCAATGATCGTCGGCTTTACCGTTCACCAAAGCAGCAAGAACGTTACCACGGTGCAATCCGGGAAAGTGCAGCGGCAGGATCTGGCAACGGTGGTCAGCGCCTCGGGTGAGATCAAACCGAAGAATTACGTCAACGTTGGCGCGAACGCCTTTGGCAAGATCACCTGCCTGTATGTAAAGGAGGGTGATCGCGTAAAGAAGGGTCAATTGCTAGCGCAATTGGAAAATGTCCAATCATCAGCGGATGTGAATGCCACCGAAGCCTCCTTACAAGCGGCGGAGACGGATGCGCTGGCGGCGGATGCTGCACTGAAAACCTCGCAAGCGGACCTGCTGCGAGCTCAGGCGGACTATGACCGCAACAAGCAGGACTGGGAGCGGGCCCAGAGCCTGTTCAAAGATGGATTGATTGCCAGATCGGATTTCGACAGCCGCCGAAACGCCTGGGCAACTGCGGACGCGGGCTTGGTGCAAGCGCAGGCTCGCGTGGCACAGGCCAAGGCGCAGAAGGATTCTGCCGACAGGCACATCACGCAGGGGCGCGCGAACTTGACTCGCGTGACCGACGTGCTGAAGAAGACGAGCTACAACGCGCCTTATGACGGCGTAGTCACGAACCTTCCCGTGCGCGAGGGCGAGACAGTCGTAATGGGGATTCAGAATGCGCCGGGCAGCACGCTGATGACGATTGCCGACATGTCGATCATCACGGCCGAAGTCAAGGTGGACGAAACCGACATCGTGAATGTGCGTTTGGGACAGCCCGCCGAGGTCACCATCGACGCCATTCCCAAGAAGATTTTTCATGGCACAGTTTCTGAAATCGGGGATAACGCCATCGTGCGTTCGAGCGGAGTTTCGACATCGCAGCAGGCAACCGCCAGCGAAGAGGCGAAAGACTTCAAGGTCGTCGTGAACCTGCAGGATGCGCCCATGGACTTGCGTCCGGGACTTTCGACGACGGCGAAGATTACGACAGCGACGCGCAGCAATGCCGTCGCGGTCCCGATACAGGCGTTGACTTTGCGCACCAAGGAGCAGATCGAGCAGCAGAATAATCCGCCAGGATCGGTACACGCGGCGGCTCCTGTAGCCAAGGAGGTCGCATCCAAAGGAAAGAAAGAGGATGACGTGCAGGGAGTCTTTGTCATCCGCAACAAAAAAGCGGTCTTCGTTCCAGTCGCGACGGGAATCACAGGGACCACGGATATTGAAGTACTCGACGGGCTAAAAGAAGGGGACGAGGTCGTTACCGGGAGTTACAAAGTCTTGCGGACTTTGCGTCCCGGGAGCAGCGTCAAGATCGACAATACGGTTCCCAAGAAAGAAGACGAAGGGTCATAACCTTAGCCGGGCTGGCACGTCCAAAAAGGAACGCCGGTAAGGTCTCGAAAAACGGAGTCTCGGAAAACGGAGCCTGCTAACAGAACGTACGGAATCCAAATGATCGGGAGAGGTCAGTGGCACCGGACCAGGAGAAAAACATGGCAACCGCAGAAGTCATCAGTATGCCCAATACCGCAAACCTAGCACCGCCGGAATCGTGCATGATCGCGGCCGAAGATCTTTGGAAGACCTACGATATGGGATCGGAGCAGCAGGTTCACGCGCTGCGCGGGGTAAATCTTCGCATTCAGCGCAATGAATACGTCGCCATCATGGGACCGTCGGGTTCCGGCAAGTCGACCCTGATGAATCTGATTGGCTGCCTGGATACACCCTCGCAGGGAAAGTACTGGCTGAACAGCCAACTGGTGAGCGAGCTCGACGACGACGAACTGGCACGCATCCGCAACAAGGAAATTGGATTCGTATTCCAGACCTTCAACCTACTGGCCCGGGCCACGGCGCTGCATAACGTGGAACTTCCCTTGATTTATGCCGGCATTCCTACCGAGGAGCGGATGGAACGCGCCAAGGGCTCGCTGGCAGCGGTGGGCATGGAAGCCCGCATGAGCCATAAGCCGAACGAACTTTCTGGCGGTCAACGGCAGCGCGTCGCCATCGCGCGCGCTCTGGTGAACAAGCCTTCGATTATCCTGGCGGACGAACCCACGGGCAATCTGGACTCACAAACCGGCGTGGAAATTATGGCGCTGTTTGACCGGTTGCACGCAGAGGGCAATACGATCATTCTGGTCACGCATGAAGGCGATATCGCGGAATATGCTCACCGGGTGATTCACATCAAGGATGGCGTCATCGCCAGCGACGAGAGCAAAGGACGCGGGCAACGCAGTTGAGTTGAGTGCTCTCGGCTTTAACGATTATCGCCCAGCCTCGCGGCTGGGCGTTTTTGCTTTGGCCCCGTTGCGGTCTATACCTGGTGTCGTTAGCGTTTACAGTCGTGGCTGCTCTTGGTCGGCAATCAAGCCGCTAATCGCAACGTTCGCAAGAAAGCAGCGACAAAAGCGCGCTGCTGTCGGGGCCACACGGGTGCGAGGGCAAGATGCCCTCGCGACAGCCGGCAGGATGCCGGCGCTACGGAATTCGGGGCCAATCGATTCGGCGCTGCTACGGGCTCCCGTCACTAGCTCGGCGCTACGGGAGTTTTACTTCGGTGGGAAGAACCGGTTCTACGACCAAATGGGAAGCCGCCACGGCTACCCGGTCTCGGCCTTCCCTCTTCGCGCGGTACAGCGCGGCGTCGGCGGCCTCGAGCAGTTCCTTCTGGGAAGTACCATGCTGCGGAAGTTCTGCGACGCCTACTGACACCGTGATCGTTCCGAGAGACTGGCCCTGGTGCATCACCGACAACTCGCGCAGTCTGGAGCGGATGCGCTCGGCACGGGCCTGGGTTGTTTTGAGGTCGGCGACCGGGAGGATAACAACAAATTCTTCGCCGCCGAAGCGGCACATAATGTCCTCGGCGCGAACACTCTTCAAAAGAAACGAAGCAGCCTCGCGTAGCACGGCATCGCCCGCATCATGCCCATAAGTGTCGTTGAATTTTTTTAAGTGGTCCAGATCAAGCATCATGACGCCCAAGCCCTGTTCGGCGCGGACCGCCCGCCGCGTTTCCTTTTCCATCATCTCCTCCAGGTAACGGCGGTTGTAGAGACCGGTTAAGGGATCCTTGATGGACTGAGAGCGCAATGCTTCCCGCAGTCGGATATTTGCCACCGACAGTCCCACTTGCCCGGCAAAAGTTGTCTTGAGCGACAATTCCGAGTCGACCAAGGCCGGATTTTCGTCCGTAGCCTGAAAATGCAGGATCCCGAGCGCCTCGCCTTGCGCCAGGATGGGAACGCAGAGGTAAGTATTTGTCACTCCTGCGGCATGGGCGCAGGGCGCGGTGGTATCTCCTGCAACCACCAGGTGTGGTTTGCCCGTTCGCAGCGCCCAGCAGGAACTCGGTTCAAACGAGACGATCGGCTGGCAGTCATGCCATTGACCTGCGATTTCGGCCAAGTCACGCCCGGCATTGAGCAGCGCTATGAACCCACGCCTGGTGGGAAAGATTTTTGGGGCGAAGCCCAGAGCCGCGGCGAATATCTCGTCTTTACTCATGCAGCTTTGCAGGAGCTCGCCCATCTGGGCTAACATCGTGGCCCGCTGCGAGCGTGCGGTGAGATCCTGCAACATTTTTTCGTTCTGCTCGTCGAACTCGCGGCGAGCCACGTCTTTCTCCCACATCTCTGCCTGCAGGCGCGTGTTGGCCTCGGCCAACTCCTCGGTGCGCTCCTTGATCTGCTGCTCGAGAATTTGTTGAGTGTGTCTCTGATCCTCGATATCGATGCAGGTACCGATCCATCGAACGATTTTCCCCTGCGGATTGCGGACCGGATTGCCCTTTACCAGAAACCAGCGATTGCTTCCGTCGGCGCCGCGGATGCGATATTCGACCTCAATCGGCTCCCCATGCCGGATGGAATGTTCCCATTTCGACTGGCAGATGGCTAAATCGTCCGGATGAATCGCGGCCATCCATCCCCAATCGATTGCCCGTTCCCTGCTAAATCCGGTGTATCGGTACAATTTGTCACTTATAAAATCCACAGAGCCATCGGCGCGAGCCGTCCACAGGATCGCAGGAACTGCGTCCCCCAGCAGAGAGAAGGAGAGTTCAGCGCGGTCTGGGGTTCTGCGTAGTTTGCGCCACCAGCGGGGGATGCTCCACAGCGTTCGCATGGCGATGGCGCTCACCGCTGAATCAAGCGCGGCATAAGCCAAGAACAGGGCAAGAGCGATCGAAAGCACTACCAGTTTGTAATCGAAACTCGCGTAGAGCATGATCGTGCCCGACGTAGCGCCTCCAGTAGACAAAGCCGCATAGATCCGCGCGGGACCTGCTGAAGTACACATCGGCAGAGCTGGCCTTTGTCGTATTAGAAGTCGATAAGAAAATTCGCTGGGACTGACAACGCAGGATTTCGAAAAAGAATGAAGAAGAGTGCTCGCGAGAAATCATGGAGAAACAAAAAGAGACGTAGCGGCTACGTCTCTGCGAGAAGAAGGCGGAATCGTTTACGGGTTCGTGCTGACCGGTTTCACGGCTGCCGAGTCGGAAGGCAAGCCATGGGCGGCAATGAAGAAATTGTGATCGTACATGTTGCGATACATGCGCCCGGTAATTTCCGCAGCCTTGGGACCAAAGGTGGGACGTCCGCCTTGCAGGAAGACGACGACCACCACGCGGCCTACGCTGGTGTTGGCATAGGAAGCAAACCATCCGAAGCGCGTTCCGTCATGCGAACAAGTTCCCGTCTTGCCCAGAATTTCTTCTTCGTTAAAGTTCAGGCGCAGGCTGCGGGCGGTACCGTACTGGACCGCTCCAGCCATGCCATCGGAAAGTTCGGAAATCACCGGGGCGATATCCAGTTGGCGCTTCACGCGCGGCTGGAAGTTCGCCACCTCTTCGGGAGTTGTCGGATGCTGCAAGTAATACAGTGTTCCACCGTTCGCAATGGCGGAAACCATCGCGCCCAGTTGCAGCGGGGTCATGGAAACGCCTTCGCCGAAGGAGCACATTTTGCCCACGCCGCCGAGTTTTTCGGGAATCGCTTCATCCGGATAGCTTCCCAGTTGTTCGTCGGGAATACCGTAACCCGCCAGTTCGCCCAGTCCATATTCATGGGCGTAATAAGCTACTTTTTCAAAACCGAGCTTGCGTCCGAGCGCTTCGAAATAAGCGTTATTGGAGTGAGCGAGCGCCTTGGTCAGATTTATGCGGCTGCGACCGCCGAGCGTGACTTCAGTGTCCTTGGAGACGAGGCCTTCGCTCAGCGCCGCCAGAGCCACGGAAAGCTTGATGGTAGAGCAGGGTTGCGCGCCGCTCGATAGAGCCAGCTTCTGGTTGACCATGGCCAGCACGCGTCCGCTGGTTGGTTCGATGGCGACGACCGTGCCATTCATGTTACCCAGGGCGTCAACGGCGGCCTGACGTACGATCGGATCTTCACCGGCGATAATGTCGCCAGAAGCAATGTCTTCGGCGAACGAGCTCATATGAAAGCGCTCGTAATAATGATGGCGGCGGCGCGTGCTCACCGAAGCCCGCGTGAGGTTCGCGCTGCGGCGGCGCGCCAAATGGTGCATGCGGCGCCGAGTGCGCTGACTCTCGCTAACCTTCCTTTGCTGCGTCTTGGATTTGCTCGAGGTATGCGTGCTGGTGTTGATGTGGGCCGCCCAACTGATTCCTGCCAGAGGCAGACAGGTGAAAAAGGCCACAAATAGACGAAGAAGGCTCTTCCCTTTAGACATCTGCTTTGACTCGCTCCCCGAACTTCCCTACTTGATGGTGCAAGAACCGTGCCAGCCCGACAGTAACCTTGCCGCTTTCTGGACTACGCTGATAGTACGAGACTTAGCTTATTTCTGCCAATGAAAAAATTCCGCTGAGAAGAATTATTATCTTTTCTTTAACCCATTATGAAACAAGGACATGCAACGGGATTACCTGAGTTCAGACGCCTTCAGTAATGCATTACCTAGTTACTGCAAAGGTACTACCCATATGCAAGAGTTTTCCTATTCTCGCAGGCCTTGGTTGACCCACCCTTTGTCCT
>Ga0209733_1000030_pt1 | contig 15957 bp, 15 predicted proteins | sample BlaSpr_A8_OM2_M1_FD_187976 | JGI IMG/M metagenome (GOLD analysis project Ga0209733, IMG submission 187976) | Forest soil microbial communities from Thunder Bay, Ontario, Canada - Black Spruce, Ontario site 2_A8_OM2_M1 (SPAdes) (version 2) | ecosystem: Environmental > Terrestrial > Soil > Boreal...
CGTGCAGGAGCGCAGCGATGGCGAGATCTTCATCGCCACCCGCCTCGAGCACCAGGGATGCAACCCCCATCAAGTGCGCGATGTAGGGGATGGTCGAGGCTTTGCGCGTCTGGCCCTTATGCTTTTCCGCAGCGAATATAAATGCACGCAAAAAACGAGGCCCAAGCTTGATGACGGTACCCTGTGTTCTCTGTGCCCTCTGTGGTTGAGATTTTCGGGCAGCGTTCGTCACTACTTCTCCCCCCGCCGCGCCAGCAAATACGCGCGAATGAAAGGCTGCAGGTCGCCGTCGAGCACGCGGTCGACGTCGCCGACTTCGGTCTTAGTGCGGTGATCCTTGATCATCCGATAGGGCTGCAGCACGTAGGAGCGAATCTGCGATCCGAATTCAATATCGAGTTTCGAGTCTTCAATCTTCTTGGTGGCCGCGCGTTTCTTCTCCATCTCGAATTCGTAGAGTTTCGAGCGCAACATGCTCATGGCGCGCTCGCGGTTCTTGTGTTGCGAGCGCTCATTCTGGCAACTGGCGACGAGGCCGGTGGCAATGTGGGTGATGCGCACGGCAGAATCGGTCGTGTTCACGTGCTGACCACCCTTCCCGCTGGAGCGATAGGTATCGGTGCGAATGTCTTCCGGCTTGATGACGATTTCAATGCTGTCGTCGATTTCCGGCGAAACATATACGCTGGCAAACGAAGTATGCCGGCGTTTGGCCTGATCGAAAGGCGAAATGCGCACCAGGCGGTGTACGCCAATCTCACTCTGCAGAAGTCCGAAGGCGTATTCGCCGTTCACCGCAAACGTTGCCGACTTCAGCCCTGCCTCTTCGCCCGGCTGGTAGTCGTAGAGCACGGTCTCGAACCCTTGCCGCTCGGCCCATCTCAAGTACATCCGCAGAAGCATGTCGGCCCAATCCTGCGACTCTGTGCCCCCGGCTCCGGGATGAATAGTGACGATGGCATTGCGCGCGTCATTCTCGCCGGACAGTAGAGTTTCGGTCTCAAGCCGGTCGAGCAATTCCCGCAGCGATCCGATTTCGCGCTGCAAATCCGCGTCGACACTCTCGCCTTCTTTCGACAGATCGAAGTAGGCGGCAATATCATCGCCGCGGCGCGCCAGGTCGGCGTCGGTGGAGAGCACGTGCTCCAACCGCTTCTTTTCGCGCATGACCTGCTGGGATCGCTGGGGATTCGACCACAGGTTCGGGTCGGCGGACTGCTTTTCAATTTCGGCTAGCTGCGGACGGACTTTCTCCGCGTCAAAGATACTCCCGAAGTTCGTGGACCTTCTTATTCAGCTTTTCGTATTCGAGCACCAACTCTTGATTCATGAGGACGGATCAGCCTTTTTGCGGTTTTTCCAGAATGTAAAGCGCGCTAAGAGCGCTCCTATAGAAATTATCGCACACGCATAAGCGAACCAGTCACCGTGCCGAGTGTAGAAGGTGGTGACCGAGGTAAGCGCGTAGGGCGCGACCAAAGCAGCTCGCTGCTTACGCGGAAGTCGCGCTACCACGCGTCCCAAGGGATCGATGGAAGCTGTCACTCCGGTGTCGGTGGCGCTGAGCAGCCAGCGATTGTTTTCGATGGCGCGCATGCGAGTCTGGTTCAGATGCTGCGCGTAGGCTCCGCTGTCGCCATACCATCCGTCGTTGGAGATGTTGACGAACACCTGTGCGCCCTGATCGGCGAACTGGCGAACGTCATCGGGAAATATGGATTCATAGCAGATGAAGACGCCGACTCGCATGGTCCCGCCGTTCAGGGGACTGCGGGTTGTGCCTGGCTGGAACTCGCCCACTTCCCTGGTCAAGCCGCCCGCAAAGGAAAATAAACTCGGAAACGGCAGATACTCGCCGAACGGCACCAAGTGAACTTTATCGTAACGCGCAGTCCACTCGCCGGTGGGACTGATCCATGCCGCCGAGTTGAACACCAGCGGTGGACCTGGGGCCTCTGTAGTTCCGATGGAACCTGCAATCGTCCAGATCTTAGCGTTGCGAGCCATCGCGCTGATGGCCTCGCGGAATCGCGGGTCGTTGGTGAAGAATGGCGCGGGCGACTCGGGCCAGACGACCAATTCAATCTTCGTCGGGCTCGCGGCCACGGACTTCACCGTAAGTTCGGTCAACTCATTCAAAGTTTGCTGGACAGCAGCGGGCGTCCATTCGGCCGAAACTGGAATATTCTGCTGCACCAGGAGTGCTGCGTGATCCCCCTTGGCGGGAGGAGCGTCGATCAATCTGCCGGCCTGCAGCACGGCGGCCGCAGCTAAGGCCGCAGCCAGCATCGCGCCACGCTTTTCGCGCGGAACCAGAAATGCCGCAGCTACTGCCACATTCACCAGCGCAATTTCGAGCGAGATGCCGTAAACGCCCGTCCATTCTGTAATGCGGCAGAGAGCGACGTTGTCGACCTGCGCGATTCCCAGCAGATTCCACGGAAAACCCGTGATCCGGGTACGAGCCAGTTCCACGGCAACCCATAGAAACGGGACCATCACCAGCGGCCGCCGAAAGTCGCGCCCCGAACCGGCCAGCAAGCTCACGAGCAGGCCGAAGAGACCGTGGTAGAGGCCCAGATAGCAGCAGAAAAGGAAAAGAGCGAGCAGAGCCTCCGGCGCGCTGAGGCCGCCGTACTGGCGCATGGTGTCATAGATCCAGTAGCACGTTCCGGCGTACCAAAGGATTCCGCATAAATAGCCCAGCAGAAAACCCTGACCGGGCGTGGCGGGACGCAGTCTTAGCGAGCCCGCAATTTCGAGTTCTCCCGCCGGACGCGCGCGTAGCAGGGCAAAAATCAGCGGAGCCAGCGCAAACCACGAGAGTGCATAAATGCCAGGAAGCGGAAAGATGATGACCTGAAGAATGGCCGAAAGGACGACCAACAACCAGGCGCTGTAATGGATTTGCCGCACGGAAAAGGATAGCAAAAGCAGCTGTCAGCTCTCAGCTGTCAGCTGTCAGCTTCTGTGCCTCCGAATTTCGTGTTATGAGACTCTCACGAACGAACTTTACTATCTCTGGACTGACGTAATTCGGCGGCGTGATGCGGAATATGGGGCGCTCCGCTACTGGCTTCAGGGAGACCGCCTGCCACGCAGCGCCTCCGGATGCTTCGTGCAGAATCACGGCGTCGGCGCGGTCCAGAAATTCACGGGCGGAGTTTTTGAAATCGGCGGTTGAAGGATCGAGCACTGTCAGATACAGGTCCGGACGCAGAAACTTCAGCACGCTGTTGGACTCGATGATCACGTTGCGGGCGCCTTCCAACCGCCGCCGCAAAGCTGGCATGGCCTCGGCCAGACGGCCTTGTTCGGTCCGTACCCACAACGCCTGCACGGCTCCAGCAACTAGAAATCTTGACGTGTCCGACTCTCCCGACCGGTCGCGCTCTTCGCTGATGGCCCAGGAATGATCGGCGGTGGCGCAGTCACAGGCCTCGCCGTTGGCCGAGCAGATGCCATGTCCGTACTGCGTGATCTTGACCGCAGTCCAATCGAACTCGCGCAAGGCCGAGATCAGGCCCGCCATGACGCTGGTCTTGCCCACGCTGCGTGAATGTCCGCCAATAACGATGATTGCCATAAAATCGGCTTTCGGCTTTCGGCTTTCGGCAGCGCGACTAACTCCGGACGCCGAATAGCGGAAGCCGGAAGCCTCTATTTCTTTGCCAGCCGCGCCAGCGTCGCCAGTTGCTTCAGATATTCTCGCAGAGGCTGCGCCGGAGTGCCCCAGAACGCCACGCCCTTGCCGCGCAGCACCTTGTTGGGCAGAACGCCGCCTTGGCCGCCCAGCATGACTCCCGCCTCAATGCGCGCGTGCTCGCCAATGCCGACCTGGCCGCCGAGCACCACGCCGTTTTCGATCACGATGCTTCCCGACAAGCCCGTCTGCGCCGCGATAACGACGTCTTCACCGATCTGGCAGTTGTGTCCGATGTGCACCAGGTTGTCGATTTTCGTTCCACGCCGGATGCGGGTTTCGTCGAGCGCGCCGCGATCGATGGTCGCATTGGCTCCGATTTCAACGTCATCTTCGATGACCAGGCGTCCCACCTGCGGGAATTTTTCGTAGTGCCCGGTCTTGCGATCGCGCACGTAGCCGAAACCGTCGCTGCCCAACACCGCGCCCGCATGCACGATGGCGCGGTCGCCCAACGTCGTTCCCGGATACATCGTAACGTTGGGATAAATCTCACAGTCCTGTCCAACCTTCACACAGCCGCCCAGGACGCAGCCCGCGCCAATCCGCGTGTTGTGCCCGATCTGCGCGCCTTCGCCAACCACTGCGCGTTCAGCGACCAAAACGCCGGGCCCAAGCGCAGCGGAGGAATCAACCACGGCCGTAGGGTGCACACTTCCCTGCCGGCCGTTGCCCTCGAGCGGCAATGGCTCGCGGAGGAATCGGGCGGCACGAGCAAAAGCAAGCTTGGGATGATCGCTGACAAGAAGAGGCCGGTCGCACGCCACAGATGCCGCGAATTCCCCCGCGATGACCGCACCCGCCGGAGATCGCAGAGCCTCCGCCAAATGTTTTTCATCTTCGACAAAGACCAGATCCGCATGCGAGGCCGATTCGATGCTGGCCACCGAACTCACCTCGACGCGGCCCTCGCCAAGCAGACGGGCTCCGACTGCCGCGGCGATCTGATCGACGGGGCGCTTCATGGCTCCCACTGTATAGCAGCGAGGCAATAGGAAGGAAGAGCCTGAGACTTTTGCATCAAGCGACTTAGGCCTCAGATTCACCACTGCAGTATGTGGGGCGGGCCTTACATAGGTCCTTCGCTTCGCTCAGGATGACAGTTGGATTTGTGCCGAAAAGTGGGGACACCAAGCTAGGGAACGGTGCACGTGTTGGAGCCTTGGCACATGATGAACGGCTGTGGATTGGAAACCGCACAACTGGCGTCACCGGCGCCGCCAGTCAAAGTCCACGTGCCGACGACCACCCCGTTGCTCAGGATTCCGGTAGTGGTGGGAGTTCCATTCGAAGTCCCGGTCAGGTTTCCGGTCAGGGTGAGAGTATTGCCCGACGGAACTGTCGACACCACCGTGAAATTCAGCGTGCCGGTAACTTGGCCGGCGGAACCGGTGTTAAGGGTAGCGGTGCCGCTCTCGGTCGAACCGTTGACCCCGTTGGCAAAGCATTTTCCGGCGTTGAAGAAACTGAAGCCGGTAATACTGAGGGGCCCGCTGGTGTTTACCGAGAAAGAGGTCACGAAATTCAGCAGACTCGACTGGTCGGTCCCGCCATTAAGCTGAGTCTCCCAACTGCCGGTGGTCGAGGTGTTGGTGGTGGCGGGCGCAATCGTGTTACTGCCGCAGCCGCAGACTGCCAGTTCCAGCGCCAGCACGATCAGGCACGCAAGCTTCTTCATGAACCGTCCTTGAAATGGGATCACTATGAGAATAGAGAGATGCGGGCAGACCCGTCAATGGATGTAAGGGCTTGGTATTGGCTCAATTGACGTTGGACGAAAAAAGCATAAACCACGAAGGACACAAAGTACCACGAAGGGATTGATTTGTCGGCGCTTCCTTGGCGGGACTTTCTGCCGAGCGGTATATATCTCGATCAATATCTTGTGATGTGCCGGCGAACCCATGGGCAACCTCGACATGATGATCGCTGCACAGGCGCTGGCTGCCGGCGTCAGACTGGTCACGCGCGACCACGTCTTCCACCGCCTGAAGCAGTTGAAGATCGAGGACTGGACGAAACCAAGTTGAGCCCGACAGACCTGGCCTGCAGGCTCCCCCGCCTCACCCTTGGTCTTTGCCTGCGAATCTGGTTAAATCATAAGGAAGGGCGGTTATCGGGCATTGCTTGGGCCCAACAATCGTGGTCGACATCCATTCCCACATCCTTCCAGAAGTAGACGACGGACCTAAATCATGGGACATTTCCGTCGCCATGTGCCGCACGGCGGCGGCCGATGGCATCACTCACATGGTGGCCACGCCCCACGCCAACGACCGCTACCACTACGATCGCCAGTATCTCCAGGGACTGCTCGCTCATCTGCGCGGGTTGGTTGGAGACAAACCCACGCTCAGCCTAGGCTGCGACTTTCACCTCTCCTACGACAATCTGCAGGACGCACTTGCGAATCCCGCCCGTTACGTCATCGAAGGCACGCGCTACCTGTTGGTCGAGTTCAGCAACTACAGTGTTCCGGAGCAGACGGCGGATACCTTTCTCAAGTTGCGGAATTGTGGAATCACGCCGATCATCACCCATCCGGAGCGCAACCCAATTCTGCGGGAGAATTTGCAGCGCGTTGTAGAGTGGGCCGAGCAGGGCTGCATCATTCAGATTACGGGGTCTACACTGACTGGATTCTGGGGCGACCGGGCGCGTCGGGCCGCGCACTGGCTATTCGAACACCAGGCCGCACACGTGCTCTCCACCGACGCGCACGACACGGAAAAACGTGTCCCCATCCTTTCCACCGCGCGCGCTGCCGCCGCCGAAATCTACGGCGAAGAGATTGCCGAGGCTCTGGTGGAAGGGAATCCCCGGGCGATCATTGCCAATCAGCCGCTGCCGTACTTTCCGCGGACGGTCGTGCCGAGCTACAAGAGGACCTAGCTCTCAGCCGTCAGCCCTTCCGGGTTTGTAACCCGTACGGACTTTCGAGAAACAGCTGTTGCTTTTGACTGAGAGCTGATGGCTGAGAGCTGACAGCTGATTGCCGGCTTCTACTGCGGCCGCGGCGAATCGTTCTGGCTGGAACTGGGAGCAGACACAGGAGTCGTTGCCGGGGATGCACTATGCGAGGTTGTGGGCATGGGCTCGGCGCGAGGCGCGTCAGGCACCGTAGTCATGGCGCTCTCGGGATTCAGGAGGTGATCTTTGCTCGGGCCCAAGCCGAGCTTGATCAGCGCCCGCGAATCGGGTACGGTCTTGCTCTGCCAGCCGTTGTCGGACTGGTAGCGGCGCATGGCCCCTTCGCTGGCCTCGTTCCAGGTGCCAGTCGCTTCGCCTTTCAGGTAGTGTTCGCGAATCAGGGCCTCCTGAATCGCCTGAGCTCTTTCGGAGTCAATTTTTAGCTGGCCGCGCACGCGTTTCTTTCGCGAGCGCTTTCCCGCCGAAGGCGTATGTGTGGTTGCTGTGCTCTTGTGATGCTTGTGAGCGGTGGAGGTGGTCGCAGGGTTCTTGGCAGTAGTCTCGGTGGTCGAAGAACGCGCGCTCGCAGAGCAGACACAGGCGCAAGCCACGACCGCCCAAACGGCCGTGAATGCTGCCCTGCGGATTGTAGTCCAAGCGCTCAACGCGAAACCTTCACTCCAATCAAAAATGAAAAAGCCCAAACGACCCTGGCACTGTAATCATCCTTGATCCGAGACTACAGTGCCAGTTCCCGTTGAGCTTTCTAAGTTACGGAAGTGTACCGGCCAGAAAGACCGTTCCATCCTGCCGGGAGGAACCTCGCGAGCGCACCAGGAAGACAACATCCTGGCCGCTCTTCAGGCTGGACTCGATCTTGGCGAAGTCCTCTTCGCTGTTGACGGGCTGCTTATTCACTTCCAGGATGATGTCGCCGCGGCCCAGGTTTACATCCTCGGCAAACGAATTAGGCCTGACGTCCTGCACGATCACGCCCTTGCCTGCGGGCATGTCAAGGCGGTCAGCCATTTCGGGCGTCACCTTGCGAACAGTCACACCGAACTTGCTCTGCTTGGGAGTGCTCTCGTCGCCATTCTCCTGATCTTCCCCGAGTCGCGCCGCAAACAATTTGGCGCGGTCGGCAATGGTCACACTTGTTTCCTGGGTTTTGCCGTTTCGCAGGAAGCTCAGATTCACCTTCGACCCAGGCTTTCGCGAGGCGATGTCGGCCACCAACTCGGAACCCTTGCTGACTTTTTTGCCGTCCACACTCGTGATGGTGTCGCCGACTTTCAATCCTGCCTGATCTGCTGGACTGCCAGCGACGACGCTTGAAACAGTGACGCCGCTTCCCGATCCATACACGCGGGCAATCGCCGGATTCTCCACGGCGTCAAACATGATGCCAATCGAACCGCGAGAAACCTTGTGCTCTGGCCCGGTCAACTGGTTGTAGACGTCAACCACGGTTTTCGACGGCAACGCAAAACCCACGCCCGCGTAGGCGTTGGTCTCGCTCAGAATGGCGGTGTTGATGCCGATGACTTCCCCGTTCATGTTCACCAGCGGCCCGCCCGAGTTGCCGGGATTGATCGCTGCATCGGTTTGGATGAACGTTTGAAACTGGCGACCGGGCACAATGTCGCGGCCCTTGGCGGAAACGATTCCCGCGGTCACAGTCTCGGACAACCCGAACGGGCTGCCTACGGCCAGGACCCAATCGCCGACCTGCATGCTGTCGGAGTTGCCCATCTTCGCGGCCGGCAACGCACGGTCCATGTCCACCTTAATCACGGCAAGGTCCGTCTCCTGATCGGTACCGATGACCTTGGCATCATGCTGCACGCCCGGAGGATCATCCTCGAACCGGACTCGAATGCGGTCCGCCTTCTCCACCACGTGCCGGTTCGTCACGATGTATCCCTTGGGATCGACGATTACGCCGGAACCCAGGGAACGCTCTCGGATCGGGCCATCGGCGCCCGGACCGGGCTGGCCACCGGGCCCACCGAAGAAGTGGTTGAAGAAGTCGTCCATGCCACCGCCGTCTTCGTCATCGGGATTCTGTCCGCGGCGACGGTGCACGTTCTTAATGGTCGATTCCGTATTGATGTTGACGACGCTGGGCTCCAGCTGTTTCGCGATCTGCGAAAAAGTGTTGGACATCTGCTGCGGCGAGGGCAGAGTAAGCGGTGTCGCGTCGCTTTTTTGCCCTTCTTTTCCTTTGACTCCGTAGGAAATGACCGTCCCGATCAGAATGCCGACCGATAGCGTTGCCAGAATGCTGAGCGTATAGGCCCAGCGATGAGCCTTCATGCGCATCCACATCGCGCCCGAATCCATATGTCTACTTGCCTCCGAAACTGTTTAAACCCTTATAGTATACCCATTTGAAACCATGCGGCCGGGCTGCGCGTCCGGGGCGATGCCTACACTGAGGGCTTCCCGTATTAGACGCAGAAATCGTCGAAACCGTTTTATGCCCTTTGGGTTCCGTGGGTAACGAAAGAAGTAACGCGGCGGGGAAACTTATTTCGCCTCGTAAACCGTCTTCCCGCCGACGACGGTGCGCAGCACCTTGGTCGCCAGGATTTTCTCCGGCGAAGATGCCGTCACGTCCCGGTCGAGGACAACAAAATCGGCCACCATTCCTGGCATCAGCTTGCCCTTTTCTTTCTCCTCAAACTCGGCAAACGCCGATCCGGTGGTATAGGCGGCAATGGCTTGATCGATGGTGAGTCGCTGCTCCGGGAAATATTCCTGCTTGCGATTCTCGCTCTGGCGCGTGACAGCCGCGTAAAGCCCGCGGAACGGCGTGACCGGCTCTACCGGATAATCGGTGCCAAAAGCCAGCGTGACGCCCTGGTTCAGAAAGGAGAGCCAGGCGTACGAAGTCGCCGCACGATTCGATCCCAACCGGTCCTGCGCCCAGTGCATGTCGGTGAGCAAATGATTGGGCTGCATGGAAGCAATCACTTTCAGCGTTTTGAATTGGGCGATTTGCGCCGGGGTCGTCACTTGCGCGTGTTCGATGCGCAGACGAAAATTGTCGCCTCCATTGGGCGCCTTGACGTTGGCATCGTGAGCGGCCTTCTCGGCTCCGGCGAAGGCGTCCATCGCCATCTGCACACCTTTGTCGCCAATCGCATGGAAGCCGATCTGGAAGCCCGCCAGCAGGCGCTCCTTGGTCATGTCGTTGAGTCTGGGGGCCTCGTATCGCGGCAAGCCCGAGTTCTTGGGATCATCGGCATACGGCTCGAGCAGCGCCGCGGTGTGCGATCCCAGCGAGCCATCCATGAATCCTTTCAGCATTCCCGTGTGCAGCATTAAGTCCGACTGGGGATGCGATTCGCGTTTGCGGCTTAACTCCTCCACGGAATCGTTGAACGGCAGCCATTCCGTGATGCGCGCCGTCAGCTTGCCCTCTTTCTCCAGCTCTTCGTAGATCTGAAAGTTTTCCCAGACCGGCGAATAATCCTGCGCGGAAGTCACGCCATGCTCGGCCAGATCGGCAAGAGCGAGCTCAAGACCTTCCCGGCGGAGCCGGTGAGTCGGCTTCGGAATCACGTCCAGAACCGCAGCCTGCGCCGTTTCCCTCAAAATTCCCGTCGGCTCGCCATTCTGGTTCCGGTCAATGCGGCCGCCTTGCGGATTGCGGCTCGCCAGTGTGATGCTTCCCAACTGCAAGGCCCGCGTATTCGCGACCGCGATGTGACCGTCGATCCGCACCAGGAATACGGGATGTCCGTTCGACACCTCATCCAGATCCCAGCGCGTGGGCGGTACTTTCACCGGCCAAAGCGTTTCGTCCCAGCCCGATCCTTGAATCCAGTCTCCGGCCTTCGACTCTGAAACTTTCTTCTCTACTCGTTCGCGCAATTCGTCCAGCGATTTCACGCCCGTCAAATCCACATTGAGCTTCGTACTGCCCGCGTCATCAAGATGGAGGTGAGCGTCGTTGAATCCGGGCATGACGAAATGCCCGCCCAAGTCGACCACCTGTGTTTGCGGACCTTTGAACCTCTCCAGATCAACCTTTTTGCCCACCGCCAGGATGCGATCGCCGCGGACCGCCATGGCTTCCTGGCGCACGATCGAACTGAACTGCGCATTGGCAGGCACGCCGGTGTAAATATTGGCGTGCTCGAAAATGATGTCGGCTTTCGGATTCGATTCCATGGTTCCATTGTCAGATGAAATCTGCGCCAGGCAGGGCAAGAAGCTGAAGACGATGAAGGACAGCAAGATCCAAAAACTCCAGCCGCGAAGCGGCGGCATGTGAAAGCCCGGCACGGAAGTGCCTGGGGAATCCGGAGAATGCACACGAGTCCCGTAGGGACGGCACACGTTCTCACGCATACTCTTTAGTCCCTGACGTAATCGGCGACGGCGCATTCGCATTATGAAGCCCCCCTGGCATCAGACTCGTTCCCCACTCCGGCTAGAGCGAGCATGGTCAGCAAAATCCGCTTCAACCCCAGCTCGCGCCCGTTGGAATCGAACCACTCCTGCAAAGTGTGCGCCCCGCCGCCCGACCCGCCGCCACCAATGGCAATCGCTTCCTGCCCCAGCGAGAGCGGGACGTTGGCATCGGTCGACGCCCGCTGCACCTGCGCCGCATTCGACAGTTGCGCATCCACCGCGCGCACGACTTGCAAAATTCGCGCTCCCGAACGCAGTTCGCCCGCAGGGCGGTTGCCGATGACCACGACTTCGCAACTCACACCGGACGGCCGCTTCTGCGCGGAAGAGCGCATCTCCGCGGCGATGGTTTCATCTTCCACAGCGCGATTCAGCGCCAGGCGCAGCGATTGCTCCAGCCGCTCCATCTCGGTCATCGAGGTCGAGCGAATATCCACCTTCATGCTGGCCGACTCGGGAATCGAATTCACCGAAGTCCCGCCGCGAATCACTCCAATGTTGAATGTGGTCTTGGGCGTGTGCGGAACCGGCGTCGCCGCGAAGGTTTCAATTGCCTTGGCCAGAATCACAATCGGATTAGGCGCGCCAAAATCGCTCCACGAATGTCCGCCCGGCCCGCGCACGATCACTTCAAATCGCCGGCTGCCCAGCGCCTCGGCCACAATGGTGTCGGCTCCCGCGCCGTCGAGCACCAGGCTGTAGGCAATCGAGTCCTTCCAGCGCGGCGTCGAAAAAATGTGCCGCATGCCGCGCAGGTCGCCTTCTCCCTCTTCGCCGACGTTCCCGATAAACACAAAGGGCAGCGCATGCCGGATGCGGACCGCACGCAGCAGCGCCGCAATTCCGAGCAAAGCCGCCACGCCCGCGCCATTGTCGGAGACTCCCGGCCCGTAGATGCGACTTCCCTGCTGGCGAATGTTCAGCGGCGTGTTCGCCGGAAATACGGTATCAATGTGCGCGCTCAAAGCCACAAAGCGCCGGCCAAATCCGGGATGCGTGCCGAATACGTTCCCTACATCGTCGATGCGAACATCGTCGAGACCGACTTCGCGAAAGCGTTCCGCCAGCCACGCCCCGCGCGCCGACTCGCCAAATGGAGGCGCCGGGATCCGCGCCATTTCCATCTGCCAGTGCGCCAATTGCGGTTCTTGCGTGCGAAACCAGTTGAATGCCGAACGCACTTCTGGTGCGGCGGCCAGGCGCGCCACTTCCTGTTGCACCGAGGGGGCAAGGTCCGGCAAGTCCGGGCGCGGGGGAGTCGGGCTCATGTAAGTATTGCGTAAGTTTACAACGACATAGAAGGATTGGGGATTGGCGAAGGCGTTACGGAAGATGGCCGCGCGGGTGTCGTGGAAGTGACTTTGGGATTGTCCCACCCTTACGACTTCCGATTACGTCAGCGCTAGACGATGGAGTGCGCCAATCCGGCCCTCTGCTCCACGCCTGCCACCAGCTTCTTCGTGGCCGGCACTGCGATCCCGTGACGCGCTGCTGCGCGCAGGATTGGCCCGGCAATGGCATCGAGTTCCGGAGCATTGCCGCGCTCCACATCTTTCTGCATAGAACTTCGCATATTTGCCGGGGCCGTCTTCACCCATCCGAGGATCGCTTCCGCATCCACCTTCGCGCCCTCCGCGAGGGCAACAGCGCACGCTTCTCGAACACAGGCCTCCGCCAAACTTCGCCACTGCGGATCGGAAAGAATCTCGCCAACAGGTTTATCGGCGGCCGTTGTACTGAGCGCAAATGGCGCCAGGAACACCAACTTCCCCCACATCAGAGTGGGCTCATCGTCAATGAAGCGGCACTCGAATCCCATCTTCTGAAGCTCGTCAATCGTAGGGCCAAGCAGACCTCGCCCACGCGAAAACACATTCAGACGGCCAAAGGGAGAACGGTGCACGATGTGTCCGGGCGCAACTCTCTCAGTTTCGCCGGCGAAGGTGGCGGGAATAACTTTCTCCGCGCCGTACCTCGCACGGAGCAACTCCACATGGTCGATTCCATTGAGCAGCGGGACGATTGCTGTGACCGCGCCCGGGCTCTTGATCGCCGCCAACGCCGACTCTAACTGCGTGGCCTTCACCGTAAGCCAGAGAACGTCGACGGCAGGCACTTCCGCGGCCACGGCAACATCAAGAGCGAATTTGCCGAATGGGCTTTCCAAACGAAGCTGTTTGGGATAGCTCTGAAGCGCTTCGCGCCTCACCACCAGCGTGACCGCAGCGCCGCACCGGGCGAGGCAAGCGCCGATCAGGCCTCCAACTCCACCCGCGCCGAGAATCGCATGTCTGAGAGGAGGCATGTGCGTCATTTCTTCTGCGCCGCGGTGGGCACGCACTCCAAAATCTCTGCTTCGGTCAGCGTGTGATCGCTCTGCTTGGCGCGCTGATAAATGCGTTCTACAACCCGGTCGCTCACAGGAATGCCGTGCCGCTCCAGCCACCACAGTACATTCGACTTTCCGCTCATGGGGCCAATGTCGATGATCTGCTCCAGCCCGAACACATGAGACGGCACTCCCGAATATACCGTGTTGGCCAGCACGACATCGTCTTTGTGATACGCCTTGATGATGGCCGAGGCGTGCACGCCCGTCGCCGTGCGAAACGCATCGTCGCCCACCACCGGATAATTCGCCGGGATCGGCACGCCCGTCGCCCGCGAAACCGCCTGGCAATACTGCTTCAGTTTAGTCAGGTCCTGCTCATCCCACGGCGCGATGCCCATCAACTTCAGATTGACCAGCATCTGATCCACCTGCGTATTGCCGACGCGCTCGCCCAGCCCAATGGCGCATCCGTGGACGCAATTGGCGCCGGCGATAATCGCCGCCATCGAATTGGCAATCGCTAAACCCCGGTCGCTGTGCCCGTGCCAGTCGACTCGAATCTGCTGGCCCGAAGGCTTCACCACTTCCGCAATCACAAACCGCACGAGCGCCAGCGCGCCCATGGGCGTGGCGTGACCAGCCGTGTCGCAGATGCAGATCGCCCGCGCCCCACAGTTAATCGCGGTCGCATATAAGCGCTTGACCGTCTCCGGATCGCACCGGCTGGTATCTTCGGTCACGTACATCACGTCGAGCCCGAGCGAGACCGCATACTTCACGGCCTTCTCGGTCGTATGCAGCAGAAAGTCGTCGGTCCACCCTTCCGTGAATCGCCGGATCGGGCTCGATCCGATGAAGGTCGCAGCCTCAATCGGCAGCCCCGTCTGCTGCACGATTTCGGCAATCGGGCGAATGTCATTCTCGTGAGTTCGCGCGGCGCAGTTGGCGCGAATCTTCATTTTGTGCGCGGCGATCTCGCGAGCCAGCGCCGTCACGGCCTCAACCGCGCGCGTCCCCGCTCCCGGCAGTCCGAGGTCGAGCGAATGAATCCCCAGCGCCTCCATCAAATGAAGGATCTCAATCTTTTCCGCAATCGAAGGATCGCGCACCGAGGGCGACTGCAGCCCATCGCGCAGAGTCTCGTCGTTGATCAGCACCGGCCCCGGCGGCTTCAGTCCCGGCGGATGGTTCTTGTTCCAGTCGTAGATGAGATCGGGAGTGTGCATGAAGAAAGCTCTTAGCTGTTAGCTCTTGGCTCTTAGCTTGTCCCACAAAGGCAGGGTTCATGACGCATGTCAAATTCTCAAATCAACCCAGTTCAAAAAGCGAAGGTTCGATTCAAGCTAAAAGCTAAGAGCTTGTTCACTTCACTTCTCCTTCGGCGGCAGCGTCAACCCAAACACCGAAATCATCCCCTGCCCTGCGACGTTCACCTTTGCTTCCGCAGGATTTGGCAAATACAGCGTCTTGCAGTGCTCGCAACGATAGACTTCGGCGTCGGGTCCCCAGGCCTTTTCCGCATCGCCGCAAGCCTGTTCGAGAACGTCCGTGGTATAGAACCAGCGCTTCAGATGCCCGCCGCAGAATTTGCCCTTCTCATTTTTCTCGTTGCAGGCGCGCTGCCCCGCCTTTTTGACTTTGACCTTATGGTTGGGAAGCTGCGGAACATTCTGCGAGCCAGAAGTGGCTACTTCGCTAGTCGCCAAAGGACGTACCCTCGTTCGAGCGGCTGAAACGCCGCCAGATTCGGCCCTACGCGGTCATTGTAGCTGAAACCCGGCAGCCGAAACATCCTGACCGGCGACCCTCTGCGAGTCTTCGTCGACGCTTGGAGTTTAGAACTCACCTTTGGGTGCGGCCTGGTCCGCGCCGACTCGCCCCGCCTCGATCTCCGCTGCGTAATAGTTCTCGCCCTTCACCGGCGCACTTGCCAACCGCCGCAGGATGCCAATCTGTCCGACGTGCGTCAGCGCATCGGCAACCGGTCCCTGAAACAACTTCTCGAGCGGAGCGTGCACGGGTTCGCTCGAAGCCAGGAAGTCGTCGAGCTTCTGGAGCGCAGCAAAAAATCTCGCAACCTCCGGCTCCCACTCCAAGGGCTTCGAATCGTGCCACGTTTGTTGGCCCATGGCAATCGACAACGCCCAGTCAAACAGGTCTCCGAGATGCGCCAGAATCTGTCCCGGCGTGCGCACTCCTTTGCCTGCCTGAAACTCCACAAAGCCATCCGGCGCGTTCCGCACGGCTTTTCCGCTGCGATAGGCCAAGGTGGCCAAGGTGTGCCGCAACAGTTCCCGCTTGGGATCGGGGGAATGGGTAGGATTGCTCATGGCGACAAGATTACACTGGCATGTAGGAGACGAAAAGTATGGCGAAGGAACGCAAATCGGAGTCGGCGGAGCCAGGTTCAGCCCACAATGGCCCTATTCAAGCAACCGCGGTGCGCCCCGATTCCGTCAGCCGGGAAAATGCCGAGCATTATCGTTGGGGCGTGGATTGCGATGGCTGGCATCTGGTGAAAGATAAGCAACTCAGCGTGATCGAAGAGTTCATGCCCCCGGGCGCGGCCGAAGTTCGCCACCATCACGAG
>Ga0209733_1000031_pt1 | contig 15613 bp, 13 predicted proteins | sample BlaSpr_A8_OM2_M1_FD_187976 | JGI IMG/M metagenome (GOLD analysis project Ga0209733, IMG submission 187976) | Forest soil microbial communities from Thunder Bay, Ontario, Canada - Black Spruce, Ontario site 2_A8_OM2_M1 (SPAdes) (version 2) | ecosystem: Environmental > Terrestrial > Soil > Boreal...
GTGATAATTGGAAACCGCCAGATTGTCGACCGTCAGATCATTGTCCGGCGACCGCCCGATTCCGACAGGCCGCGCGCCAAGTGACACTTCTTTTACAGTTTTCTCTTCAAACATCAGTGTAAGCTTCGGCATTTCACATCCTCATGCTGAGCCATTTTTGCCCGCATTTTTCTGCGCCCCGTGGCGCAACCACGACAAAAATCCGCCTTCTTTCGGTTCCATATGGGCGACCACAACCGTTACGTTGTCCGCGCCGCCATTTTCATTTGCCAGCGCCACAAGTTTTTCCGCCGCTCTCCCGGGGTCGGACTCCGATTGCAACGTTGCTGCAATTTTTTGTTCCGCCACCATGCGCGTCAGGCCGTCGGTGCACAGCAGCAGGATATCGCCGGGGAAAAGCGTATGCTCCTCGGCGTCCACTTCGACTTCCGGCTGAGTTCCCAGAGCGCGCAGCAGCACACTTTGCAATTCGCTGTGTTCCGCTTCCGCGGCGGTCAAAATCCCGCGCCGCACTTGTTCCGCCACCAGCGAGTGATCGCTGGTGAGCTGCTGCAATAGTCCGCTGCGCAGCAGGTATACCCGGCTGTCGCCCACGTGCACGACGCTCAGTTTTTCCTCGTTGATCCATGCCGCCGTTAGCGTCGCGCCCATCCCCTGTTGTTGGGGATTTGCTTCCGCTGATTCATAAATCTTTTTGTTCGCCAGTTGCGCAGCGCTATGAAGCAGCCTCGTCTTGTCGCTCCAGCCCGGCTGCACCTCTGCCGAGGCTGCGAGTGTTCCTGTCTCTTCGCCCATGCAAGTCGTGACCACCGTTTCAACAGCCATGGCACTGGCGATTTCTCCGTGTGCTTCTCCACCCATGCCATCGGAAACTACAAACAAGTTCAGCGGCTGCACCATGCGGTAACAATCTTCATTGTTAGCGCGTTGCTGCCCGACATCACTCTGTCCACCGCTGACAATGCGCACAAATCCCCTTTGCCGGATGGTCGCGTCAATGCCCGGTCACGATGTACACCCGGGGCGTGCTGGGACCAACAACCCCACTTCTCACGCTAACAGACAGTTGTGGTACCGGTAAGCCCTTGAACCTTACTGATTAGCAGCGGTTTAGCAACAAGCGAAGCTCTGTGTACTGTGTACTTTGAACTTCGCTCGTGACCGCTCGCGAGGGATTGTTGCGGAATCCTCGCAGACCTTCTTCTTTCCCCGCCGGTAATCTACAATTCCCATATGTCTTCTCGTCTCCGCGCTGTGATCTTGCCGGCGTTTTGTGGATTACTGTTTGCTTGCGCCGCGATTGCCCAGCAAGCGCCCAATCCTGCCGGTGCTCGGATCTTGCTGCTGCCCCGCCGAATTGTTTCTGGCGAGCGCGCGACGTTGGCGGTGCTGGACGTGAACGGGCGGCTGACTCCCGGCGTCACCGTGGCATTTTCCAATGGAGACCGGTTGACCACCGACCAATCCGGGCGTGCGTTGATAGTCGCGCCGCTGATTCCGGGAGTGATTTTTGGCGCCATTGAGGGACGACGCGGGCGGGTGCCCACTACCATTGTTGCCCCCACGGAAACGGAACTTTCACTCGTGGAGATAAACTCGGTGCCGCGCATCGCGTCGCTGAGCGATCGCTTCGATATTCTCGGTCACGGATTTTGCGGCGATGCCGATGCGAATAATGTAACCATCGGTGGGCTACCGGCGATTGTGCTGGCCTCCTCGGCGACATCTCTCGTCGTTTTGCCGCCCGCCGACCTGGACCCCGGCCTTGTCCCCGTCAAAATCAGCTGCGGCAAAAACAGTTTTCCAGCTTTCAACATGACTTTTCTTGAGTTGGCCTTGCACGCCGATTCCTCCGCGCTCGCGCCTGGGGAACATCGCGGGCTCACCGTCAGCGTCCGCGGCACGCAGGCCAAGATCGCGCTGGAAGCTAAAAACCTTGCGCCGGACATCGCTGAATTGTCAGGTGGCGACGCGGTGCGGCAATTGTCGTCGGGCGGCCCGGAGAATGCTGCACACTTCGAGGTGGTGGGGCGCAAACGCGGAAGTTTTCTTATTTCCATTCGCTTGGTTCCGGTGATCGCACATCCTACGCCAAAGTCGCCGCAACCGGCACGCTAACGTAGTTTCTTAATTAAAAATTAGACCGAATTAAAGGGTGGCTTACAATCCCTTGCGCGCGATTGGATCTACGCGCCTTTCTTCGCTGCGGCGGCTGGAACGGTGGAGTCAACCGGCAGGGCTAGAGTGCCTCGAACTTCCAGCGCAGCCTGCGTGGAGCTGGTGCCCAACAAATTATCCAGCGTGTTTTGCGTCTTCTCCAGACGCTTGTCGGCATCGTTGTAACACTGCTGGGAATTCTTGATGTGCGTGCCCAACTTCTCGAACACATCGGTAAAGGTTTCCATCTGCTTGTGCATTCCGGAGAGGCTTGAAAAAATCCGCGTGGCGTTTTCTTCGATCTGCATCCCGCGCAGGCCCATGGCGATCACGCACAGGTGCGCGTAAAGCGTGTTCGGCGAAACGGCGATAACTTTTTTGCTGCGGCAATAGCTGTCGAGTTGCTGGCCTTTACTGTCGGCCAGCATCAACAATTCGTAGTAAACGCTTTCGGACGGCACAAACATCAGCGCCATATCCAGGGTGCCTTCCCCTGGCACGATATATTTTCTGGCGATGGCATCAACGTGACCTTTTACCGCGGTAACAAATTGCTTTCTGGCGTCATCGCCGTCAGTGGAGATACGACGAAAAGCATCCAGCGGAAATTTGGAGTCGATGGACATCAATTTGCTGTCCCGCAGGAAAATCACCGCGTCGGCGATCTCCCCCGACGAGAAGCGGTGTTGCGACGAAAATTGCGATGGCGGCAAGCAATCTTCCAGCAGCCGCTCCAGCGTTACTTCTCCAAGAATGCCGCGGCTTTTTGCGCCGCCGAGAATATCTTCCAGCGATTTTGTAGCGGACGAAACGTTGCGGCTTAATTCTTGGAACTCGCCCAGTTGTTTCTGAATCTGGCCCATCTGTTCGCGCGCGTTTTTTAGCTCGGTGGCGATAGCTGTTTGGCCGTGCGTGGCGATGGTAGCGGAATTGGCTACCCCATCCTGAAGCGCTTTCGTGACGCTTTCGAGGCGCTGCGACACGCTTTGCCCGATAGCGGAGATTTGCCCGCTGCTTTGCGCTTGCGCCGTGGCCATGGTCTGCAATTCATGGCGCAATTCCGTCATTTGCGATTCCAGCACGTCGCTTTTGCGTTCGACTTGCGTGCTGTGCAGCAGCAGCCAAACCACCAGAGCGACCACCAGAAATCCCATCGTAATGGCCACAACCGTCATTCGTTCTCCTGTTACGTGCGGGTAACCTATGTACTCATCTTATAGCAATGGCGCGAAGAGAAAAACTGAACGTGCAGGACACGTCAGCATTCGGAGCAAACCGTAGACATGTTTTGATTGCACTGCTTCAGTGGCGCTGGGTCGTTTCTAAGATGTGTCTCTAATGACGTCACGCCTATCAGTCCACGCTTTCATTGCGGTAGCCAGCGCAATCACGATGGCTGTGACGAAGTTGGTGATAATGACGGCTTGCGCGTGCACCAAAACTCCATAGATGAACCACAGAACAGCTCCAATAAAATACAGCGCGAGCATGCCATAGGATAAATCGCGGCCACCCTGCCTCCAGATTTTAATTAACTGCGGTACGAAGGCGAACGTGGTGCAAAATCCGGCCATCGTTCCGATGACAATGATCCATGAATCTGTGGTCATCACAACTCCATTTGCTGGAATAAAGTTAATCGTAACTTAGCTGCGGCTTCCGAAGCAGCAAATTGAGGGACCGGTTGTGTTCCGATGGAATTGCGGAAGAAACAGCGCGCTAAAAAGGTAAGTTCGGGAAGGAGAAAGAGAACAGCAATCAGGGAAAAGAGTGTGTCGTTACCTTTGCTCGCGGATCAGGTTTTTCTCGCCGCTTTCGTTGGTCAGCGCCGCTACTTGTTGGATGGACGCGGCTTCCGGCACGGCATGAAAATCGGTATCGATCTCCCTGGTGCGCACAGAAATCGTTTTGAAGAAGAGCGCCTTGCCGTTCATTTGAACATCCATGCGCGTCATTTCCCAACAGCCCGGCCCGACTTCTTGTTGTTTCACGTAAAAAGTGCCGCCTTTATCGAGATGTCCTAGAAGACCACCCGCGAATTTGACCTCGCTGTTCAAGCGGCCACTGATTTCCACCAGGCGCTTTTGTTTCACGTCCAGCGTCAAAGTTCCTTCCATATGATGAAAAACCATTTCTGAAGCGCCGGAAGCCCGGAACGCAGGGTTGGGATTGAAGTGCAGCGTAATACGGTTCGCTTCGCTACTTTCCTGCTGGAACAGAAACGCGTCAGGAACCATCCTTAGCATGCGAGTGGCTTGCTCACCATCTTCGCGCTGCTGTTGCTTTTCTTTCTTCAATTGCGAGCGGCTATTCAAAAGTTGTTCGATGCGCTGATTCTCCTGGTTCCATTGCTGTTCGGTCAGAGGCTTGCCGTTGACGGCCATCAGCCGATCAATCTCCAGCGTTTTCGTCTGGCAAGCGGCAAACAACTGCTGTTTGCCATCTTTGTCGGTAAGTTTGCGGTAACACCACAAGGAATGATCGTCGGCCTGGGCGCGGAGTTCGTTCTGCAGGATATCGCGAACGAGGCCGCTCAAATTCGTTGCGGGTTTCGTTGTGGAAGAAGAAGTGGCACTGAAATGCTTGGTTTGCGGCGTAGCGCTGACCGCGAACAGTCCGAGCATTAGCGCCAACAACAGGGGCAAAATCAAGACAAAGTTTCGGCTCCAATGAAGTGAAGCGGACGAATTGGCTATTTCAGCGCGCATGTTCTGCCGCCCTGAGCGCCTCAGTTCGAGTGTGCACGGCGGGCCGGCGGCCTGCCGATTACCTGTCCATCGCCCAACATGTCATCTAACTGTTCCTTACCACATTCTTTTGCACAGAGGTAGGCAGCCAATCCCAGAAGTGCAACGATAAGAAGAATTCCCGCGATAGCCAGCAGCATGTAACACCTCGTGTTGAAGCACCTCGGGTGGAAGGTGCACTAGCTGGGGACGAAACAAACTACGCTCCTTACCGGTAAAACGTCGATAAGGTAATCGCGGCATCACCCTACCAAAGATCCTGTAGGTAAGCGAGAACCATTTTTGAGCGTTAGGGTTTTCAGCGGTAGGGCGTCGGTTTTTAAATTCAGGCTGGTTTGTAGGTCAGTAGCTGCGACGCCAAAAGGAAACTAACCCGGCATTTTGCGCAGGACCAATTTGCGCAACTTGTTGCGATCCTTATCGTTCATATGCACGAACTCCACACCGTTGCCCCCTGGAGTGCTGTTGCGCACAATCGCGGTGCAATGAATTTTTTTCCCCAAGCCGGAACGCACTTCCAACTGCACGGACTCACCCACGGAAAGAGTCTTTGAACTTTCCAGGTAAGCTCCTCCGAGACTGATGGTTTTCACTCGTGCCAGGCTGGCTCCCGCAGCAGCTTTTGCGCTGACTTGCGCGCGCAGAGGTGCATCCAGCGGCACGCGTGTGTACCGTCGGGGAACGGCGTACACCACGCCGTGCGCGTTCGGAGCATCGAACGTGGCTCGCACGGATGCCGACGTAGGGCGGTCTTCGATCATAGCCAAGGCGTCCTGAGCCGCTGCTCGCAAACCGGAGGGTTCGGCATAGGCTATTCCGCTGCGACGCTCGGCGAGCAGGTGTAGCAGTTGCAGGGACTCCGTGGCTCTTAATCGCCCGAGCGCTTCAATCGCCTTGATGCGTACGAACTGGTCGCGCAGGGTAGCGTGGTCGCCGGCGGCAATCTCCATCAATTGAGGAATCGCCGAGTTTTCGCCGCTCAGCCCGATCTGATCGATCATCATCGGAACGACCAGCGGATGAGCATTGATCAGCACGCTGGCAAATACAAACGCGGCAGTCTGCGCGTTGGGAGCATTGGTCGGCCGTGATAACTCGCTGATCGCCAAATCCTGCATGTTCCATTCCCAACTGGGTAGAGCCCGTGTGAGGCCGCGCAGCAATCGGTCCGGGTCTGCGGTAGCAAGCAATTTGATGGCGGCGGTTACGCGCTGCGGACGAGCTTCGTAAAGTCGCGTCTCGAGGATCGTCAACACCGGTACGCCAATGGTTCGTATCAAACGCGCCATAGCCGGCAACAAACTCCCGCCGCGTTCTTCGGCGAGCAACAGCGTAAGGCGGTCCAGCAATTTATCAGGGTCGCGCTCGAGCAATCTGGGCAATACCGGGTCAAGGGCGCGGTGCGCGAGTCCGGCATCCACCAGCAGGAACAGGCGGTCCTGCGCGAAGAGCCGTTTTGCCAATGTGGAAAGGTTGTCGTGGTCGAAATCACGAGACGGCTGCTCCGATGCCAGAAGGATCGCTTCAAAGCCTTCATAGTCTCCGCGCACCACTGCGAGGTGGGCGAGCGATTCGATAAATGTCGCCAGCGCTGCAGCCGTTTGCGGCTCGCGCTCGATTCGCAGCGCCGCCAGTGCTCCCTTGCTTAAGTCTTCCGGTAACTGGTTGGGCCACAGCGATTCGATGATCGGCCACAATTCATTAAGCCCCGCAGCGACCACTTGTCGCGCGCGGGAATCCTCATGCTCCAGCCGTCGGGCGTAATTCAAAACGATGTGGCGCGCTTCGCGACGCGGCGCATCGGCCCCGGCATCCGCGAGAGTTCCCAACGTTTGGCGCAGCGCCAGCACCGGCACGCTCCACAAATCCGGCCCGCGTAACACCATGGACTTTTCGCGCGGCGGAAGTTCTAGCCAGAACCGCGTCACCAATATTTCGCGATAACTTTCCGCCGCCCACGTGGCCGCTAACGAGGATTGCGTCATCGAAGGCGCAGGAGTCCGGCTACCGCCAGCATCTGCCGCCGGGGACGAAAACTTTCCGGCTACGACTAACACTTCGCCCAGCCGATCAAACGTCGGCCGCACCAAAACCGGCGTCAACGAGCCCGCCGCGAATTCAGCAAGCAAATATTCGAAAATTAAGCTCTCCGCCAGACGTTTCACATAAGACTGCCGGAGCTCACCTTCTTCCGGCGAGTATTGGGAAATCGCGCTGAGCAGCAGCCGCACAACATCGTGGCTGGCTTCTTCCATGGCCTCGTGAATCGCGCGCGAGCCTGCCTCGGGCGAAAGGTCGCGAGCCGGTTCAAGCGGAACAGTGATGCGCGCCAGGAGTTTTAATGTGGCAATCAAGTCGTCAAAACCCGGCAGACGTACGGCGTTTTCGGAACCGACGCGGGGAGAATGGCCGCCGTAGGCTACCAGCGTGGCGATCAAGCTGGTTAAAAGTGTGTCTACTTTACGATCCACTTGCGTGTTAACCAGAATCCCTTCCACATCTCGTTCTGCGAAACTCTTTATCCACCAGACATCCCGCGTGCCCTTGGCCTCGTTATCCGACGTTTTCGCGCTTGTCTGAGCAGCTGTCGGAGCGGCGCTCGTCTGCCCCATCGTCATCAATGATACCTTGATGAGCTCGGCGAGAATGTCCACTTCCTCCTGGCTAACCTTTGGCAGGAAGGAAATTCTTCGGATCCCGGCCTGCCGTAACGCGCTCGAGAGCCCCAGCATCTCGCCAGTGGCATCCGGCACTAAGGCGTCGCCGAGCGCCGAGGACGCCAATCCATCGCGCATCACCCGCAACTCGAGTTTCTGACGTTCTACTATGTGGCGCAGAGAATCGTAGGCTAATCCCAAAATGGTAATTCGTTGCGGATGATCGACTTCATAAAGACGCTGAGATCGCAGAAGTAAATAAAAATTCAGCAATGCGCGGTGTATATTCGCGATCTTGTCGCCTTCCACGGCCGCCGGGTTAGGTGCTGTATCCACAGCAACGGCGCTCTCCGGCGAGGGTGTGCCCTTTACGGGCGATTGCCGTTTTGCAATGTATCCATACTTGTCGCTCGATGATAAAACCCTAACCACCACAGGCTCCGCTCTTCAATAGGGTGAGAATTAACGTGGTCCGCGACGCGTGCGACCACAATACCCCAGGCACGTGTCCACCCTTAACGTAGAACGAAAGTGCGTCGCCGTGGGCCATAGTTAGGATTACGGGACCAATCTGGACATGTCTCTTACGAAACATTTGCTTTTCGCTCCTAATCCCTGAATGCGCACATCATTCGAATGCCGCGACCGTTCGAACAAGCCGCTCATTCGAATGCACTCACGTTCGAACGCAATCCGTTTCACGTGAAACAACACTTTTTTGTTATACGAATAAGATTTTTCTTCTATGTCGAACCTATCTTGCGTCAGAAGTGCAAATGTCGACCGCCGACATTTTGTTCATAGGACATTCGAACGCCGCGGTCACCCTCGCGCCATGCGCACACATCGTTCGAACGCTTGCAACTGCAGAGTGAGGTGGGCGATCCGAGGCGTTACTTGAGGGTCACCACAATTTGCGAGTCGGCATAAACCCCTGACGGTACTGCTGACCCATTTTTCTGGCCTTGCGTCCGCAATTCAATGCGCAGGGTTTTCTTTTTCTTGGGCTTAAATTCGGCGCTCACAATATTGGACGTTTTTCGATTGGCGCCTTCACCGGCGATCACACGAAACTCCGTAACTCCCGGTGGCACGTATAGGTCGTCAAATAACTGCTGGTTATTGTTTCCTCCCCGTTCAAAATAAACTTTCCCGCCCATTTCCACAGTAAACGCTACATTGGCAGGAAAGTGATCGGCTTCAATTTTTAGTTTCGCATTGGCGTTCGGGTCCAGCTGGTTCGGATCGAAGTCCACACGTGGAGGAGGGGGCAGGGCCGCCACGGTAGTCCTCGTTGGCGTTGTATTCCTGGTGCCGCTCTTGGCCGGTTGCTTATTCAAATTTTCACTGCGCGTCTGGCGATTCGGCGGCGTTGCCGTTCTGTCGGTTTTGGGCGCGGGTTCAGACGCGCTTGTGTCCGCTACAGGTTCCGGGCCAGAGTTGGGATCGAAAATTGTCGCGATGCGTTCGCGATTCGCGTAGCCGTACCAGCCACCCGCGAGAAGTAAAGCGGCAAAAATCAAACCGGCGGTCGTTCCGATCCATCCAGTCCGCTTTTTCGGAGGCACCGCTGTTGGAATTATCACCGCAGCGCCAGATTGTTGCGCACCCTGCGTGCTCGGCTGCGCCACGGAATGTGAATCCAGAGTGACGTCCATGGCGCCGCCCAAACTTCCGGCAACGGATGTAGGCACGGGCGCCTGCAATTCTGTGGCGGGGCGTCCGCTTCGCAGTGCCGCCAGGTCGCGCGCCAAGTCTTCTCCTGAAGCGTAACGGTCGGAGGGCGCCTTGGCCAGACACTTCAAAATAATTTGGTCGAAGGCGGAAGGCACCGCCGGATTCAACTTTCGAGGTGGGACTGGTTCGGTGTTCACCACTTTGTAGGAAATTGCGGTAATCGTTTCGCCGGGGAAGGCGTACTCTCCGGTGGCCATCCAATACAAAATCACGCCTAGAGAAAATAGGTCGCTGCGTCCGTCAATGGGCGCGCCGGTAAATTGCTCCGGCGGCATGAACGCGGGACTCCCAAGAATTTGCCCGGTGGAGGTGAGTTGCGCGGCGCCCAGTTTCGCGACACCAAAATCGGTAATCTTGGGGCGCTCAACGCCGTATTTTTCCTGGGAGGTCAGCAGTATGTTCGCGGGCTTGATGTCGCGATGAATGACGCCGTGCTTATGTGCATACGCCAGCGCTTCCGCGATTTGCTCTCCAATCTCGCAGACACGTTCGAAAGTAAATCTCTGACCATTTTTCGCGGCGTCGGCCAGCGTGCGCCCCTCGATAAATTCCATCACCAGATACGGCACGCCGTCCTGCTCGCCAACGTCAAATATGGTCACGATACCGGGATGCGAGAGTCCGCCTGCCGCACGCGCTTCACGATAAAAGCGCTCGCGAAATTCATCGGCTTGCGGCCCGCTAAGCGCGAGTGAGTGGATCGTTTTCAGTGCCACGATGCGGTCCATTGCCGGATCGCGCGCGATGTACACCGCGCCCATGGCTCCGCGGCCCTTTTCCTCAATAATTTCGTAACGCCCGATTTTTTGTGATTCCATCATCTTGGGGGATTATGCGGCGAAAGTGTACTTTAGCACGGCGCTTTGAAGCGAGGCTGTGCCGTTACTGAGCGATTGCCGCATCGCCAAATGAGCCGGACTGGTCCAACGTGACTGGCCCGTCGGGTCCGCTACCATTGGAAAGAAATTGCTGTATTTTATGACGAACCGCCGGCGGGCGCGACTTCGTTTATTATCCGGGCGAATCATCATCAAATAAAAAGTGGCTTGCTATAAAATTGTGGAGAGTCGATAGCGAATGACAATTCTTAAACGCTCGGGCGTTGCATTGTTGGTAGCCGGAATTTTGCTCGTCTTAATTTTGTATTTGCATCCGACCCGAAGCCGGCAGCCTGCCGAACCCCGGAAGCCCCACAAAATTACCATCAATTGGGAAAAAGCGCCGCACGCCGTCAGTTACAACGTTTATCGCCGGCTCTACAGGATCGAAACGTTTACAAAGGTGGGAACAGCGAATAACAGCAGCTATGAAGACCCCGGGGCCCAGGGCGGAGAAAGATATTGTTACGTAGTCACCTCCGTCGATTCCAAAGGCAAGGAAAGCGAGCGATCAAAAGAAATATGCCTGTCGGTTCCACTCCCGTAAGAAAAACACAAAAGTAAATATCCTGGCTCCGTGAACAAAACTTGTTGACACAGAGTTGCCTCCGGCGTACTTTGCGCGCAGGAATTTCCCGGGCTCAACACTTACAACGCTCACCTCGCGGGTGAGCAAACAGGCCGAATCAAATATAAAACTCAAGGAGAGATACCTATGAAGCGGGTATTAGGATATGTCGCTATTGTGGTGCTGGCTGCCATGGCTTCTGTGCAGGTTGTCGCACAAGCGAATCCGTTGCTTGGAACATGAAAGTTTAATACCGCGAAATCAAAATATACCGGTTCGCCAATGCCGAAAGAAATGACGCGAACAGTTGAGGCCGATGGCGATTCAGTGAAATACACCTATGCAGGAACCGCGGCAGACGGCAGTCCTAGTTCCTATGGTTTTACCGTGAAATATGATGGCAAGGATTATCCGATGACCGGATCCGCACCGGGCGGTGTCGACATGACCGCAATCAAGCGCATCAATGCAAACACGCATGAAGCAACGCAGGAAAAAGCCGGCAAGGTTGCGGCGAACACTAAAGTGGTGGTCTCCAAGGACGGTAAAGTCACCACTATCACCTCCAAGAGCGCCGTGGACTCGACGGGTTACGTTGCGGTCTATGACAAGCAGTAGATGAAAACGTTGGCGCCGTTGGCCGCACGAATTCATTCGACGGCTATGGCACAACGAAAATCAAATGATCGTCAATACGCAGCGCGGCAGATTCTAATTCCTGCGCTGCGTATTAAGAAATTATCAGGAATGGTGGGGCTGGCGAGATTCGAACTCGCGACAACCGGTTTAGGAAACCGATGCTCTATCCATCTGAGCTACAGCCCCGGTTTGATAACAACCTGATTTTATCACGGTAAGCCGAGCTGCTGAGCCTGCGGCCAGTAGTAAGGAATATCGTCAAGATCCTTGGTATCGGCGCTGATTTGCTGAAATAGCGCCCAGCGGGCCTCGATGTGCGCGAGGTCCTGTTTGCGCTGATATTTTTTCTTTCGCGATTTCAGCAAGCCGTGTTCGCGCCAGATGCGTTGCATGGCCATATGTGACAGGGGCAGGTCGAATTCGCGCCGCAGCCGCGCTGCTCCGAAGGTGGGCAATTTTTTCCGCAGAGCTACGACGTGCTGTTCGAGGTGCGGAGCGGTTTTGAGCGGATGGCGATGCGGAGCACGACTGTGCTCCTGTAACCCGGAAGGACCGTGCTGCTGGTACCGTCGCCACCGCTTACGAACGGTCAGCGTGCTGGTGGCAAAGAGCCGCGCGGTGGGCTTGATGCCGCGCTCCCGCACGGATTCCACCAATGCAGACGATGGTTGTATTTCACGCACGAGGTCGAAATAACGGCCGGAAGTAACCATGGCGCGACGATTCTAGTCGCGGCACGCTGCCCGGCTCTCCCCCCAGCCGGGCAGCCATCTCTTCCCCCCGCTTGGGACTCACACACTTCAACTCCGCTAGGGGGTAACGATGTACCCTTCCAATTCCATAGACTTTCAATTCTTGACACGTGATGGCCGTAGAGCAGTATGCTGTCTTTTTCACCTAAGACTTTCTGGTCGGTAGATTTGTTCTTCCTAGCTGGTGCAGAGGTGCGCACTGAAGAAGTTAGGCAAATACGAAGTGATCGGCGAGTTGGGCCATGGCGCCATGGGGGTAGTGTACCGGGCGCGCGATCCGGTTATAAATCGCCTGGTAGCTTTAAAAACGATCACCTCTGGTGGTGCGGACGACCCTAGCATGCTCGAGCGCTTTTATCGCGAAGCGCAATCTGCCGGCGGTCTACAACACCCTAACATAGTCACTATCTTCGATATGGGCGACGAGGGCGGTGTGCCGTACATCGCCATGGAGTTGATCGACGGCGAAAACCTCGACCAGCTGATTGCACAGCGCACCCCCATTCCGCTCCCTTTAAAGCTCGTTTACGCGACGCAAGCATGCAACGCGTTCGATTATGCCCACAAGCGGGGAATCATCCACCGCGACATCAAGCCCGGCAACATCATGGTGAACAAGGACGGCACCCTGAAAGTTGTGGATTTCGGCATCGCACGTGTGTTGGAAGCCTCGAAAACTCAAACCGGGTTGCTGATGGGCACTTTTGCGTACATGTCTCCCGAGCAGTACCACGGCGAGCACGCAGATGAACGTTCAGATATCTGGTCTTTTGGTGTGCTGCTTTACGAACTCTTATGTTTCCAGAAACCCTTTGCTGGCAACACTCCTGCGGCTTTGATGCACGGAATCTGCTCGCAGGAGCCGGCTCCATTGCGCAGCCTGTGTCCCGAGGTACCGGAGGAGCTTGAAGCTGTCATTGGGAAACTGCTGCAGAAATCACCAGATGACCGAATCCAATCGATGGAAGACCTGCTGTTCCGGCTCGACCCTATTTGCAAGAGCCTGCAGGTAGCGTCGCTTGCAGAGATGGTGGCCCAGAGCTGCGAGTTGGTCGAGCAGAGGGATTACGTACATGCGCGTGATCTGCTGCGGCAGGCCCTGCTGATTGATTCAAAGAATGCCACCGCGAGAACGCTGCTCGAAAAAGTGAACACAGAGATTCGGCGCGTCACGCTCCGGCCAAAAGCTCAACAGCAAGTGGAAAAGGGAAAGGCGCTGCTTGAAGAAGGAAAGTTCGCCGAGGCTAAGGTGGCAGCGGACAGCGCGCTGCAGATGGATTCCAACTTTGTGCCTGCACAAGAGTTGCGGAGTTTAGTGCAGAAAGAGATGGAACGGGTTCAACGCGTGGCGGATTGGCTGGACGGCGCCAAACAGCTGATAGCGGAGGGAATGCCGGAAGACGCCGAAGCGCTGCTGGCTAAAGTAATCGACGCCGAGCCTGCCAACAAACGAGCCCGGGCGCTGAGCGAACAGGCCTTGAAGCAAAGGGCGGAGCGTGAGCGGCGCCTGCAATTGATCGAAAAGATGCAGGCCGCTAGAAGCTTGTGGACCCAGCAGAAATACACGGAGTGCATCCAGCTGCTGACGGAATTGCAGAAGCGGTATCCGGAAGAAGAGGACGTGTCGCGACTGCTACAAACAGCGCGGGAGGACCAGGCAGAAGAAGCGAAAAAGCAAAAGCTGGACACGGCGAGGACCCTGCTGGCGGCACGCCGTTACGAGGAATGCCGGTCGCTACTCGCCGAGCTACAGAAGATGTTCCCGAATAACCAAGAGGCCTCCGATCTGCTGCAGGATCTCCGTGAGGACGAAGCAAACCAATACAAACTGCAACGCATGACGCAAGCAAGAAGCCTGCTGGCATCGCGCGCGTTCGACGAATGTATTTCGTTTCTGTCCGTGTTGCAGAAGGAGTATCCCGCCGAGGACGAAGTAGGCAGGCTCCTCGCCACTGCCCATCGAGAGCGGCTGGCGGAAAGTAAAAAGCAGCAGCTGGCGAAAGCTCGAATGTTGATGGCTTCCCGGCAATACCAGGAATGCAACAGCGTGCTGGAAGAGCTTCAAAAACAATTTCCGGTCGACGATGAAATTCCGAAATTGCTCGGAGCGGTTGTTGAGGAACAGCAGGAACAGCGCAAACAGGAAAGTCTGGCAGAAGCGCGAAAGCTCCTGGGGGCTCACCGGCACGCAGAATGCATCGCTTTGTTGGGAAGTTTGCAGAATGAATTTCCGGGCCAAAAGGATATTGAAAGCCTGCTGAAAACGGTGCACGAGGACGAAACGGAGCAGCGTAAGGCGCAAGAGTTAATCGAGGCGCGGCAACTGGTGGCATCCGGCCGCTTTGAGGAATCCATTGCTTTGCTTACGGAGCTTGAACAGGCATTCCCGAATGAACCGGATATCGCCAGGCTCCTGGAAACAGCGCAAGAGGAGCAAGCTGAACAGCGGAAACAGCAAAAACTCGCCGAGGCCAGAACTCTCTTTCTTGCTGAGCGATTCGATGGCGCTCTTAAGATTCTGGAAGAACTCAACGTTTCTCATCCGAAGGATGCCGCGGTCCAGAAGCTGCAGACTGCTGTTTTGCAAGAACGAGAAAAGCACGCCAAGGAGGTAAGGCTGAACTCCGAACTCGCTACTGTGCGGAAGCTGGTGAGCGAGAAGAAATATCATGAAGTTCTTGCGCGGGCTGACAAGCTACTTGCCGAGCACCCCGCAAGCGCGGATCTGGCGCGGTTAATAGAGTTCTCGCGCGGCCAGCAGGCTGAAATGGAACGAGAGCTGACGGTTCGCCAGGCATTGAATGAGGGCAGATCTCTGCTGCAGGCGAATCGATTTAACGACGCGGCACGAGAGGTCCTTGCTGGTCTCGCTGCTTATCCTGATCACGCTGAACTCCTTGCATTGCTGGACCAAGTGGAAAGTCAAAGAAGGAAGTCCCGGGCGCGACAGGGAATTGAACAACGAGTCAAGGAAATCAAGGTAAAGATCAATCGCGAAAAGTTCAGCGAAGCCATCGCTCTTGCGGACGAAACGATCGCGACTCTCGGGCCTGACACGGATGTGACGCAACTGCGGAAATCTGCTCAAGTCGAAATTCAGGCTCGCGAAAAGAAAAGACTGCAAGAGCAAACCCTTGAGAATATCCGGGTGCTTACGCAGTCGGGAAAATTTGATGACGCTACGCACACTCTAGACGATGCCGTCTCTAAAAAGCTTTTCGATCCACTTGATTCCCGAGCACAGCGAGCGGCTGATGAGATTGAAGTCTCTAGAAACGCAGCTAAGAAAGAACCTGCGGCACCCGGGAAAAGCATTCCTGAAAGTTTCTCCAAGGAATACGCGTTTCTCCAGAGGAAGTCAGAAATAGATACTCCACCGGCAGCCGAAAATGTGACCTTGATGGAGACACCTGATGCGTGCGCTTCGGTGGGCTCGCCTGTAGCTGAACAGCCGCCCAGTTCCGAAGCGGTGACGTCT
>Ga0209733_1000033_pt1 | contig 15485 bp, 15 predicted proteins | sample BlaSpr_A8_OM2_M1_FD_187976 | JGI IMG/M metagenome (GOLD analysis project Ga0209733, IMG submission 187976) | Forest soil microbial communities from Thunder Bay, Ontario, Canada - Black Spruce, Ontario site 2_A8_OM2_M1 (SPAdes) (version 2) | ecosystem: Environmental > Terrestrial > Soil > Boreal...
GAGCCGAAGTTCGTCCCCGTGATGGTTACCGCTGCACCCACCGCTCCCGAAGTCGGCGACAAACTCGTGATATTGGGAGCCGCTACCACCGTAAAGCTCACACCGTTGCTGGCGGTGCCACTTACAGTCACAACCAGGTTGCCCGTTGTCGCTCCGGGCGGCACGGTAGCGACGATAGAGGTCGCACTCCAGGTGGTGATGGTTGTCGCAGTCGTAGCGTTGAACTTTACCGTGCTGGAGCCCTGCGTCGAGCCGAAATTTTTCCCTGTGATCGTCACCGACGCACCCACCGCCCCCGAAGTCGGCGAAAGACTCGTAATGCTCGGCGCTGCCGCGAACGACCAAGTCGAAGAAACTGCTGCTAACAAGACGAGAAGCGATAATCGCCATTTGAAGTTCATCGACACAATCCTCAGTTCGTCTCTTTGTCAGTCGCGGCTAGCGACGCACTTCCCGAGCCGTTAACACCTTGTAACCGTCAAAAAGGGTATGTAATGGTGAGCGCCTCCACCCCTCCAGCGCGCGACGACGTTAGTCCTCGCGACCGGTTGTCATAGGTGTGAGACTCAAGAACTTTGCCGCCTGAATCAAGCACAGCGGTTATAAGGGTCGCGTTCGACGCAGCATTGTATTGAAACGATACCGTCGTGTTATCAGGCTTCGTATATTGAGTCAGGCGCCCTTGGCCGTCATAGGTGTACGACAGCGACACGCCGGTATCGGAACTGACGCTGGTAACTAAATAACTCGCCGCAGTTGCATAGGAGAAGTAGAGATGCCGCGATGCTGGGTCGGTCACGGTTGTTAGTCGATAGGAGGCATCGTACGTTAATTGTGTGGTATTGCCGTTTCGGTCGATGATGGAAAGAAGGTTTCCGCTGGTCGCGTCAAATATTCGCTGCTCGCCATTCTTGAACGTCAGAGTCCAGCTTGTTGAACCCTGGAACAGTGTTGCCCCCGAATTTGCTGGGGCAACTGGAGCAAACGTCTGGCCTGAACTCACAAAATTCCAAACCGTTCCATCTCCTTGAGCGTAGGCGACGGTATTATCGTCATCGACGTAAATTCGTTCCTCATAGGTGGAGCGCCAGTTGGGTCCGAACAGCCCAACTCCCTGAAGACTTGCTCGTGGAAGGCTGTTCCACGTGCGCACCAACGTCAATCCGTTTCCGAGGCCCGGAATTCTAATGTCCTGCTGAGTGATGTAAGTGTTTCCGTCAGACAAAGAGATAGGGGATCCGGCCTTATTGCAAGTGGGACAGTAATATTTGGAGCATAAGGGCACCCAGCAGTCAGTTTCGCCCTCCGGCAACGCGGGACCGCAGTAGCAGGTAGCTCCCGCTGGCACCACGGTCTGTCCTAACACAAAGCCAAACACCTTGTAACAGGGGTTCCCGGATGGCTCGTGGAGACAACTCTGGCCATAAGCTGGCTTTCCGACGCAGGCGAATAGAAAGACGCCAACAATCAAAGCTAGAAACGATTTGTTAGTGATCACTTGTACCCTCCACATGATTTTCTCAACTGACTTCTGCTTAAGTCCGCGATGTCGTCTGGAGTTTTGCCTGGGAACAGCGGACCCCGTCAACTAATCGCATCTCGTTACTCTGTCGACCACAAACGAGTGTGAAAGCACTACGGCCCCACGATATTGTCTGTTGTTGCCATGTATCTATGCCACACTTACCCACCGGCACCCATTACTCGATTTAGTTCGCCCTGACAAATGCCTAAGCAGTCTGCGCATCGAGACACACGTCCCCCAGCTATTTCCTAGGCGGATCAATGATTCATACTTCGAGGGGAAGCGATGACTGTCTCAGCGCGTTCTTTACAATTTGGAATCCGAGCGCGTCTTGAATGAGCGGCACATTAGTCGCCTGACCCTGTGGAAGTCAACATCAAAATGCACAACGTGAGCAAAATCATGCACGGTGGTGCTCCGTATCACGAGTGTTTCTGGAGAGCGTTGCAGCATTCCATCGTAGGAAGTTACAGCAGATTGTCACGTAAGTTACAAAAGACGAACAGGTAATAATGGTACTTATCCGCGTCATTACTAGATATACGCACAGTACAAAGCTAACGACATGTGCGGCGGGCACCGTTAATATTTGTTATCTGTTACGAAATACGAACATAGTTAATCGTCAGGTAACAATGTAGAAGGGCACTGTCACACTTTGGGGTCGCCGGGGGGCGCCCAGCAATGGGCGCCCCTACCGGAACAACCATGCGGTTGTTTTGGCAAAACCACCGTCACGCTACACCCCCAGTCGCTTGGGTTCATGAATGGCGGGCGACCCACCGAGCGGGAGTGAGGTCTGGGAGGCACCGGATCGGGAGACCGGCAAGTCCGGGGAGAATCGCAGAAAAGTAGTCGCGCACCGGGACTTTCAGCCTGCGGCAGGTTTCCACGACAGACAGAATCGCCGCAATCTTCGGCCCTGCCAGTGGACTGCCTATATGCATCCAGTTCTTTCGACCTAGGGCCACAGGACGCATTGAATTCTCTGCAAGATTGGTACTTAGCTCTAACTCGGGATATTCCAAGAAGCGGGTGAGCTTTTTCCAAAGCGTTAGCGCGTACCGACAAGCTTTGCTGAGTGCGCTGGAGGGCAACGCAACCGACTGCGCCGCAGTGATCCTGCTACGGATCTCAACCAGGTGAGGCTTGGCTGTTTCCTGACGCCGGATATGGCGCGCCGCAGTGGTGAGCGCTTTACGGTGAGCGTCCGCATCGACGGCAAACAACTCGTCCATGCGCGCCACAATCGGAGTTGCAACCGGGTCTCGGGGGTTCAGTTGCACCACTTCGAAAAACTGTCTTCTGGCATGAGCCCAACAAGCGGCGTGTACCATTCTCGGCCCACCGACCTGATCGTAGGCCGAATATCCGTCGGTTTGGAGAATGCCTTCGAACTGTCCCAGGAACTGCTTCGGCCCGTCGCGTCCACGGCCTAGACGGAAGTCGAACACCACAGTTCCTCCGGGGCGACTGTATTGCCAGAGGTACGCTTGGTGGTTCTTTCCCTGGCCCTCGCGTGTCTGCACATCGACCGGGGTTTCATCCGCTTGAATGTAAGTTCCGCTGATCAATTCTCGCCTCATCGCGGCGACCATGGGAACTAGCAACTCCCCCACTTTGAGGACCCAGCCGTCGAGCGTTGCGCGGCTGATTTCCAAGCCGAGGTCCCTTTCCAGAATCATGCTCTGCCGATGCAGGGGCGTGTGATCGCAATATTTGCCGACGACCGTCTCGATGACGATCCGGTCACTCGCCAGGCACTTCTCGATGATCCGTGGCGGCAGTTGCGCTGAGACGACGCCGAGATCCTCACACGACCGGCAAGCCCGCTTCTCTCGTTTCGTGACCAGTACGAAGTACTTCGCCGGTTCCACATCCAGTTGGGAACTCTCCTCGTAGCCGATCACCACTGTTTCTTTTCCGCAGCGTTTGCATACGCGCTGATCTAATGCGCAGGGCAGAATCCGCTCAACGCGAGGAAGATTCGCCGGCAACTCCTGGCGGCCCGGATGCTTGACGGATTTCTTGCTCGAGCGATGAACCGGTGCGTGCTCGCTCCCTGCCTGCTCGATCATTTCACTGACGACAGGCTCAAGCTCGAACAATTGCATTTGCGCCTGCGAAAGTTTTTCTCCGCCAGCTCCATACTTCTCGATCCGCATCAGCCGCAGTCGCTCTTCCAGCACACGAATCCGCAGCTCCGCGTACTGTAGTTTGCTCTTAAGTTGCGCGATGAACTCCAGATCGGCTGGTGCTGAAGGAATGGCAGCTGAACTCACAATGAGTTAATGATTTATCAGAGTCGACCGAAACGTTCAAACAACGACGTAACTTATGCGGCAGCGTGTCCCTCGGGGGAAGCTTTCCGGTACCATCGCTTGTGCTTGGTTTTGGTCAGATCGATCCCACCCAACAGCAGCGAAAGCTCTTCGTGACTCAGGGTGACTTTGCCCTGCGCATCACCGGATTGCGGCCAGGTGAAACGCCCTTTCTCCAACCTCTTGGCACAGACCCAGAGTCCGCTTCCGTCCCAGACCAGGACCTTCAGCCGATTGCGCTGGCCGTTGCAGAACAAGAACAAGTGCCCACTCAGAGGCTCACACGACAATCGGTCCCGAACCAGACCGTATAGCCCTTCGAACCCCTTGCGCATGTCGGTGACCCCGGCGGCCAGATAGATCCGTGTGGCTGGACCCAATCCAAACACGGCTTACGCCCGCTCCAGGATGTCCACCAGGCGTTCGAACGTACTCGTATCAAAGTCAGGATGCACCTCGATCCGGCGCCCGCCCGCCAGCGCCACGGCCAGCCCACAACTCGGTTCGTGCTGCTTCGGCGATTTCCTGGCCGCCAACTCCACCGACACCAAACGACCGGCCGAGGAAATTGGCTTACGCCTTCTCTTCCAACGCAGTTTCTTTAGATGGCGATCCAGAGTGCTGAAGCTCAAACCTCGACTCTGGCAAAACTCGCTGCGGCGCATACCGCTGCTCACAAACTCGGCCACCAACTGCTGAACTTCCGCACGGGTACGTCGCTTGGGTGCTGACAACTCTGTTTTCGCGGTCATCCGGACACTTCAACACAGACCCCGCCCGTCGAACAGGTGTGTTGGTCAGACGCTTACGTTCAGGCTGCCATTCCTTCCAGCGCCAACTTGTTGAGGATCACCAGACTGGAACCCTTCGATTGGATGAAGTGCTTCTTCTTGAAGTCGGCAAATAGGCGGGTGACGGTTTCGCGTGTTGTGCCGATCATCTCCGCGATTTCCTCGTGAGTCAGCACCAAATGCAGGTGTAGCGAGTGGTTTGAGTCTCCCCGCTCCGCAGACCAGCCCAGCAGCAGTTGGGCAAACCTTTGCCCCGGCGAGTTCGTTAATCCCAGACTACGGATTTCCTCATAGGCCGAATAGTAGTTGTGGCTCAGTTGCTGTGCCACCCGCCACGCAACTTCCCCATAGTCGTGTAGAAATTGCAGCAGGGCATCAGCGGCGATGAAGTTAGCCTGTCCCGGCTCCATCATTTCCGCTGTGACCTCATAGGGATGGTTGGAAATTGTCGCACTCAGTCCCAGCACGTCTCCATGCTCGGAAATCTTGGTGATGATGGTCTTACCTTCACGCGAAGTGGTGGACAGCTTTGCCTTCCCGGTGCAAAGCACAAATGCCCCGCGCCCCTGCTGTCCCTCCATGAACAACATAGCGCCACGGGGATAGATCGCAGGGGAGGTGATGGCATTCAGCCTCTGCACCAAGGATGGGGAAAGATTGCAGAAAAGATGCTGCTCTCGCACAGGGCACGTCGCGCAGTCGTCAAGGATGTTGAGACCGTAGGGCGACTTCATGGATGTTCCTTATCTGCCTGAGAACAACTTACGGGCTTCTAACGAAGCTCTTTTTGCAATGCGCTGGAAAACCTCAAATACTAGGGATCCCGCCACTTGAAGTGATAGTAGGGGTGGCAGCCGCGCTTCGACTGCTCACAATTGATCACTATTTGGGATTCGTCAATTCAAGCCTTCCTGATTGTCGCGCTCTCTCACGCATGCGTCAGAGAACCACCTAATAGATCTCCTGCTACACCCGCGGTTGCGAAATGCTTATCTGCTTCCGACCGCTGGTTCTTCGCTTTAGCTGGTGCGAAGTCGAGGACCACGCGTGACGGCACATCGCCGTGCTCAAGGCGGTTGAAGATCTGGTTGATCGAAGATAGGGGCTGCAGTTCGATATCGGCTTTGACCTTGCCTCCGACAGCGAAGGCGAGGGCTTCGGCCATATCTTGGCGCGTGCCGACGAACGAACCGCGGATGGTTATGCAGTTCGCCACCACATCGAAGAGAGGAACCGGGAATTCGCCTGGAGGCAGTCCGACCAAAACACAGGTACCACGCTTCCGGGTCATGCCGACACCCTGCTTGAATGCGATGAGCGAGGGCGCCGTAATGAGAACGCCATGAGCTCCGCCGCCGGTCGCCTTCTTGACAGCAGCCGCCGGATCTCCAGTCTTGGCATTCATCACGAAATCGGCACCAAGGCGCGTGGCGTGTGCCAGTTTGCCATCGTCGATGTCGATTGCGCAAACCAGTAGTCCCATGGCTTTGGCATATTGGATGGCCAGGTGACCGAGTCCGCCCGCGCCAGAGATAGCGATCCATTCGCCGGGCCGTGCCTCAGTTTGCTTGATCCCCTTGTAGGTCGTGATTCCAGCGCAGATCAACGGCGCGGCCTCCGTGGCCGTAAGACCTGCGGGTACACGGGCAACGTAGTTTGGGTCGGCGATGACGTATTCGGCAAAACCACCGTTCGCGGTGTAGCCGCCGAACTGCGCCTGAGCGCACACCGTTTCCCAGCCAGTTAAGCAGTACTCGCAGTGACCACACGCCGAATAAAGCCACGGCACCCCGACCCGCTCGCCCTCCTTGACAATTGTCACGCCCGACCCAACGGCAGTGATCAGACCAATGGCCTCATGGCCAGGAATGAAGGGGAGTGTCGGCTTTACCGGCCAGTCGCCATGGGCCGCATGGAGATCCGTGTGGCATACTCCGCAGGCCTCGGTTTTCACAAGGACTTGACCTGGTCCGGGAGAGGGAATGTCCCATTCCAAGAGCGATAAAGGTTTTCCGAATTGCTCGACAACTGCAGCGTGCATCTTGAGTGGCATGGATATCTCCTCCTTCACTTCTTTTTCCCGAGGAGATTCGAGCTTAACAATGGACCTCTCGTTCTTCTGAGCAAGAGTGCTCACTCTCACTCGGCAGTCAGGTCTAACTTCCGAAGGGAGAGTACCAGGATCACAATGAGTAACTGCGGGAATTTCGAACAGCTGATGTGAAAGAGGCCGACCGCGCGCACGACACGGCAACGGAGCTTGAGGCTCCGGTTTTTGGTCCTAGTAAGAGATTTCGACAGCTCGCCCAGTTGCAGGTAAAGCCAAGTCACAAACAAGCCAAGGAATTTCGCGGGGTGGCGCAGAAGCTTAAAGAGAGCTAAGGGTCCCGCTTGAAGGCTGGAGCGAAAGCATGGCTTTTGAATTGAATCAATTCGGGATCGGGATCAAGACCGTAGAACCGGGTGGGATGAAAACCGATTTCTTCACCCGATCCTTCGATACTGGTCGGCATCCAGCCTATGACGCACTCGTGAACAAGGTCATGGGAATCATCACCGATCCCAAGCAGATGGCGACCTACTCTTCCCCGGAGCAGATCGCCGAGGTAGTGTGCGAAGGTGCGACAGACGGAAAAGACCAACTCCGCTATATTGCTGGCGCAGATGCAAAAGCGATCTACGCAATGCGCTTGCAGCTTGGGGAAGAAGCGTTCCGCAAGGCGATGGCTCAGCAGTTTTTTGGCGATGCACCAAAAGCGGCTTAGCTTTCGAGTGATTCTTTGAGCAGCCTTCCAGTCTTAGATCGGGTGCAGTCCAGATAAGAACGAAATGAAGCATCGCATCGTTCGCACACTTCAGAAATACTTGTTCAACCCGCCAATTAAGCTCGCGCTTGCGATGGGTCTGCCGCTGCCGGGATATGCACTGCTCGAAACCATAGGGCGCAAGAGCGGAAAATCACGTCGCACGCCAGTGGGAGATGGACGTATTGGCAACCAGTTCTGGTTAGTGGCAGAGCACGGCATGAATGCGGGATACGTCCGCAACATTGAGCATGATCCGCATGTACGCCTGAAGCTGCGTGAGGGGCTAAGGTATCACTGGCACACGGGCACGGCACATCTGCTCTCGGACGACAATCCGCGTGAGCGCCAACGCTGGCTGGCAACTCAACTGCCAAGCAGTCCCGGGAATGCAAGGGCGGTGCGCCTTTTCGGAACGCAACTCCTCACTCTTCGAATTGATTTGGATGGACAATCGTAGAGCGCACGGATGTCATTCCGGTGAATGCAAACCTCCAACACGCGAGCATCTGGTTCCGGCTCACGTGGGCAATCGCTCCGCTGCTGGCTATCGCGGCAGGGTGCGGAGTCTTCATCCACGGGCTTTACCGTGATACCCCATATTTTGCGGTGCAAGCCGTGGCTCAAGATTTCATCTCGTTGACAGTGGTACTGCCGACCGTCGCCATCAGTGCGTTCCTTGCCAGACGTGGATCGCACCGGGCTGAGCTAGTTTGGCTTGGTGCTCTGGCTTATCTCGTGTATTCGTATGTGATCGACGCATTTGTGGTTCGCTTCAACTCGATGTTTCTGGTTTATGTCGCCTTGCTCGGTTGCTCGCTTTACGGGCTGATCGGCGGTTTGGCGACTGCCAGCCTTGTGTCGGTTAAGGCGTCTTTCACCGAGCGGACGCCCGTCAGGACGGTCAGCACCTTTCTCGCTGTGCTTGCGGTGCTCTTCTACGCATTGTGGCTGCGTGAGACGGTTCCCGCACTACTGTCGGGAGCAGTTCCGCCAAGTGTGCCTCGTCGCGGACTTGCCGTCAACACCGTTAACTCGCCGACTTGCTCCCTTTTCACCGTACCACGAAGGTGGGGAGCATGATCCATCATCCAAACCTCGGGAATGATTTCGCCGACCAGCTGTCCACGACAGAAAAGTCGCACCACCGAACTCTCAGAAACCACAGTGTAGTTCGCGCATCGCTCCCGGATAGACGGTCACCATTGCCATCGCAATATTGGTTGAGGCTTTGAAGATGCTGGAATCGACGATGCGCACCTCTCCCCTTTCGTGTGCACCGTCGGCGGCATTTCTATGGTGCGAAAAGCGAAATCCTGGCGCGACTTGCCGTTCCTGTGGCTGCTTTTTGGTCGGCCTCCCGTGGTCCGGGAACTGTAGTCTGGAAAATAAATAGCTCGTTTCGGGGCAGATTTCTCCAGGCTGGTTCCGCAATCCCAAAGTTCTTTGACAGGACTTCGCGCGGCACGTGGGCCATCGAGTCGCTCAGGAGGACGGTCTCCGATTCCGAAAAATTCCCGTCGTCGAATACCAGCATAAATTCGGTTCCGTCCGGATCCAAGCCCTGAATCGAATGCGGAATCCCGCTGGGGAAATACCACAGATCATATCTCTTCGTATCGGTGGCAAAACTCCTACCCCGCTGTCGATCGCTGTGATTCTCGCGTTCCCAGTCAGCACGATCGCCCACTCGTCCGCTGAGTGCCAACGCAGTTCACGAACGCCTCCCGCGGTAAGCCTCATATTTGCACCTGCCATAGCTTTCGAGACCGGCAGTTCAAGAACGGTGACCTCGCGCGACCAGCCACCTTCGAGGTCCGTTTGTTGGCGAAAGAGAACGGGTATTTGAAGGCTCGAAACAAACTCTTAGAGTCCGTATCTGGGGCCCAGGTTGTTTTTCCCAAAGGTCGAGGGAGAACAATTTGGAGACTTCGGCCTGTGTGGTTCAGCGGCGCCCTTCAGACGCTTTGGATATTTCTCCGGGCAACAGCGGAGAAATCCTTTTGATTCTTGAAGGCAGCCGTGGCCGGTCAGTCGCCAGGAAGCCGAGCCGAGTATGGGATTGCCATTGCACTACCAAGCAGACAGGCGCGATTTTTTGGTTCCAGTCTCGGTGGGAATCGCTTGCCAAACCAAATAGTGTGCCTTACCTTGAGCTCGGTGCTTGCGCTACTGCAGTTTCTGCCGGTAATGTGAAATGAAACGTTGCACCGAGTCCTCCGTTGCCTGTGGCCCACAATCGCCCGCCGTGCGACTGAATAATTGACCGGCTGATCGGCAACCCCATGCCAGTCCCGTTTTCCTTCGTTGTAAAGAATGCGTCAAAGATGTGTTCGGGCTGGTCCGGCGGCAATCCCAAGCCGGTATCGCGGACCGAGATCAGCAGTTGACGATCGCAAACTTCCGACTTGATCGTCAGCTCGCGGCTGCGGGTCGATTCCTTCATCGCATCGAAGCCGTTGAGCATCAGGTTCATGAAAACCTGCTGTAGTTGCACACGGTCTGCCGCCACCTTAGGCACATTCCCGGCAAGCTCTGTACGAATGGAAATCGAATACCGGATCGCCTCGCTGCGCAGCAAGACGATCATTTCTCCGACGATTTCATTTACGTCCAGCAACTCCCGCTGCAGAACACCCTTCTTGAAAAACGAGCTGATTTCACTAATGACGCCGCCCGCGCGCGTTACGGCCTGAACGACCCTGGTTGCAGCTTCGCTTGCCTGTACCCAATCGGGGGTATCTCCTTGCAAGCACTTCAAACAGGTTCTGGCGTTTATACCTGCAGCGGAAATCGGCTGCTTGATTTCGTGCGTGATCGAGGCCGCCACCTCACCCATTGTGGTCACCCGATTGATATGCGCCAGTTCTGCTTGCGCTTGGTTCAGTTTTTGATTGGCAGCTTCGAGCTCCTTGGTGCGCTGGAGCACGCGAGACTCGAGTTCGTCGTTCATTTTCTTGATTTCCGCCTTGGCCTGTTTCAGCTCAGGAGTCTCGATCAGTTCCCAGTCGCCACGGCGCCTCGCAGTGGCAAACTGATGGGTCGCCACTACATCCAAGAGCTCATTCGCTCCGCATGAATTCAGCGCATAGGTGCACAACAAAATCATTAACCGTCCGCCTACGCTGTCATTGACCAGCTTTTCGTATTCCGAAAAAGCCTTCCAGTCCTTCTTCTGCAACCAAGCCGTGTTTCCTGTGCCTCTAAGTCCCGCATACCCTCGGTCCAACGCTCGATCGAGTTTCTCATTCCACGCTGTCATCACTCGGTTGGAATCGAAGATTCCACCCTTCAGGTACCAGTCGTGGCCATCAAATACTTCGATGTTTCGCTTGGACAGATACTGATCAAAGTCAGGTACTGCCCCCCGCAATCCATCCCAAGCGTCCCGCTCGGACAGGGGCTCGGAGACAACCCACACGCAGAACTCGTTGTCTTCCAGTCCGGCTTTGAAATACGACAAGAGCATGTGGAACAAGTCCTTTCCGCTCTCGTAAAAGTTGCAAAAATGCGTTCCCCAAGGCCGGTCTCCCACTACGCTGATACCTGATCTTCTCATCTCATTGGCTGATGTCATTGACGTTACCCCACGTTCAAGAGTACGCTCCACCGGCTGAAATCAATCTCCAATAGCCGCTCAGATGTAGTTCTCGGCTATTGCGTAGTGAAGGTTTTTATCGCACTGATGACTCCGTCGCTCTTGCCGCTAGAATCGATCGACTCCACCGTGTAGTAAAAGGTCGTCTTCGGCGGGAGGTCGTACAGGTTCACGCGGAACACGGTCGATGAATGGTAAGGGTTCACCCTGATCGGATTCTTGGCGGTTTGGCTCAAATCGTTTCGATCCGTTCCGTAGTGCACAAGCCCGTAGTACACGGGCAAGCCACCGGGATTGTTTACCGTCCATCGGATAACGGTCAAATAGCCACCCACCAACGGGACTCCTGGCCCCTCGCTGATCTGTACCCGCTCGGGTCTTGGAGTGATTGGACTTTCTTGAGAAAGCAGACTGCCGCTCAAGGTCATGATCACCATTGTCAGAAGGATCTTAGTCATGTTCGCATCTCCGTCGACTCAAATTGATGAACGAGGGTTACTTACGATCTCAGTATTTGTCGTAAATAGCGAGTTGCCCCCCAGTATTCCTCAGTGCCAACTCGGAGTCATAGTCACGAGTTAGGCGACTATGACTGCGAATGAGTGGTGCCACTTAGTGACCCCTCTCCCGCAGGACTACTTGCGATGGATTGTGGTATTCGGTGACGATCAGGAACCTTTGTGGTGCCGGAGTTGCGGCACCTGATCCAGTTGCAAGGGACTTTAATGGACCAATGGCTTGAACAATTTGTCCACCTTCGGGATAAGTAGTGAAGGTAGCCAAAGGTACAAGAGGCCCATACGGCGCCTGGTTATGTTCGGCAAGAAACACCTCATATTGCTTCTCGGGTGCCAAGCCCACAGCAGCGATCTGAACAAGGTCCAATAACCCGAGTGAGTTTACGGCTACCGATGCCCGTGCATACGGCAACGCGCTGCTTGCTGCCTCGAGATGGAGGCGAGCAGCTTGTCCCGCTACTCCAAGGGGCATGAGATTACTGGTGCCGTCGCCGGATGTCACTGCATTCGGCACGTACACCAGGGCCTGGCTCGTCTGTCCGATAGGAATACGCCCAATCACTTTGTTTGTGAGAGTATCGACCGCAATAGCCTCGGTTTCGTTTTCGAGCACAACATAGACCCGGGTGCCATCCCCCGACGGCCAGATCCCGTGCGGAAGATTGCCCACGGGTATCGTGGCCACCAGTTGCGGTGTAACGCCTCTGCGATAGACCTTGATTTGGTTCAATCCACCGATGGTCACATAGGCAAACTTGCCATTGGCGTTATTCACGAAGTTCACGTGGTTTGTAATTGGCCCAGTTTCGAGTAGCGCCCTTTGTTCAAACGGAGGCTGCGCACTGATTACCTGCGTGTGGGCCGTATCCTTCAGCGTGAACCACACTTCATCATTCTCCGGACTTACGGCGATGTTGGGACAGAACGGGCTCGCCTGTGGTACCTCTTTCACAATTTGGTAGGAGGCGACATCAATAACAGCAAGTTGCGGGGTGAAGCTGGAGCAGACGAAGGCATACTTGCCGTCAGTAGTGAACATGGTCATCCCAGGCCCGTCGGCTACGGTGATACGGCGGATCTCTTTCATCTGAACCGGGTCGATCACCGAGACATAGTTTTCGCCTCGCACCGTGATCCACAGTTCGCGACCATCCGGCGTGAAAAATGCCTCATGCGGTGAGCGCCCGACGTAAATCGTCCCCTTGACCGCATTTGTTGTTGTGTCGATGAGCGTCACGGAATTCGAGGCGATGTTCACGACATCAACCGTCTTATAGTCTGGCGAGTAACCCATACCATGCACTAAGAGCTGATCTCTATAGAAAGGGCTCAAAGCTCCGGGCACGGGATTGCCAAGGCGGATTACACCCAGCAGCTTGTTGGTGTAGGGCTCAATGACAGAAACGGTGTTCGAAGTTTGGTCGGCCGCATACACTCGATCAGCGGGAGAAACTGGAATGTTTGGATGTCCGAATGGGGCCTGGATCTGCTGGGCCAGTGCGCCCGACAGCAAGCAGAAGAGAGGTAACAAACGAAGCGTTCTCATGGTCTTTACTACTCCTTGGTTCCGTTAACCCGTGTTCTTCATCTACTTGTGAGGTTCACGCTGCCTGTACCAAAGCTGCATTAACTCAATTTCGGATTGTTGGTCGGTGACGATCTCTTGTGCGAGGCGGCGCATCTGCGGATCTTTCCCGCGCAGTAGCTCCGTCTTTGCCATATCAATCGCGCCCTGGTGATGTGGAAGCATCAGTCTGACAAAGTCGGTGTCGCTGTTTCCGGAGGGCTCTACGGAATGCATATCCGCATGCATTTGGTTCATGCTGGCCACAAACTCAGACCAGCCGGGATCTGCCGTTTGCTTGTTGCTCTGTGAATGAGAGTCTTGACCCGCCGCTGCCAGTATGGCAATTAAGATCGGCGCCAAGAGACCGAAGCGGGTGAGCGTGTTTTTCTTCATGGCAACTCCACACTGATAGTCGTCAAAATCATGCTTTCCGCGCGGATTCGGCGGCATGCCCTCGCGGCCTTTCCGTTACGTTGAGGGCTTTTACCGCACTGCTCACTCCATCGCTCTCGCCGCGAGAATCCACCGACTCTACGGTGCCGTAGTAAGTCGTCTTCCGGCCGGTCTACAGTTAGGCCTCGAAGTTACTTTTGGAGATATGGCGGCGAAGAGCCCGTCCTTCTCGCTGTTGATACCGTCAGTGAAATAGAGGGTATCCGGACTCCCATTGTTTCCTCCGATTCCGAACGCGATTGTCCATAGGCCGCCCGGGGAATTGTTGCCAGCGTCAATGGGAAGCGTCCCGCGAAACTTACCGCTAGCAGGGTCGAAAACATTGATCTCGCTATGGAGATAACTGAAGTTGCCGATCAGAAGATCACTGCCAAACCGGCCGAAACTGGGCGGTGCCAAGCTAATACCCCAGGGCGCAGCAAGTCGGCCGCCGCCGACCAGTTGTTTGACGAAGTTGCCGCTTTCATCAAAAATCGCCACGGCGCCTGCACCCGACGGGGCGCTGGTCTGTGCGGCGTGTCCCGTGGGCGCATAGGTCACGTAAATGTCACCGCTGATGTCCGCCACGTTAAAGGGAACAAGGCCCGCTGGAAGGCAAGGGTCCACAAATGCGCCGGAGGCGTGGCTTACCGGGGCGAACGTGCTGTCGAAGACGTCGACGCTGCCGGTTCCTCCACTATTGGCGGCATAAAGCTGCGTTTGTGAGCCGTTCGTCGCTAACCCCGTGTAGACAGCGCCGGGGGTCGTGACTTGAATAAAGGCTGTCGGTCCCGTGTCCCAGGCCGAAATGGTCCCGTTCAAATTGGCGAAGATGAAATGTGCTGGACCGCCGTCTCCGCCATTTTTCACGAGGAAAGATGAAGCGTTGGTGTTGTTGACCTGACCGGTGGGTCCTTGAGGTCCCTGTGTTGTCGGGATCAGAACGAAGCCAGTCGGCGGGTCAATGATTATCTTGCTGACCATTGTCGCGTTCGTAACGGCATAGAGGGTGGTTGTGTTGTTCCCCTGGTTCGAGATCCAGACAGGGCTCGTAGGGCTGTACGAAACACCCCAAGGATTGACAAGTTCGGAGTCGGTGATCGCGGCCAGTCCAGGGATGTCCGAAACCAGATTGGTTTGAACAAATTCGTGGCTGATTTCTCTTGCGGTAACTGGACTTTCTTGAGCCAGCAAGCTGCCGCTCAAGACCATGATCGACAGTGTCAGAAGAATCTTATTCATGTTCACATCTCCATCGACCTAAGTTGATGAAAGGGCTCGTCCGCTGGCATATCAGTTTTGCAAGACGGACGAGCCAGTTGATGTCACGGCTCCCTATAGCGTCTAGCGCTACGGAATCGGCGGGCTTGGCACAGGAGCAACACCGCAGATCGCCGACGCGCAGGGAGGCAGAGGTGGAGTCGGAATAAGTTCTCCGTTCCCTTGCCTCGACGGCGAACAATTCGGATCTGTGGCGGGGTTGCACGTCATGCAACTGCCGGTGAAGGTATCACTGTTAGGGTAAGGCGCCGTAAAACCGTCGGTGAGTGTTTCCAGAAACGCGACGATTTGGTTTTCTTCTTGATCTGTCAAGCCCAGCATCCCCGTCGTTGTGTCGATATTGTTCGGCACCTCTTTCATCGGCCAGCACGTCACCTTCTCGATCGTTCCTTCCGGGCAGTGTCCGGAAGTGACCGGGTAAGCAAAGCTGGTGTCGCGTGTGTTGTAGAAATGTACGAGCTGCTTCAGGCTCTTGATGTAGCCGTTGTGAAAGAACCCCTTCTGGAAGTAAGGTTTTCCGATGCCGGCCTCGGTGGTGGAACACTGTGCCGGTGTCATTGCCACATTGCGCACCGTGGCCACTTGAAATTGGCCGTCAACCATTGGTGCAAACTGTGTCCAGTTCCGGTTTGGGTTGGGACCGGAGCC
>Ga0209733_1000035_pt1 | contig 15270 bp, 13 predicted proteins | sample BlaSpr_A8_OM2_M1_FD_187976 | JGI IMG/M metagenome (GOLD analysis project Ga0209733, IMG submission 187976) | Forest soil microbial communities from Thunder Bay, Ontario, Canada - Black Spruce, Ontario site 2_A8_OM2_M1 (SPAdes) (version 2) | ecosystem: Environmental > Terrestrial > Soil > Boreal...
GCTGAAAGCAGCCGGCCGTCAGCGCCGCCAGGGCGGCCACGGCCAAAAACCGAGCGGTGATGCGGGTTCTAGCCAACGACATTCACGATCCTCATGGGAACAATGATCACTTTGCGGACGGTTTTGCCGCCGAGCGCCTGTTTTACCGCATCGAGGCCCAGAACGGCAGCCTCAATTTCCGGATTTTGGGCGCCGCTAGCCACCATGACCTCACCCCGTTTTTTGCCGTTGACCTGAACCACCAGCGTCACCGTGTCTTCAACCAGCAAATCGCGTTCGATTTTGGGCCAACGGGCCTCCGAAACGAGGCCGGGCTGCCCCAGCACCTGCCAGCTTTCCTCGGCCAGATGCGGCATCATGGGCGCGAACAGTTGAACAAGGATGACCGCGGCCTCGCGCACCGCCCATTTGAGGTCCGGCGACGGCTGCCCCTCGCGCGCCAAAACCTCGCCCAGCGCGTTGGAAAATTCCCGGATATAGGCGAGGCAGACGTTGAAATGCAGCTTTTCGATGCCGGTGGAGACCTTGTCCAGCGCGCCATGGGCGGCCTTGCGCAGCGCCAGCGCATCGGGCCCAAATGACGCCGGGCGCGCTGCCGGGGCTGATTTGGCGATTTCGGCGGATTCGCCGATCAGCCGCCACAGCCGCTGCACGAAACGCGAGGCACCCTGCACCCGCTCGTCGCTCCAGATCACGTCGCGATCCGGTGGCGAATCCGACAGCATGAACCAGCGCGCCACGTCGGCGCCGTAGGTCGCAATGATGTCGTCGGGATCGACGGTGTTGCGCTTCGACTTCGACATCTTCTCGATGGGACCGATCGAGATTTCTTCGCCCGTCGCCATCAGCATGGCGCGCTTGCCGTTGCCGCCGGTCTCGATCCGGACCTCCGCCGGGGTAACGTAGCTGCCGTCGGCCGTTTGGTAGGTCTCGTGCACCACCATGCCCTGCGTGAACATGCCGGCGAACGGTTCTTCCATGCCGATGTGGCCGGTGGCCTTCATGGCGCGGATGAAGAAGCGGCTGTAGAGCAGATGCAGGATCGCGTGCTCGACCCCGCCGATATACTGGTCGACCGGCATCATCCGGTTCACCACCGCCGGTGTGGTCGGAGCCTTGTCGTTCCACGGATCGGTGAAGCGCGCAAAGTACCAGGACGAGTCGACAAAGGTGTCCATGGTGTCGGTTTCGCGCAGCGCCTTCCCCCCGCATTTGGGGCAGGTGACGTGCTTCCAGGTCGGGTGATGGTCGAGCGCGTTGCCGGGCCGGTCGAAGGTGGCGTCTTCCGGCAGCGTCACCGGCAGATCCTTGTCGGGCACGGGCACCACGTCGCATTTCGGACAGTGGATCACCGGGATCGGACAGCCCCAATAGCGCTGGCGCGAGATGCCCCAGTCGCGCAGGCGGAAATTCACCTGCCGCTCGCCGACCGGCGCATTGCCGCGGACCTCCGATTCCAGCCGCTTCGCGACCTCCTCCTTGGCTTGCTCGATGGTCATGCCGTCGAGGAAGCGCGAATTGATCATGCGGCCGTCGCCGTCATAGGCGGTGTCGGTAATGACGAACGTCTGCGGGTCCTGGCCCTCGGGGCAAACCACCGGCGTATTGCCGAGCCCGTATTTGTTGACAAAATCGAGGTCGCGCTGGTCGTGCGCGGGGCAGCCGAAAATCGCGCCGGTGCCGTATTCCATCAGCACGAAGTTGGCGACGTAAACCGGCAGCTTCCAGTTCGGATCGAACGGGTGGATCGCCTTGATGCCGGTATCAAAGCCCTGCTTCTCCTGGGTGTCGATGATCTCCTGCGCGGTGCCGTGACGTTTTGCTTCCGCGATGAATTCCGCGAGCTTTGGATTCTTCGCGGCCGCCGCCTGCGCCAGCGGATGATCCGGCGCGACCGCCATGAACTTGGCGCCGAACAGCGTGTCATGCCGGGTGGTGAAAATCTTCAGCTCAGTCTCGCCGGCCGGCGTCGTCGCCGGGTCGAGCGCGAAGCGCACCAGCAGGCCTTCGCTGCGGCCGATCCAGTTGCGCTGCATCAGCCGAACCTTGTCGGGCCAGCGGTCCAGCGTATCCAGCGCGTCGAGCAGCTCCTGCGAATACTTCGTGATCTTGAAGACCCACTGGTTCATCTCGCGCTGCTCGACGATCGCGCCGGAACGCCAGCCGCGCCCGTCGATCACCTGCTCGTTGGCGAGCACGGTCATGTCGACCGGGTCCCAGTTGATCTTGCGCTTCTCGCGCTCGGCCAGCCCTGCGCGCAGAAAATCGTTGAACATCTTCTGCTGGTGCTTGTAGTAGGAGGGATCGCAGGTCGCGAATTCGCGTGACCAGTCGAGCGACAGCCCGATCGAACGCAGCTGCTTTTTCATCGCCGCGATATTGTCGTAGGTCCACGCCTTCGGCGCCACCTTGCGCTCGATCGCGGCGTTTTCCGCCGGCAGGCCGAACGCATCCCAACCCATCGGGTGCAGCACGTTAAAGCCCTTGGCCCGCATGAAGCGCGCCAGCACGTCGCCCAGCGTATAGTTCCGGACATGCCCGATATGGATGCGCCCGGACGGATACGGGAACATCTCGAGCACGTAATATTTCGGCCGCGGATCGTCGTTTTTGGAGGCGAAGATCGCCTTTTCGTCCCACTGGCGTTGCCAGCGCGGCTCGGATTCGCGGGCGTTATAGCGTTCGGAGGTCATGAAATTGCAGGGCTTTTGGTGGATTCGCGTCCGGTCTTTGGGACGGCGGACTAGGCCACAAAAGCGGCAGGGGGGTCAACGCCCCGCCCGGCGAAAACGCTTTGCGATCAAGCCTCAGCTCGCCAGCGCCACGCCACCATCGGTCAGCCGCACAAAACCGTGTTCGACCACGGCGTTGCGGCCACGGTGTTTGGCGGCGTAGAGGGCGGCATCGGCCGCCTCGATCAGGTCGCCCGGCGTCAGCGCGCCGTTGGGCCGGGTGCAGGCGACGCCGACGCTGACGGTGACGGTTTGATAGCTCGAGGTGGCGTGGGGCATGGCCAGGTTCTGCACCTCGGCGCGCACGATTTCGCCGATCTCGCGGGCGCGGCCAACGTCGGTGTTCGGCAGCAATAGACAAAATTCCTCGCCGCCGTAGCGGCCGGCAAAGCCCATGGTTTCGGCCGCTATTCCGGCCAGTGCTTCGCCGATCCGGGTGAGGCAGGCGTCACCTTCGGGATGGCCGTAGGTGTCGTTGAACAGCTTGAAGTGATCGACGTCGATCATCAGCAGCGACAACTCGCAGTCATATTGCTGGGCCTTCATCCATTCGAAATCGAGCCGGCTCTGGAAGCCGCGCCGGTTGGCCAGTCCCGACAGCATGTCGATCGACGCCATCACGGTCAGCCGGTCATTGGTGGCGACCAGTTCGCGCTCGCGTTCGATCAGCTGCGCCGCCATGGCGTTGAAGGCGCGGGCAAGTGGCACGAATTCCTGCGGCAGCCGGCTGCGCGCCGCGCGCCCCGCCCAGTCGCCCTGGCCGAAGCGCTTGGCCATCGCCGCCAGCATCTCGATCGGGTGAATGATCAGCTTCTCGGCGGCGACCAGCGCGCCGAGCAGCACGAACAGGCAGACGAAGCCGAGCTGCAGATAGGCGGTGCGGATATCGCGATTGATGGCGGCCGACACCTTGGCTTCATCGATGCTGACGATCAGCCGCAAATCGGTCCCGGCGATGCGGGCAAAGTCGACGGCATGCTTCGATCCGTCGGCGGCGACGACCGCAACCGATCCCTCGGCCTGATCCGAACCAAACGCCTTGTCGGAGATGGAGGACAACAGCGGCATGGTATCCAGCGGCCGCCCGATCATGCTGGCCTGATCCGCCGGCGCCGCCAGCACAGTGCCCGTGCTGTCGACCAGTGCGGCCGAAACCCCGGACCGGCCGCCGAGATTGCTCATGATCTTCGACATCCAGTCGAGACTGACGCTGGCGAGAATCACCGAATCGGATTCGTCGTTGATGGCGGATACCGGATAGGCCGCCATCACGATCGGCTTGTTGGTGGGCCTGGCGAGCAGAAAATCGCTCAACACGAAGTCGCGGCTCTGCCGCGCCTTGATGAGATAGCCCCGGTCACTGAGGTCGAGACCGACGTACATATTGTTGGTCGAGCATTGCACCCGTCCGTCCCCGCCGACAAACAGCAGGGTACGGATCCACGGCAGGTTGGCCGGCAGGCTGGCGCGCAGGATGTCGCAGCTGCGGCCGACGCCGCCGGAGGAGGCGCGAATATAGGCCGCCGATTTCAGGATGGCTTCGACCGAGGAGACGACTTCGCGCTGGGCCTCTGCGCTGTGCTGGGCGAGGGTGGCGAATTCGCGGGAGGCCAACGCGACCTGCTTGCCGCGGGCCTCCTCGAGCGAACGGGCGCGTTCCAGCATCAAGGGCGTCACCAGGATCAGCGCCAGCAATGCAAGCCGCGCGCGGATTCCGAGAAGCTTCTTGAGTTTCACTCTTTTGCGGTTGAAACTAACGCGTGACATCTTCGTCCCCCCACCCCAGATGCAAGGTAATGGGAAGGGTTCAAAAAGCCTTTCCCGAACTCGGTAAAATTCGAATTACCCCGTAACTTTACGAGCCACGGACGACATGACGCCGCAAAATCCCTCGCCGATAACCGCGCCTTTACCAAGCGGGCTCGCGACCGTGCAGCAGGAGATCGCACGCGCCTGCCGGGAAGCGCGCCGCGACCCGGCGTCGGTGATACTGGTCGCCGTATCCAAAACTTTCGCAGCCGACGCCATCACGCGCGTAATCGAAAACGGACAGCGCGTTTTCGGCGAGAATCGCGTGCAGGAAGCCAAGGCGAAGTGGCCAGGGTTAATGGCGGCTTACCCCGGCCTCGCATTGCACCTGATCGGGCCGCTGCAATCCAACAAGGCGAAAGAGGCTGTGGCGCTGTTCGACGCCATTCATTCGGTCGATCGTCCGAGCATTTGCGAAGCGTTAGCCAAGGAAATCGATTCCCAGAAGCGCCAGCCGCAATTGTTCGTCCAGCTCAATACCGGCGAAGAGCCGCAGAAGGCGGGCGTCGCGCCGGCCGAGGCCGACGGCTTCATCGCCAGCTGCCGCGACAAATACGGCTTGAAAATTTCCGGCCTGATGTGCATTCCGCCGGTCAACGAGCCGCCGGCGCCGCATTTCGCGCTGACCGCAAAGATCGCCGCGCGCAACGGGCTTGCGAGCCTGTCGATGGGCATGAGCGCCGATTTTGTCACCGCGATCGCGTTGGGCGCGACCCATGTCCGCGTCGGCTCGGCGATCTTCGGGGCGCGGTGAGATTTGTCGTCTCGGCGAGATGGTCGCGCTCCCCCTCGCCCCGCTCTTGCGGGGAGAGGGTTAGGGTGAGGGGCTGCTTCCGCAAATTCTGCAGAAGATGAGTACGCGGCGACTCCCCTCACCCGGATTGCATTGCATGCAATCCGACCTCTCCCCGCAAGCGGGGCGAGGTGTAGAAATTCTCGCCTACTCGAACCTCACCGACGCCTTTCCCAACACCCCAAAATCGGCCTCGAACAAGTCGCCCGACGCGATCGGCAGCGGCGGGTGGCAGGTGCCGGTCGTCACCACTTCACCCGCGCGCAGCGTCACGCCGAGCTCACGCAGTTCGTTGGCGAGCCAGGTCAGTGCGATCAGGGGATCGCCGAGCACATTCTTTCCATGACCGATGAATTTTCTTCCGCGCAGCGTAATGACCGGTCTTTCCTCGACCAGATCGAGCCCGCGCCAGTTCGCCTTGGTTGGCGCGCCGAGCACGAACAAGTGCGCGCAGGCATTGTCGGCAATGATTTGCTCCGCTCCCGCGCTGACGAAATCGGAAAACCGCGAATCGGGAATCTCGATCGCCGGATGCAGGGTGCCGACCGCGTCCAGGACCTCCCGCACCGTGTAAGCCCGGGGTCGCGGCGGCAGGTCGGCCTGCATGCGGAAGGCGAATTCGGGCTCGCCGACCCGCATTTCGTTTCCCGCCATCGAGGCCGTGCCGCCATCGGCGATCACGGTTTCGGGCAGGATGCGCCCGGCCATCGGGCCGTCGACATTGATGTGCTTCTGTCCCGCCTCGCTGGTGGCGGCGATCTTCCAGCCGAACCGTTTTCCGCTCGAGTAATTCTCGATCCGCGCCTGGATCGCATAAGCCTCGCTGCGGTCGGAAGGGCGCAGCGGCTTTTCGAGGTTGGCGAGCTTGGTGCCGGCGCGCCAATGATCGTGCAGCGTCCGTGACGCCGCCGCTATCTGTTTCTCGTCGAGCATCTCTTGCTGTCCCTCGATCCCTACCCAATCACGATCTTCGTCTGCGGCCCCAGCCGCTGCAACAACCGCAACATCGCCGCCTTGGTCATCGACACGCATCCAGCCGTCGGACCAAAATTGTCGCGCGCCAAATGCAGGAATACCGCGCTGCCGCGGCCCGTGATTCGTGGCGACGTGTTGTGATCGATCTCGACGACGAAGTCGTAGAGGTGGTCATCGCGCATTAGCCGGTCGCCGCTGCGGGCCGCGTCCAGCCGCACCGGTCGGTTGTAGTGGCGGCTTGAAGGGTCTTCGCACCAGGCGTCTTCGGGCCCGATGGCGCGGACGGCCAGGAATGTCCGTGGTCTCGGGTGGCGGTCGGCGCGCCACCACAATTGCCGCGGCCGGAACGTGCCCCTGGGGGTCCCGCCATCGCCCTCGCGTTTGTTGGCCATGATGCCGCCCCGCCCCAGTGCGACCGGCACAGTCCTGCCGCCAGCCGTGAGCCAGCCCCGGCGCGGATTGCCGGCGGCCGCTCGAACGCTTATCGCGGCCAGCGGCCGATCACGCGGATGTGTTTGATAAGCAATTGAAATATCGGAATTTTCCATTCGATTGACGAATCCCTAAATGGTCTGCCCCGCCCGCAAATGCCTCAATTCCCCATTACAGGACATTCATCTAAACGACCGCGAATTCTGGGGTAGACTGTGCTTCGGCTTGTGAATCTGTAACAGCCTCCTACCTCAAGACGAATAAGACCTGACTTAACGCGACTCTACCCAACCGGACGAAGGCTAAAGGCGCTTACCTGCACCCGCTGCCCCCCAGAGGATTGTACCCATGGCCAATGCCCGCAAGATCCTGATCGTGGATGACGACACCGATCTGCGCGATACCTTGGTGGAGCAATTATCGCTGCACGACGAGTTCGAGGCCTCAGCCGTCGACACCGGCGCCAAGGGCGCCAGCGCGGCCAAGGCCAATGCCCCCGATCTGGTGTTGATGGATGTCGGGCTGCCGGATACCGACGGGCGCGAAGTCGTGCGCTCCTTGCGCAAAGGCGGCTTCAAGGCGCCGATCATCATGCTGACCGGGCACGATACCGATTCCGACACCATCCTCGGGCTCGAATCCGGCGCCAACGACTATGTGGCAAAGCCGTTCCGATTCGCGGTGCTGCTGGCACGGATCCGGGCGCAGCTCCGCCAGCATGAGGCGAGCGAGGACGCGGTGTTTTCCGTCGGTCCTTACAGCTTCCGGCCCGGCTCCAAGATGCTGACCGGCGCCAATGCCAGGAAGGTGCGACTGACCGAGAAGGAGACCGCGATCCTGCGGTTCCTGTATCGCGCCGGCCAACTGCCGGTCTCGCGCGAGACGCTGCTGCAGGAGGTCTGGGGCTATAATTCGGGCGTTACCACCCACACCCTGGAAACCCACATCTACCGGCTACGCCAGAAGATCGAGAAAGATGCGGCCAATCCCGAGATCCTGGTGACGGAAGCCGGTGGCTACAAGCTGGTGCCGTGATACGATTCGGGCCGCGATTCGTATTATTTTCATTTAGCGCGCCCCGAATACCGGTTCTGCATGTCGATCGAAGATGATGTTGCCCTGCTCGAGCGTGTCCCGACCCTGCGGCTGTTGGGAACGCCGGCGCTGCGCATGCTGGCGATCGGCTCCGAGCAGCGCAATATCGGGCGCGGCGAGATGTTGTTCAGTGCCGGCGACGATGCCGATGCCGGCTTTATCGTTCAGCGCGGCGCGTTCCGGATCGAGGACGGCAGCGGCGCCGAAATGATCGCGGGTCCCGGCGCGTTGATCGGCGAACTCGCGCTGATCACCGCGATGCGGCGGCCGTCGACGGCGATCGCACTGGAAAATTCCTCGGTGATTCGGGTGGCGCGCAGCCTGTTTCAGCGCGTGCTCGAAAGCGATCCCGCCGCGGCGCGCCGGCTGCGCGATGAATTCGCCGCCCGCACCAGCCAGATCGCCAGTGATATATTGATGGCCGGCGCCAAGCTGAGTATTTGATTCCTGCTGTCGTCCCTGCGAAAGCAGGGACCCATACGCCGCGGCTTCTCGATAAGGCGCGGTGGCGGACGGCTTCTGCAATAAAATAATAAGCATCGGTGGTTATGGGTCCCTGCTTTCGCAGGGACGACGAGGCTTCACACCTCCAGCGTCACCGTCACGGGCACGTGGTCGGATGGCCGATGCCAACCGCGCGCGTCGCGGGCGATCGTGAAGTCGCTGACACCGTCTTTCAGCGCGCGCGATACCCAGATGTGATCGAGCCTGCGGCCGCGGTCGCCCACCGTCCAGTCGGCGGCGCGATAACTCCACCAAGTATAGACTTTTTCCGACAGCGGAATGCGTTCGCGCGCGACATCGATCCATTCGCCATGCGCCTGCGCCGCCAGGAGCTTCTCGCACTCGATCGGCGTGTGGGAGACGACCTTCAATAATTGCCTGTGCGACCAGACGTCGTTCTCATGCGGCGCGACATTGAGATCGCCCACCAGGATGTGGCGATCGTCGCCGCGCGGATGCAGCGGCTCGCAGGCTTTCATCTCGTCGAGGAATTGCAGCTTGTGGCCGAACTTCGGGTTGACCTCGGGATCCGGAATATCGCCGCCCGCCGGGACGTAGAAATTATGCACCACCAGCGGCTTTGCCAGCTGCGCCTTTTCACCGAACGCCACCGAGATGTGACGCGAATCGATGTTGTCGCAGAAGGTTCGGATATCGGTGGTCTCGAACGGCAATTTCGAGACCACGGCGACGCCGTGATAGCCCTTTTGCCCGTTCAGCGCGACGTGCTCGTAGCCGAGGCGCCTGAAACGCTTCAGCGGAAAGGCGTCGTCGATACATTTTGTCTCCTGCAGACACAAGACGTCCGGCCGCACCGCCTTGATGAATTTGGCGACCAGGTTGATGCGCAGGCGCACCGAATTGACGTTCCAGGTGGTCAGGGAAAACCGCATCGGGAGGATTTATCAGGGGAAAGTCAAAAAGGACACGCCTCATCCTGAGGAGCGGCCGCTTGGCCGCGTCGCGAAGGATGAGTTGATTGTGCGGCCATCCTTCAAGACGCGCGCAAAGAGCGCGCTCCTCAGGATGAGGGTCGGTGGTCACGGCTGGGCGCGGTTTCTAACCCGGCGGCACGGCGTAGTTGGTAAAGTCGATCTTGAACAGGCCGGGATCGACCTTTTTGGTCGAATCCAGATTATAGACCGCGACCGTGGTGTCGTAGCCCTGCGGGTCGGTCACGGTCCATTGCTTGAGCTGGCCGTCCTTGGCGCCGACCATCAGCATCAACCGGCTGGTACCGATCAGCGCCTGCTTCTCCTCGATGGTGACGCTGACGAAAACATCATCGGCGGTCACGTTCACCACGTTGGTGTCCTTCAACAGGTCGATGCGGTCCGACAACAGGTAGCGCAGCGGCGTCTGCGACAGCGGATAGATGTCCTGGGTCGCAAGCTTGCGGTCGCGCACCGCCACCGACGATCCGTCGGCGATGATATCGATCGGGCTCGGCGGCTCGTATTCGAAACGCACCTTGCCCGGCTTCTGGATATAGAAATCGCCCTTGGTCTTGCTGCCGTCGGGCCCGACCTGGACGAAATTTCCGACCAGCGTCTGCAGCGAGGACAGATACGAACTCACCTTGGCGGCCTGCGCCTTTTGATTGGTATCGAAGCTCGCGAAAATATTGGCGGGAATATTTCGGTGCGGATCGGGGATCACCGGATCCGGAGGCGCCGCCGGAGTTGCGCCGGTTGTCAGCGGGCCCTTCTGCGCATCCGATACACTCATCTGGACGTTGCTGCGCGCCTTCGGCGCGGGCTTCGGAATCGGCACGTTTTGCGCGGAGGCGGACGTCATCACCGACATAACCGCGGACGCTGCGATCAGCAACGCGAAGGCGCGGCGCATGGCTGTGCCAACGATTCGTTCGGTGATCTCAAGTTTGGGATTTCTGTTCAACGCGTGGTCCTGTCAGGCTTTCGGGCATTTTATCGTGGTTTCGGACAAAGGAGGTATCGTTTTTCCGTGAAAACCGGCAGCTCCTTGCCTCGATGCGTATCTCAAAAGCGGCTTTCCTCCTCTTCGACCAGGATCTCGCGCTTTCCGGCATGATTGGCCTGTCCGACGATGCCTTCGAGTTCCATCCGCTCCATCAACGAGGCGGCGCGGTTATATCCGATCTGCAGCCGGCGCTGGATATAGCTGGTGGAGGCCTTGCGGTCGCGCTTGACGATCGCCACCGCCTGCGTGAACAGGTCGCCGCCGCCATCGCCGCCCATGCCGGTGGAATCGAACACCGCGCCGTCTTCGTCGGTGGGCTCTTCCGCTGTGACCGCTTCGAGATATTCCGGCGCGCCCTGCGTCTTGAGATGGCGCACCACCTTCTCGACTTCTTCGTCGGAGACGAAAGGTCCGTGCACGCGGCTGATGCGGCCGCCGCCGGCCATGTACAGCATGTCGCCCTGTCCGAGCAGTTGCTCAGCGCCCATTTCGCCGAGGATGGTGCGGCTGTCGATCTTCGAGGTAACCTGAAACGAGATGCGGGTCGGGAAGTTCGCCTTGATGGTGCCGGTGATGACGTCGACCGAGGGCCGCTGGGTGGCGAGCACCACATGCAGGCCGGCGGCGCGCGCCATTTGTGCGAGTCGCTGCACCGCGCCTTCGATATCCTTGCCCGCGACCATCATCAGGTCGGCCATTTCGTCGACGATGATGACGATATAGGGCAACGGCTCGAGATCGAGTTTTTCGTCTTCGTAGATCGCCGTGCCGGTTTCCTTGTTGAAGCCGGTATGCACCGTTCGCGTCAGCTCCTCGCCCCTGGATTTTGCCTCCACCAAGCGGGCGTTGTAGCCGTCGATGTTGCGCACGCCGAGTTTGGACATTTTCTTGTAGCGCTCTTCCATCTCCCGCACGGCCCATTTCAGCGCGACCACCGCCTTCTTCGGGTCGGTCACCACCGGCGTCAGGAGATGCGGAATGCCGTCATAGACCGAGAGTTCGAGCATCTTGGGATCGACCATGATCAGGCGGCATTGATCCGGGCGCAGCCGGTACAACAGGCTGAGGATCATGGTGTTGATGGCGACCGATTTGCCGGAGCCGGTGGTGCCGGCGATCAACAGATGCGGCATGCGCGCCAGATCGACGATGATGGAATCGCCGCCGATGTTCTTGCCGAGACACAGCGGAAGCTTCGCCACCGATTCGTTGTAATCCTTGATTGCCAGCAATTCGCGCAAATAGACCTTTTCGCGATGCGGGTTCGGCAGTTCGATGCCGATGGCGTTGCGGCCGGGCACCACGGCGACGCGCGCCGAGAGCGCGCTCATCGAGCGTGCGATGTCGTCGGCAAGGCCGATCACGCGCGAGGATTTGATGCCTGGCGCGGGCTCGAGTTCGTACAGGGTCACGACCGGGCCCGGGTGGGCCTTGACGATCTCGCCGCGGACGCCGAAGTCCCCGAGCACGCCTTCCAGCGCGCGCGAGTTGTTGTCGAGTTCCGACTTGCTGAGCGGCTGGCGGTCGGAGGCCTTCGGCGCGGTCAGCACGTTGATCGGCGGCAGCTCGAAGCGGTCGGACGATTTGCGCGACGCCGCGCGGGCCGCCGGCTTCTTGCGCGGGGCGCGCGCGACCGGAACATCCTCTTCCTCGTCGTCTTCGCCGTCGTCGAAATCTTCTTCGGCGGGGGCCAATGATGGTCCGGCGCGGCCGCCGAGGCTGGGCTCCTGGCGTTCGAACGAGATGGCACGCGGCGCCGGTGCGCTCGAGACCAGCGAGCGATAGGCCGCGGCCAACAACCATCCAAGCCGCGCCTTCGTGCTCATCAGCGCATGAAACGCCCATCCGAGCGAGACCGAGCCAGAGTCCTCTTCCTCGGCAAAGGGCGCGTCATCGTCCTCGATCTCGGTCAATTCCTCTTCCTGCGGCCGCGAACCAAAGCCTGCGGCGATCAGGAAGGTGGCGACGGAGCCGGTGAAAAGAACGAGGCCGAGCGCGAGGCGATAGACAAATCCGGGCGGACCGAACACCACCGCGGGCGCACGCACCATCGCGTCGCCGACGACGCCGCCCAGCCCGGTCGGCAGCGGCCAGGCGCCGCCGTGCGGCCAGCAGCTTGCAAATCCCGCCGAGATCACCGTGCAGAGGATCCAGCATCCAAGCCGCAGCGCCTCGCGGTCGAAACTGCGGTGGGTCAGCATGCGCCAGCCCCACACCGCCACGGGCATGATCAGCATGATCGCGCCGAGGCCCAGAATCTGCATCAGCAGATCGGCGCCGATCGCGCCGGGATAGCCGACGACATTGCGGATCGCGCGTGACGTCGCGTGGCTGAGGCTCGGATCCTGCACCGACCACGTCATCAGCGCCGTCGCCGCCACCCCGGCGAGCGCGATCAGGCCAAGCCCTGCGAGTTCGCGCAGGCGCCGCATCAGGGCGTCGCGGATCGCGGCCGGCAGATGGCCGACCAGGGGAATGACGCGTTCGATCGCCGGCGTGCCCATTTAAGCCTTCGCGACTAGGTTGTTACGTTTGCGCATGATCTCTTCGCAAGACCCGTTCCCATTTTCATGGACCATGCCTTAGTCCAGAATTTCGACCAGCCGGTGCAATGCCTCGGCCGTTGTTTCACTGTCCGCTACCAGCGCCAGGCGGATGTAGCCTGCGCCGGGATTAGAGCCGTCGGGCTGCTGGCGCGCCAGATAGCTTCCGGGCACCACGCGCACGCCGCCGTCCTTGTAGAGTTTGATCGTCGCCGCTTCGTCGCCGCCGCGTTCCGAGACGTCGAGCCAGACGCAGAAACCGCCGGCGGGCCTCGCATAGCCATAACGATTGCCGAGGATCTGGTCGGCGAGATCGAATTTGATCCGATAGAGCCTGCGATTTTCCTCGACATGCGCCTCGTCGCTATAGGCCGCGATTGCGACGTGCTGCAGGGGCACCGGCACCTGCGGCGCCGCGACATTGCGCAGCTCGTGAAACAGGCTGAGAAATTTCTTGTCGCCGGCGGCGAAGCCGACGCGCATGCCCGGAAGGTTGGAGCGCTTCGACAGCGATTGAAACGCCACCACATTGGCAAAATCGGGCCCGGCGCATTCCAGCATGCTGCCGGGCGCCTGCTTGGTGTAGATTTCCGAATAGCATTCGTCGCTCAGAATCATGAAGCCGAAGCGGTCGGCGAGTTTTTTCAGATGGCTGAAATACGCGCGCGTCGCGACCGCACCTTGCGGGTTCGCCGGCGAAGCGATGTAGATCGCAACGGTGCGCGCCAGCGTCGCATCATCGAGCGAATCGAGGTCTGGCAAAAATCCGTTGGCGAGCGTGGTCGGCAGATAGATCGGCTCGCAGCCGGCGGCGCGGGCGCCGGCGGCATAGGCGGGATAGAACGGATTCGGGATCAGGATCGCAGGTTTGCCCTTGCGCTCGCCGACATACCGGGCGGCCGTCAGGGCCGCGAAGAACAGCCCCTCGCGGCTGCCATTGAGCACCAGAAGCTCGGTCTCGGGATCGACCGGCCGCGGCATCCGGAACCGGGTGGAAAGCCAGTTCGCGGCCGCCCGCCGGAACGTCTCGATGCCCTTGGCGATCGGATAGCGGCCGAAATCGGCAATGTGCTTGGCCAGTACAGGGCCGACAAACGCCGGCACGGGATGCTGCGGCTCGCCTAATGACAGTATTATCAATGGCTTGCCTGGCTGGTAGGGGGCCAGCAATTCGGTCAGCCGTGCGAAGGGCGAGCGCTCGCTGTCAGGGGTGCCGGCGCGCTCCGGCGCAAGGGATGAAGCGGTCATGGCCATACTTAAAAGCGCCAGCACTGTTGGGCCGCCGATCGCGAGCGTGTGACCGGCTTCAAACGGATCAAATCACCATAGATACGGCGAGGTTAAGACGCGATTAACCATCGACGGAACTGGACAATTTGCAAGGTATTACCATATTATTTTGAGGTATTACCTTGGAGTGAAACGATGGCAACGACAGTTACAAGCAAAGGTCAGGTGACGATCCCAAAGCCGGTCCGCGATCACTTGGGGATCGTTCCGGGTAGCCAGGTCGCGTTCCGGCGCGCTGCTGACGGCAGCATCGTCATCGAGAGGGCGGACGCGAGCGAGCCGCAGCCCAGCAGATTTGCCAAAGTCCGGGGCTCCGCAGGGCCGGGCATGACGACCGACGAGCTAATGGCCCTGCTGCGTGGCGAGTCAGAATGACGCTGATCGATTCAAACGTACTGCTCGACGTCGTAACCGATGGCGAAGTTTGGGCGGATTGGTCTCAAATTCAGCTTGAACGAGCGGCTCTGCATGGGCCGCTAGTTATCAATAGCGTGATCTATGCCGAAATTTCCACACGTTACGCGACGGTTGACGCCGTTGACTCCATGCTCATCGATCTCAACATCGATGTAGCGATGACTCCGCGTTCCGCCCTGTTTCTCGCGGGCAAGGCTTATCTTCAATACCGCGCAGCCGGAGGAATGCGCACGGGCGTTCTGGCGGATTTTTTTATCGGCGCCCATGCAGCAGTCGAAGGACTACCGTTGCTGACGCGGGACTCGCGGCGCTATCGCCATTATTTTCCTACAGTGGTGTTGATCGCGCCCGAAGAAGAGAGATAGGCCGCCCCGGTTGCTATCCGTGCTGCGATCTGGGCCACTCCGAAAAAAGAAAGGGGCTCCAACTTGCGCTGGAGCCCCTCAACAGTCTGGGCATTGCCGGGTATGTGCCCAAACCGTAGTTCTGGACGCGACCTAACTAGATCGCGCCCCGGGGAGAACTCACATATTGTAGGCGCGCTCCGTGTGCTCGGTGATGTCGAGACCTTCACGCTCGCTCTCGACGTTGGCGCGCAGGCCGACGATGACGTCGACCACCTTGTAGAGGATCGCCGAACCGATGCCCGACCACACCAGCGTAGTACAGACGCCCCAGGTCTGGGAGATCATCTGCGCCGCGAAGTCGTAGTCGGCGATCTTGCCGGTGGTGTAGTCCA
>Ga0209733_1000036_pt1 | contig 15117 bp, 8 predicted proteins | sample BlaSpr_A8_OM2_M1_FD_187976 | JGI IMG/M metagenome (GOLD analysis project Ga0209733, IMG submission 187976) | Forest soil microbial communities from Thunder Bay, Ontario, Canada - Black Spruce, Ontario site 2_A8_OM2_M1 (SPAdes) (version 2) | ecosystem: Environmental > Terrestrial > Soil > Boreal...
GGATAGTTGGACAAGGGCAGACCACTGTCTCTGGTTGCGTCACTTATGTTCCGCGCGGTTTTTGAGTATCCAAATCGGATACTGTGGGTGAAGCCTCCGGTATTGAAGTCGAAGCCCGCCACATGCGCCCGGCTAACATTTTTGCCGGCGTACACAGAAAAACCCAACCCTCCGTTTGCCGTAAATGAGTTCTGGAAGTAGCTGAAACGGTAGAACGCGTGTGACGAATTCGAGCGCTGATAATCCGCCTTGGCCATGAGATCATTCTCGTGGTACGGGGAGCTGAAGTTTCCGGAGAATTGTTGAAAAGGGGCGGCCACTAAGACCGGCGCTTGTTCATGCTGCAGCGTGCGCTCTCCGTCCAGAAAGTAAAAGAACTTGTTCCTGATGATCGGCCCGCCCAACCGCCCGCCGTACTGAGAGCGCTGAAACGCTGTGGAAAGTCCAGGAGGCGCGGGCAACGCCGCAGCCAGCGAGCTGTCGCGCAAAAAGCTGAAAGCCTCGCCGTGAACGGCGTTGGTCCCCGAACGCGTGGTTACGTTCACCGAGCCGGATGTAGTCAGCTCCGCGGAGAGATCTAGGCTCGATTGGCTGAGTTGGAACTCCTGGATGCCGCTGGCAGGGATGTTTGCTGTGGCGGAGCCGAATACTTCATCGGAAATATCGATGCCGTCCACTTCGATTCGAGCGGTACGACCGAAACGACCGCCGAAGGAGATCGAGGAATAACCATCCTTGCCGAAAGCGAAGTTGGCTGCATCCTGGATTTGAATACCGGGTTCCAACTGTGCCAGATCAAGGAAATTACGGCCGTTGAACGGCAGGTTTTCGATCTGCTCCGCATTCAGCACTCCCTGCACAGTCGCCTGCTCTGCATTCACCTGCAGAGCGGAATCCTGCACTTCGACGAGTTCCTTCCCGTTTCCAATTTGCAGGCTCGCGTTCACGGTCGCTGTGTTGCCCAGGAGCACCGTTGTGGGCACTTCCGCCGAGCTAAAACCCTGTGCAGCGATCCGCGTTTTATAGTCGCCCGGAATCAATGCGCCTGAGTTGAACGCACCAGATGAATTCGTGGTCAGACGAATGATTTGCCCAGTGGCGAGATTGGTGACCGTAACATCGGCTCCGCTGACAACTGCACCGGAGGGATCACTTACAGTGCCCACTATGCTGCCCGTGCCCACTGTCGTCTGGGCAAACGAACGGGGCGTCACACTCAACAGAGCTAAAAGTGCCCACCGCACAACGACGAGGATAAGCGCAAGTCTGGCAACTGTGCTCACAAATCCGCCACCCGCTGAAGCTCGGCGCCAGTGCCGCAAGCACCCGCCATCTAGTTATGGCCGTTCTGTTGGCCGGTAGCTAGTGACTCGTTCACATGCAGCTCTGGCAGACCAATACGGCGGAGCAAGTCCTTGAATCGGGGATCGGAACGGAGAGGATCGAGAAGCTGATCCTCGCTGATCCATCCCAGGGGATCATCTGTGCTGGCCGCAAGGAAGTCGCGGTGACTGTAGGCTTGTTCCAACCAATAGAAAGCGCGGTCCTTGTCGCCCAAGGTCGCGTATAGTTCTGCAGTGCTGACCGGCCCGTAAGCTTGGTGGGTCGCGATGAGATGCTCTAGCGCCCTGGCTGATTCCAGTATCGCTCCGCGGTACCCAGAGGTCGAAAGCGCACGATCCACTTCAGCCGCTACGTCTGGAAAGCCAAACAGCGTCCAAAACTGCTCCAGGTGCGGCATCGCTTCTTTATACATCCCCTTTTTCAGATAGTCCCTGGCGAGGCCAAGGTGCGTGTAGCCATCGTCCGGATCTCGTTTGAGGAACATCTGGTATATGGCAATTGCCCGATCATATTGCCCTCGCAGCTCCAGACCGCACGAGAGGGTGTAATCAAAGAGACGGGCATTGTTGGGATCGAGTTCAAAGGCGATCTGTTGCTCTTTCCAGCCTTCATCCAGTCGTCCCGTAATGTCGAGGAGAGTGCCAAGCTGTCCGTGGGCGTCAGCGCTTTTGGGGTTGAGCGCAACGGCCCACCGGTATTCTTCCTCTGCGCCAGCCCAGTTCCAAGCCGTTTCCCTTATGTCTCCGAGGGTCAGGTGGGCATCCGAAGAATTCGGGTCGAGTTCGACGGCCCGATCCGCCATTCGTCTGGCGAACTCAGAATCCTTGTTCGAGGGCCAAAGAAGCCCTAAATGAGAATTTGCCAGGCCATTGTAGGCGGACGCAAACTTTGGCTCGGCGTCAATTGCCTGCTGGAAATACTCCGCAGCCTTCCTTTTTTCCTCGTCACCGACTCCCTTGCCATATCCGTTTAGGTGGAAGCTGCCCTGAAGGTATACGTCCAATGCTTTGGTATTAATCGGCCGCAACTGCGCCATTGCCGACTGATTTGGTGTAGTGAGTCTTGCTTGAACTTGCCGTGCGATATCCTCGGTCACGTCTCGTTCCAGCGCGAAGACGTCGCGCAAGTCGCGCTCGTAGCCGTTCGCCCACAAGTGTTTGTCGGTTGGGCCATGGATCAGCTGCGCGGTGATGCGCACGCGATCCCCGGAGCGCTGCACGGTTCCTTCGATGATCCCATCCACATTCAACTCGCGAGCGATCTCCGGCAACGATTTTTTGCTTTGCTTGTACTGCATGGATGAAGTGCGCGAAATCACTCTCAACGATCCGATCTGCGCGAGGTCGGTAATCAGTGCGTCGGTCATTCCATCGGAGAAGTACTCCTGCGCTGGATCAGAGGAAAGATTTTGCAGCGGCAGGACGGCGATCGAGCGAATCTGCGACGAAAGGCCTGACCCCGAGTGCCGCTGCCAAAAACTTGCCGGTAAAGCCATCGCTCCAAGAAGCAGGGTGGCCGCAATAAGGCCGAATACAATGCCGCCCCGCGTGGGGTGACTAGGAGACGCGAAGGAGTCATTGGGTGAAGCGCTTGGGAGTTCTACTGCGAAGTTCATAGCAGTGCCGTTTCCACTCACTGGCGCGATGAAACGATAGCCTCTGCGTGGAACGGTCTCAATGAATTTCGGATTTTCCGCGGAATCGCCCAGCGCCTCACGCAGCCGGTTGATCACTCTTTTGAGTGCCAGTTCGTAATCCACAAATGTGTTGTCCGGCCACAGCCGATGCCGCATCTCCTCGCGCGAAACGATTTCCTGTGGATGCTCCAACAGGATGCACAGGGCTTCGAGGGGCTGACGGGCGAGCTTGTGCCTCATGCCGGATTTACGAAGTTCGCCAGCTTCGAGGTCAATCTCGAACACTCCGAACTTGAGAACGCGCGATTGGGTGGGCGTTAGTCCCATCTGCCCTCCTGGGGAGGGAAAGTGCTGCGCAGTTTATCACAATTTTTAGCCGTACCGAACCCGATTTGGGCTCACTCCTGCAGGGACTCGAATGTTTTGAGGTCGCAGAATCAACAGGTTCCGAAGGGACCAACAAAGCACCCTCCTGGTTCTTGACCTTCGGCGTTCTTCGTATAACAGTGCACCGGGGCAAGCACTCGGCTGCAAAATCGATCGACAGGAGGATGTCAATGAAACACAAGGTTGTGAGCGCGACACTTTTGATGATTTGTCTGGCCGCCATGTATATGGGTCTGGCACAGGCAGCGCAGGCTGAAACATGCTCGACCGCCAAAGCAGCAGGCAAGTGGGGATTCACCACTAACGGAACGGTCGTCGGCATCGGACCCAGGGATTCTCTAGGGATTTTCACGCTGGACGAGGCGGGAAATCTGCTGAACGCCAAGGCAACGTCAAGTTTGAATGGCAGCGTCACGGACGAGACGTTTTCCGGAGCTTATACCGTGAATCCCGACTGTACGGGCAAGTTGGCCATTCAGATTTTCGAACTCTCAGGGAACAAAATTCTTGCGGCAACATTGGATCTCGTTTTTGACAACGATGTCCGAGAGCTACGCGCGATCTTCACATCCGCCGTACTGCCCAACAGCACACCCCTCGCAACGGTCATCACTGTTCAAGCGAAGAGGTTGTTCTCGGATCACTAAAGCTCTGGCGGAGCGTTGAGGTGCGGAGCAAGCTGGCTGCGTGGTGTTTAAAGAGGTTCACATGGTTGTAACGAGAGACTAGTCATGACACCAAGAAACTGCCCATCGCTCGTTGCAATGCTATTCGTCACGCTCATCACTGCGGGCAATTCCGGCTGCGGTGGGGGCTCGGCAACCACGCCACCGCTTACTCAACCGGCTCCTCCACAGACTTTTATCATCACTACCACATCCTTCCCGAGTGGCACGGTCAATGCTTCTTACAGCGCCACCCTGCAATCGACAGGAGGAAAGCCGCCCTTGACGTGGAGCCCCACAACGGGGTTGCCTCCTGGTCTGGCGTTGAGTAGCAACGGAACGATATCCGGAACGCCAACCGCGCCGGGCTTCTATTGCTTTGAGGTCCTTGCAACCGATTCCAGCACGCCGCCACAATCTCCGGGCCAGAGCTTGTGCATAGGTATCAACCAACCTGACTCGTCGCATAACGCACTTTTGAAGGGCCATTACGCATTTTTCATCAACTGGTTTGAGCCCTCGATTCTGAAAACTACTGCTCAGATCGCAACGGCAGGAAGCTTTGTCGCCGACGGAGCGGGTAATGTAACGGGGGGAGTTTCTGATACAAACGGTCCGGGCGTAGCGGCGAACCAGCCGTTCACGGGAACTTATGCCCTCGGCGCTGACAATCGCGGTACTTTGTCGATAAGTACCCCAACACAAACAATGGGAACTTACGCATTCTCTGTCGGCTCAATGTCCGCCTCTGGAGTAGCGACCAAAGGCCGTATGATCCGCGCAAGTGGGGTTTCTGCTGCCGGGGAATTCGAGTTACAGGACCCTTCTGCGTTTTCCAATTCAGCGGTTAGTGGCTCGTATGCTTTCGAATTGAGTGGCCGCGGCGCGTTCTCTGGACAGTTGGGCGCTGACGGGGTATTCACGGCGGACGGGAACGGCAGCATAAATACCGGAAACGCCGATGAGAACTTCAACGGGGCGGTCACTGCCAATCAACCGTTGACTGGAACGTACAACATCGCCGCGAACTCGACAGATGGGCGCGGTACAGGAACTCTCACGATCGCGGGAAATTTCGCGTTTTACGTCGTGTCTACCAGTAAAATGTTCATGGTCAGCGCCGATTCAGCTAGCAACCCGCGCGTCTTTACTGGCCGAGCTCTCAAGCAGTCTGGTGGACCGTTCAACAGCAGCTTGCTCTCCGGTGCCAGCGTATTCAGCACAGGAACCGCGGGCGATGTCACGGCGGGCCTCGAAATGTTTGATGGAAGGGTGACCGTGAATGTTCTTCAAGATCAGAAGAATGCTAATGGGACAGTGACGCTCGACAGTACGACCAGTGACACGTACAGCGTCTCCAGTAACGGCCGCGTAACGGTAACAGTAGCGGGCGTCCCGGTTTCTGTTCTGTACCTTGTAAGCGCCGGAACGGGATTCATCCTGAACGCGGACGGCAGCACGGGTTTCTTTGAGCCGCAGTCGGTCGGTCCGTTCACCGAGTCCTCGATCGACGGAGATTTTTTCTTTGGTAATGTGCCGATGCCTGCGCTCTCTCCCGCCAGTTCCGGTGTCGCGACGCTGAAAGCGGGGGCCATTAACTTGACCAGTGACTTAAACGAAGGCGGCACCCTTATTTTTGGCCAGAGTTCGCAGGATTCATACGTAGTTTCAGCTAATGGCAGAGTAACCACCGGATCGGGGAACGAAGTGATTTACGTTATCTCGCCAACGAAGTTCCTGATGATCGATGTAAATCCTACGAACACGACGCTGGGCATCACGGTAGCTGAGCAGTAGCGTGGCATGCAGCCGCAAAACTACACTGTTACTGTCAGGGAGAATTCAGACTCAATCCAGCACACCCCAAACGCAGCCGTTATAGTCCATAGCTCGCGGCGAAACGATTTTCTTTCGGCGCACCACAAGCTGATAAAGTCGGAATCACATATCATCGGGGCTTACACCGATTTGCGCTGCTTGGAGAAAATCAATGAGAGCGAGATGCAATCTCTCCATTGCGGGCCTTACATGTTCCTTGGCTATTTCTCTTGCGGGATGTGGTAGCGGTTCCTCTAGCACCCCACCTACCCCACCACCCACCATAAGCATTCAGCCGCAGAGCCAAGCTGTTACAGCCCCCGCGACCGCCACGTTCAGCGTGACTGCGACGGGAACCGCGCCTCTGTCGTACCAGTGGAGCAAGAACGGGGCAGCCATCAGCGGTGCTACGTCTGCAAGCTACACAACACCGGCGACTACAAGTGCGGACGACGGCGAAAAGTTCACGGTAGTGGTGACGAATAGTGGGGGCAGCGCCATGAGCAACGCGGCCACTTTGAATGTGCATGTGGTTCTGCAGACGATTGCCGTGTCACCGTCCAACTATTCGCTTGATTTAGGGTTCGGCCTTAAGCTTACGGCTACCGGAACCTACAACGACGGCGAGACAAAGGACGTGACGCAGTCTGCCCTCTGGACGTCTACTAACGCGGCCGTGGCAACCGTGGACAACAGTGGTAACGCGATGGGAGTAGGAACCGGGAACACGACAATACAGGCCGCGGTAGGTTCGGTCACCGCCTCGACGACGCTAACTGTTATCCTCCTCGGCCAGCTGAAGAATGCGGGTATTTATACTCAGTTCGAGCGGCGCGGCACACCGTCCGAGTATGGCGGGTCGGGGCAAATTATTCAGAGCTGGACGCAATTTGATTCGGTAGTGGGCAGCACCGTCGCGCAGGAAGTCTCACTGCAACTCGACAAGATGAAGTCAATGGGCGTCAACACTATTACGATCGAGCTGCGTACAGCCGACCCTACCTACACAAGCAACTTTACGCCTCCCGATTGTAACGAGCCGCCGGTACTCGGACTGCAATTCCCGCAGCCGACGCCGACCGAACTGGCGAACCTGCCGCTGTTCCTCGACATGGTGCAGAGCAAGGGCATGAAAGTATGGCTCCGCTTGACCAACACGCACATGGAACAGCAGCCGCCCACTAATTCGCAGACATGGCTTACAGCGGTTTTCAAAGCCATCGGGAAGCACCCGGCGCTCGACCTCGTAACTTTTGATGGAACGAAATACACGCTGCAAACCCCCAACGGTCCAATTTGCGGGACCCCGGCCGAGCCACCGCTGTGGGATGGACCTACGTCGGTTGTGGGCACTTACGTCCAGTGGGCAATCAATTTTGGTATGTCGCAGGGCCTGCCTGCGCCGAAGCTGTCAGCCGAGGCCATTGTGGGCAGTTACTTCGTTGAACAAGAGCCCCCGGCAAGCCCGTTGGAGGGCGCCACAGGCAATCACTTCTGGTCCCCGATCGCTGTTGAAAAAGCGATCTTCGATAATCTCAATATTCCCGCGAACCAGCGCACCTACGCGCTTTCATTCTATGAGCAACGAAAGTGCTCCGGTGCTCAGTCACTGCCGTGCACCGATCTTGACCCGCATGACTGGGCGGATCAAACGCTACAGTATGTTACCGGAGTGGTGGGCAGCGGTCCCCGAATCGTTGCCTCAGAAATGGGTGATCTCCCGCCCGTCGATCAAGTCAACTGGAATACGCAACATGCGATGGAAAGTCTCGTATTCCTCATGCACAAATATGGGATCGATGGCGGTTCGTTCTGGCGTTGGGTGAGCTTTAACACTAGTGAAGATTCCGACACGACGTTGGCGCAGCCGGTGAAGGTCCGAGGCGTACCCTTCGTTTACAACCTGGTGCAAAAAGAGATCGTTGACATGGGCGGCGTTCACTTACCGGGCGTGCCGAACGGCTTATTCGATGGTCTGGTGGGCGCAAACGGTGTGCCACTCGACTGGACGGCGAGCGGTAGCGGCACAGTCGCTCAATATTTGTTGACGCAGGATCCGGGCGAGCCCGAAGTACCTTCGCGTGGCGATTACGCAATGCGGATGATTACGGGGGCAGGAGCCAGCGATTCTGTGACGGCGACCAGCGCGACGATTCCTGTCGTCCCCGCGACCACTTATACCACGACCTCAAACTTGCGCTTTGCCTGGACCGGCGATCCCAATCCAACGGGACCATCCGCATCGCGCCCGCAGGTGTTTATCACGATTTCCTATCTCCAGCAGAACGGAACGCCTTCATCCATACATTTTCAGGACATGTTCGCGTATTTCCAGCAGGACAGCACGAATGGCTTCGCCACTTTCCCGGTACAGTACGCGACGCCAGCTGACGCAGCGTTCGTCACGATTCAGTTTGGCGTGGCACGCAACGGATTGCCCAACACGATCACCCTCGACATACAAAACGTTCGTTAGCGAAGCGCACGAAGAGGCATTACTCGGCATCATGGATGTCACGGGCAAGCTCAAAAGTGCGTGGGCACCATGTAGTGCGCAGCCCGACAATAACGACGGTCCGGCAGCGCCTGACAGTGAGAAACATGTTGGGCGCGAGAGGAATCGCCATGATGACTCCATTTAGGACTTTATTGCGGATCATCCTTGTACTTTTGCTACCCTTCATGGCGGGATGCGGTGGCGGCTCGGGAAGTCCACCCCCTCCTCAGGTCACCGTTTCGGTAGTTGGTCCCTCGGACACACTCAACACGGGAGCGCCCTTTCTCTTCACTGCGACCGTGCAAAATGCCGCAAACACAGCGGTCAATTGGTCCGTAGTCGAGCCCGGGGGCGGATCAATCACCGCAGATGGCATTTATACGGCACCCACCGTTGCTGGGACCTATACCGTCAAAGCGGTCTCTCAATTTGACTCCAGCGCTTTCGGCACCGCTCCAGTGACGGTGGTGACAGTCCTAGAGAGCCATATCCCCGGTTACGACGTCGGCGTGGACTACCACGCCTACGGGACTGACATTAATGCGACTGGGTTTATAGCCATTTACAATCAGCCGCAAGTGCGGCAGACCGTGCAAATCCAACTTCAGGGAATGGCGGACCGGGGAGCATCCTCGATACAGACAGCCATTTGGGTCGCCAAGCAACCCGGCAACGATTGTTGCTCGACTGCCCAGGTCACTTTTCCCATGACCGCCCAAGAACAAGCTAACCTCAGTGCCTATGCCCAGGACGTCGCGAGCGTGGTTGGCGCCGGTGGAAACCGGCTGCGCCTTGATATCGCTCTGAACTGGTTGGGCGCCGCAGACTTCACCGTTGGCTCTCCAACCACAACTCTCGGTTCTACCAATCTCAGTCCGGCGGAATTCACCTCTAGCGTTCAGACCACAACTGACCAAGTGTTAGCTGCGGTAAGCGGTGTGATTCGACCCGACGGTATTCGATTGGTGGAAACGATTTTGTTTGACGCCGAACCTAACATCCCGGCACCGGGCGAGACCGCCGGAACTCCAAATGTTGGCTGGTTTCTAACGACGAACTACCCCCATTTTGTGTCCGGCGTTTCCCAGATAGGGATCCGTCCGTCTGTTTATTTCATCGGTTGTGGTCCGCAGGACGTTGTGCTCGATAATACTTATGTCGACTCGGCTTATCCCATCTTGGACGGACATCGTTCCATGTTCTGGGTGTACCGGGGTCTAAAATTCATGATCGATAACGGGCTGCCGCTGCCGTCTGGTCGCGTAGATTTCGACTGCTACATCGATTCCACAGGCGCTACATACGATCAACTCCTGCAGCGCATCTTGGATGACGCTGACGCCACCTTGCCTTCGCTCGGTGTGCCAAAGGTCTATGACATTCCCGAAACGTATTACCTCTCCGACCCAGCCTTGCGTCTTCAATATGGTCAGGCCTTCGCCACTCAAGCGGCGGAGAATTCGCGTCTGCAGCGGGTCAGCTTCTGGACCACGCCCGGTGGCGGACCAAATATGGAAGAGCAGAACTCTGCCTATCCCTTCACTATTGAAGACTTCTTGCCTCCTGCTCCCTGATTGACCATGGCCAGTGACAAATTCAGCTCTAACGCTCTAACGCGTGGTGCGGATACTCCTGTCACACTGGTCTAAAGCGGACCAGTGAGTTAAGAACGCTCCTCACGTTCTCACACGTTGGAAGAGGCTTTGTGGTTCCAACTATCTCTGGGTTCCAAGGGTTAAGACGCCTGTTTACCCTCGGTCAGAGTAAGCATTGCTTATCCGTCCAGAAACCTCCAGCAAATCAAGATACAACCGAGAACGAGGAACGCTTCATGAATGTCAGCCCGTTTCTCATATCGGATTCGTAGTCGGCGAAACTGATTGAGCCAAGCGAAAGTCCGCTCCACGACCCAGCGCCACCGGCCCAGTCCACTACCATGTCCAATGTTGCGCTTTGCCAGAAGAGGCAGAATATGCCGGTCGCATAGACCTTGGCGGATTGCTTCCGCGTCATAACCACGGTCGCCTAGTACGCAATCAGGTCGATGGCGCGGACGACCCCGCACTCCCTGCAAGGTTGGGCTTGCGTCAATCAGCGCGAGGGCTTGCTGTGAGTCGTTACGGTTGGCCGCGGTGAGCTGGATGGCCAGCGGGATTCCCCTTCCGTCGCAGATCAGATGACGCTTGCTGCCGAGCTTCGCTCGGTCGGTGGGGTTGGGACCCGTTTGAGGCCCCCAAAAACCGCTCGCACGGAACTGCCGTCCACGACTGCCCGTGACCAATCAATCTGCCCGTAGCGCGCTAGCCAGTCCAACAAAACGAAGTGGATCAATTGCCAAATGCCCCTCTCCTGCCAGTCGCGCAACCTTCTCCAACAACTCATCCCCGAACCACAGTTCATCTCCTGAGGCAGCATCCGCCAAGGAATCCCGCTTCGCAGAACGAACAGGACGCCCTGGAGGCAAGCGCGATCAGACAGGCGTGGTCTTCCACCTTGGGGTTTGGGTTTTGGAGTCGGAAGGAGCGGTTCGATTAGATCCCACAGGGCGTCGGGAAGAAGAGGCGTGGCCATGAAGACTCCGTACGTGTAGACAGAGATGTTCTACGCTAGCACGCAGAGTGAAAGAGGGCATGTTTTGTTACAGGCTCTAAGGGATTCAGAGCGCGGATACTTATGTCCGCACTCCGAAAGGAACCCACCGGATGCCTACTTGGGGCGTGCTCGGGTCAGCATCCGATGGGCGCCGTTTCTCCTTACTCACGGTGTTGTTTTCAGGAGTATATAAATTAAACTCCACAATCCGCCGACGTTCCGTCTAGTTTTGTAAACCTTCGCCAAATCGCCCACGCACAAGAAAGATCAGAACAGGGAAAGCACGTAGCCCGTCAATCGCGGATCGCGCCGAGCCCTATACGCGTATTGGCTGTGCCGCAGGCTTGCACGAAACATTCCGTGCAAAGCACACATGCGGTGCTCCAGGCACATTACAAGAAGTTTCTGTTCCCATGACACTCGGTGCGTCGCGTATGGTCCGGGACCAGTCAAGTCGGAAGCATTGTCTCAGGCGTGTTTACGCCGGTGCTTGCGAAACACTCAAAGTCGTTCTCACTGATCGACTGCATCTCGGTAGGCGTCGACCGAATGCAGCGAAGCTTTGAGCCGATGCGCAAGCAAGTGGAAGACTGGCAGAGAAGGAATTGACGGACGTCACCGCCAAGGTGGTGATCTACGAGGCATTCGTCGAGGGCAGACTCGAAGCTCCCAAACACCTTGCCCGCACCGTACATGGCCTTTACTTCGAGCCGAAGTACGAGGAGTTCCGGCCGCGAACGATCTGGAGTCTCTCGAATGCCTTCACATCAGCGTTCAAGGAACTGGAGCCCATTCCACAATTCAAGGCGGCAGCGAAGCTGGGTGAATTCCTGGAAGCCCGGTTTTCACAATCGTTCTAGCTTACTAGGCGGTGTCGCCGACCGCCCTTTTCCGGCTATAGTTCCAGTGCCTCAGAGGCTCAATCCGGTTGGTGCTGGTCGATTTCGACCGCGAGAGCTGAAAAAAAATCTGACATGGTCGCATTGTTCCCTCTTGGGCAGATTGGGCCACTTCGGGCGCCTCGGAAGTCCAAGCACAACTCTGCTACCGATCTACAACCCCGCGCTGGGGAACTCCATGCGTGCCTCAAACATAAAGGGAATTGCGAGAAGAAGCTAGGTATTGGCTTCTTTAAGCCATTTTGGACAATGTTCCGGGAAAACCAATTCCAGGAGATCCCGTGCCCCAGTATCGCCGACCCAAGCATAGCCCACCAGTAACAATGTCGCTTGCTCAGGGCTCCTCTTTGTAAGGCTGGGTGGCGAGTATTTCTTCTTCGGTGCTTTTGCATCAGCAGACATCGGGTTACACTCCGGTTGCACATCTACTCTGTCAAGAATAATCCAGGTCTCTAGTTACCATCCCCACTTCTGTTACGAAATCCGAACACGGTCAGAGAAACATGACTTCGGTAATTAGAGGTTGACTCTCTCTTGTGCAACTCTTAGCACAGACACGTCAGGGGAGATGTATGTTGTATAAGTCGCACCAATCTGTTACCGGCACTATCTTAGTCGCCGATGACCAAGCCGCAAACCGCGAACTGTTAGAAGAACTCCTCACGATGCAGGGATTTAAAGTCATCACTGTTTCCGACGGGGCGGATGTCGTTCCAGAGTTGACCAGAACTCAAATCGATCTGGTGCTCATGGACGTAATGATGCCTCGTCTCACGGGTTTTCATGCTTGCGAAAAAATCAAGAACAACCCGGACACGTACTTGATACCCGTGATTTTGGTTACCGCACTTTCTGACAAGCAGGACCGGATCGAGGGTATCAAGGCGGGAGCGGATGACTTCTTGAGCCGTCCGGTCGATAGAACCGAACTGCTCGCTCGCGTAAGGTCCCTTTTAAAGCTAAAGCAGCGCACGGATGAGCTGGAGCGGGCTGAGTCGGTATTGTTTTCGCTAGCGCGGAGCATTGAAGGCAAAGATCCCTACACGCATGGTCACTGTGAACGCCTGGCAGAGTATTCGGCTCGTCTCGGTGAACAACTGGGACTCCCGGAGGATCAAATTACCGCTCTGCGTCGTGCAGGAATCGTGCATGATGTCGGAAAGATTGCTGTACCCGATGCAATTCTGCTGAAGCCTGACCGTTTGACGCCCGACGAATGGACAATTATGCGCGAGCATTCAGTGGTTGGTGAGCGTATTTGCGCGCCGTTGAAGTCTTTCCGCTTTGTACTTCCGATCATTCGACACCACCACGAAAAACTCGACGGCTCGGGGTATCCCGATGGGCTTCGGGGCGAGGCTATCCCCGTTACCGCACGGGTGCTGCAGATTGTCGATGTTTTTGACGCTTTAACTACCAACCGACCGTACAAGAAAGCCTTTTCGATCACCGAAGCGCTGCAAACGATGAAAGAAGAGGTGTCCAAAGGCTGGTGGGATCAGCACATCTTTGATCAATTCGAGCGGCTGGTCAGGACCGGAACAGCAGATTTCCTCTCTCATGGCGCAGCGGCTGCGGGTGCGAACGGCTAGGAATTAGGAGTGCTTTCGGAACATGAGACCAGTCTTGAGCACGTCAGTATCTCGCGTCAGGCATGACGCGACTGGAGTCACGCCCCAAGCAAAGGCACGGCCGAAAGTGGTGCAGCGTACTGCTCTCATCGTTTTGATCATGCTCACGGGACTAGTCAACCAGAGTTTCGCCGCTCCACAAGCGGACCAAGCGAATAGCGAGCCCCTCAAACAACTTAGTCTGGCGGAACTCGGCAATGTAGAAGTGACGACGGCCTCGAAGGAGCCAGAAAAGATCTCGAAGACCCCAGCAGCAATTTTCGTCCTCACTCAGGAAGACATTCGCCGTTCCGGGGCCACCAGCATTCCGGAGGTACTCCGTCTTATCCCAGGAGTGGAGGTAGCACGAATCAACTCCAATCAGTGGTCTGTGAACATTCGCGGACTTGGGAGTGGTTTCTCGAAATCAGTGTTGGTATTGATTGACGGCCGCAGCGTCTATACACCCCTCTATGCCGGCGTGTACTGGGACGTACAGAATGTGTTGCTTGAGGATGTCGAGCGTATCGAAGTGATTCGGGGTCCCGGCGGAACGATCTGGGGCTCGAACGCGGTCAATGGCGTGATCAACATTATTACTCAGAATTCTAAGGATACTCGCGGAACCTACGCATCCACTAGGGCCGGAAACGTCGATCAAAACCAAAGCGGAATTCGCCACGGCGGCAGGCACGGAAACAATCTTAACTATCGAGCCTACGCCATGGGATTTGGCCAAAATCCGGAATTCCACTCCGGGGGCGGTAACTATGACGCCTGGCAACTAGGGCAAGCGGGTTTCCGAACTGACTCCCACCTGACAGACCACGATACCCTCACGGTTCAGGGCGATCTTTATAAGGGAAACGTGGGGCAACAAGTGGGCATCGCCTATTATTCGCCACCTTCTCAAGTAACCGTAAACGCAACGCAAGACGTATCGGGCGGCAATCTCTTGGGACGCTGGCGCCATGAACTCAGCAACACATCTGACGTCCAAGTCCAGGCGTATTATGACAGGACATATCGTATTGGACCGCTATTAGGAGAAGCTCGCAACACCTTTGACATTGACTTGATTCACCACTTCGTCCTCAAGGAGCGAAATGAAGTTATCTGGGGGCTTGGAGCTCGATGGAGTCCCAGCGATTTCATCCAGACTGTCGCTACCCTCAACTTTCTGCCGCATCACCAAGACGACAACATTTACAGCGCGTTCGTGCAGGACCAGATCGCGATCGTACAAAATAAACTCTGGTTGACCCTGGGGTCGAAGTTTGAACACAACATCTTCACTGGTTGGGAGGCCGAACCCAGCGGTCGCGTGTTGTGGACTCCGACTTCCCACCAGACGTTTTGGGCAGCCGTGACACGCGCGGTGCGCACACCTTCCCGTATTGATGAGGACCTGCAACTGACCGCGCTGGTACAGGCAACCCCTCCAGTGTTTGCTTGTATTTGCGATAACGGCCAAGTCTCTTCGGAAACGCTGCTCGGCTACGAAGCCGGATATCGCAAGCTGGTGACGTCTAGCTTTTACGTGGACGTTGCAGCTTTTCATAATAAGTACAACGACCTCGTAAGTTATGGGGACGAGTCGATTTCGATCGTGGCATCGCCGCCTCCCCCCTACACTCTCATTTCACTCTCGGCTGTCAACGGCATCATG
>Ga0209733_1000037_pt1 | contig 15094 bp, 13 predicted proteins | sample BlaSpr_A8_OM2_M1_FD_187976 | JGI IMG/M metagenome (GOLD analysis project Ga0209733, IMG submission 187976) | Forest soil microbial communities from Thunder Bay, Ontario, Canada - Black Spruce, Ontario site 2_A8_OM2_M1 (SPAdes) (version 2) | ecosystem: Environmental > Terrestrial > Soil > Boreal...
AACCCCTGGCAGGCGGTATTGACCTCATGGGGAGTGGTCGGCCGCCCGGTGGCGGTATACAAGCCAGCCGGGCGGTCCGCACGTATAATTGAAATACCTATGGAGACATTACCCCCGGCCGAAAGCGCCGTAGTGCAGCGCATCGCGTCGGATCTGAAGGGACGTCCCGGACCCCTGCTGGAAGTGCTGCACGCCATCCAGGCGGCGCTTGGCTATGTTCCCGCCGGCGCCGTTCCCGTGGTCGCCGAGGTATTGAACCTCTCGCGCGCGGAAGTGCATGGCGTCGTCACCTTCTATCACTACTTTCGCCGCTCGCGCCCGGGCGCCCATACGGTGAGCGTCTGCCAGGCCGAGGCCTGCCAATCGATGGGCGCGGAGGCGCTGACGGCGCACGCGCGGCGCCGTCTGGGCATCGACTTTCACCAGACCAGCGCGGACGGGCGCTTCTCGCTCGAACCCATCTACTGTCTGGGCAATTGCGCCTGCTCGCCCGCGGTCATGATCGACGGCCGGCTATATGGCCGGGTCACGCCCGAGCGCTTCGACGCCCTGGTCGCAGACCGCGCCCCCTCGCCATGACAGCGCTGGTGTACGTACCCGTAGACGCGGGCGCCCTGTCCCTGGGGGCTGGTGAAGTGGCGCTCGCGATTGCTGCGGAGGCCGCGCGCCGCCGAGCCGCCGTCAAGGTCGTGCGCAACGGCTCGCGCGGCGCCTATTGGCTCGAGCCGCTCGTCGAGGTGCTGACGCCTCTCGGCCGCCTGGCGTACGGCCCCGTGACGGCCGCCGACGTCGCCGGCCTTTTCGACGCGGACTTTCTCAACGGCGGCTCCCATGCGTTGTCGCTCGGACCGACGGGCGAGATCGCCTGGCTCAAGGGTCAGCAGCGTCTGACCTTCGAGCGCGTGGGCATCATCGAACCCACGAGCGTTGCGGATTATGTGACGCACGGCGGCTACCAGGGACTCACACGGGCGCTGTCCATGGAGCCGGCCGCGATCGTGCAAGCCATCACGACCTCGGGCCTGCGCGGGCGTGGCGGGGCGGCTTTCCCAACCGGCATCAAGTGGAAGACGGTGCTCGATCAGCCGGCGGGGCAGCAGAAATACGTCACCTGCAACGCCGACGAAGGCGACTCCGGCACCTTCTCCGATCGCATGCTGATGGAAGGCGATCCGCTCACCCTGATCGAGGGCATGACCATCGCCGGCATCGCGGTGGGGGCGACCCAGGGTTACATCTATCTGCGTGCCGAATACCCGCATGCGCTGCGCGCGCTGCGCACCGCCATCGCCGCGGCCCACCAGGCGCGCTACCTCGGCAGCGACGTCGCCGGCTCGGGTAAGCGTTTTGATCTCGAGGTGCGTGTGGGCGCCGGGGCCTACATCTGCGGCGAAGAGACCTCGATGCTCGAGAGCCTCGAGGGCCGGCGCGGCGAGGTGCGCGTGCGCCCGCCCTTGCCGGCGATCAAGGGCCTGTTCGGCCAACCCACCATCGTCAATAACGTCGTGACGCTCGCGAGCGTGCCGTGGATCCTGCAGCACGGCGCAGAGGCCTATGCGAACTTCGGCATGGGTAAATCGCGCGGCACGCTGCCCATACAGCTTGCGGGCAACATCCGCCGGGGCGGCCTGGTGGAGCGAGCGTTTGGCCTCAGCCTGCGCGAGCTGCTGTACGATTACGGCGGCGGCAGCGCGACGGGTAAGCCGATCCGCGCGGTACAGGTGGGCGGCCCGCTGGGCGCTTACATCCCGCCGTCGCAGTTCGATACCGCGGTCGACTACGAAGCGCTCGCCGGCATCGGCGCGATGCTCGGCCACGGCGGCATCGTGGTGTTCGACGACAGCGTCGACATGGCGCGCATGGCGCGCTACGCCATGGAATTCTGCGCCATCGAATCCTGCGGCAAGTGCACGCCGTGCCGGATCGGCTCGACGCGCGGGGTCGAAGTCATCGACCGGATTCTCGAGGGTGTTGACGGCGAGCGCAACGTGCGGCTGCTGGAAGAGCTGTGCGAGACCATGGTGCAGGGATCGCTGTGCGGGCTGGGCGGCATGGCGCCGTTTCCGGTGCAGAGCGCACTCAAGTATTTCCGGGAAGACTTTCGCGGGCCGGTGAAGTAAGGCGCACGAGCGAGGCGGAACATGTACGCGATAGATTACGAAGACTTCGGCACTCCACAGCCTGTGAACGGCGCCGGCGCCGTCACGGTCGAGATCGACGGCCATGCGGTCAGCGTCCCTGAAGGGACCTCCGTCATGCGCGCCGCGGCGCTCGCCGGGGTCAAGGTGCCGAAGCTGTGCGCCACCGACACCCTCAAGGCGTTCGGCTCCTGTCGGCTGTGCCTGGTGGAGATCGAAGGCCGCAAGGGCTATCCCGCCTCGTGCACCACCACCGTGGCCGCGGGCATGAAGATCCGCACCGAGTCGGAGAAGCTGTTGCAGCTGCGCCGTGGCGTGATCGACCTGTACGTCTCGGATCATCCGCTCGAGTGCGCCAGCTGCCCGGCGGACGGTCACTGCGAGCTGCAGGACATGGCGGACCGCGTCGGCATCACCGCCAGCTCCTACGCGCGCGGCGCCATGCACCGTCCCATGGCGACGGATGAGAGCAATCCCTACTTCGCCTTCGACCCGACGCTGTGCATCGTGTGCTCGCGCTGCGTGCGCGCCTGTGACGAGGTGCAGGGCACCTTCGCGCTCACCATCCAGGGACGCGGCTTCGAGTCGAAGGTGGCGGCGAGCCAGGACCAGCCGTTCCTGGAATCCGAGTGCGTTTCCTGCGGCGCGTGCATCGAGTCCTGCCCCACCGGGGCGCTGATGGAGAAGTCCATCATCGGCTTGGGGGCGGCGGAGCGCGCCGTGAGCACGACCTGCGCCTACTGCGGCGTCGGCTGCGGACTGAAGACGGAACTGCGCGGCGAGGGTGCGGACGTGGAGGTGGTGCGCATGGTGCCGGACCGCGACGGTCGCGCCAACCACGGACACGCGTGCGTCAAGGGGCGTTTCGCCTATGGTTACGCCACGCACGCCGACCGCGTCATCAAGCCGATGATCCGCAAGAGCATCCGCGATGAGTGGCGCGAGGTTTCCTGGGAGGAGGCGATCGGCTACGCCGCGAGTGAGCTGCGCCGCATCCAGGCGAAGTACGGCCGCGATTCGATCGGCGGCATCACCTCCTCGCGCTGCACCAACGAGGAGACCTTCCTGGTGCAGAAGCTGGTGCGCGCCGCCTTCGGCACCAACAACGTCGACACCTGCGCGCGCGTGTGCCACTCGCCCACCGGCTACGGCCTGAAGAGCACCCTGGGCGAATCCGCCGGCACCCAGGCGTTCGACTCCGTCATGAAGGCGGACGTGATCCTGATCATCGGCGCGAATCCCACCGATGGGCATCCGGTGTTCGCCTCGCAGATGAAGCGCCGCCTGCGCCAGGGCGCGAAGCTGATCATTGCCGACCCGCGCGAGATCGCGCTGGTGCGCACCCCGCACATCGAGGCGGACGAGTATCTGCAGCTGCAGCCCGGCACCAACGTGGCGCTGCTGAACGCACTCGCCCACGTGGTGGTGACCGAGGGCTTCGTCAAGGAGGCCTACGTGGCCGGGCGCTGCGAGCCGGAGTCGTTTGCAAAGTGGAAGGCGTTCGTCGCCGAACAGCGCAACTCCCCGGAAGCCGCCGAATCCATCACCGGCGTGCCCGCGGAGCGCGTGCGCCGCGCGGCGCGGCTGTACGCGAGCGGCGGCAACAGCGCCATTTACTACGGCCTCGGCGTCACCGAGCACAGCCAGGGCACCACCGCCGTCATGGGGATCGCCAACCTCGCCATGGCCACCGGCAATCTCGGCCGCGAGGGCGGCGGCGTAAACCCGCTGCGTGGCCAGAACAATGTGCAGGGCTCGTGCGACATGGGCTCCTTCCCCCACGAGTTCAGCGCCTACCGCCACGTGTCGGACGCCGCGGTGCGGGCCTCCTTCGAGTCGGCATGGGGCGTGACGCTGCAGGGCGAGCCGGGCCTGCGTATTCCGAACATGTTCGAGGCCGCCCTCGACGGCACCTTCCGCGGGATGTACGTGCAGGGCGAGGACTTCGTGCAGTCCGATCCCAACACGCACCATGTGAGCGCCGCCATGGCGTCCATGGAGTGCGTCATCGTGCAGGACCTGTTCCTCAACGAGATCGCCAAGTTCGCACACGTGTTCCTGCCCGGTTCCTCGTTCCTCGAGAAGGACGGCACCTTCACCAACGCCGAGCGGCGCGTGTCGCGGGTGCGCAAGGTCATGGAGCCGCTCGCCGGCTACCAGGACTGGGAAATCACCGCGCTGCTCTCCAACGCGCTCGGCTATCCGATGCACTACGCGCACCCCTCCGAGATCATGGAGGAGATCGCGCGCCTCACGCCGACCTTCACCGGCCTCACCTACGAGAAGCTCGACCGCCTCGGGAGCATCCAGTGGCCGTGCAACGAGGCGGCGCCCGAGGGCACGCCCACCATGCACGTGCACCAGTTCGTGCGCGGCAAGGGCAAGTTCTGGCCGACCGAATACGTGCCCACTACCGAGAGCACCACCAGCCGCTTCCCGCTGATCCTGACCACCGGGCGGATACTGACGCAATACAACGTCGGCGCGCAGACGCGCCGCACCGGCAACGTGGTCTGGCATGCCGAGGACATGCTGGAGATCCATCCGCACGACGCCGAGGTGCGCGGCATCAGCGACGGGGACTGGGTGGGGCTGACCAGCCGCGCCGGCGAGATGGTGCTGCGCGCCAGGGTTTCCGAGAAGATCGCGCCCGGAGTGGTGTACACCACGTTCCACTTCCCGGAGACCAATGCCAACGTCGTCACCACCGAGAACTCCGACTGGGCCACCAACTGCCCGGAGTACAAGGTGACCGCGGTCGAGGTGGTGCTGGTGAACCAGAAGGACGCGTGGGAGAAACGCGCCCAGGCCGAGCGCGCTCTGCCGCACCCGGCCCGCCGGCGCAGGCACGATCGCGCCCCCGCCTGAGCGAGGCGCTCACCGCAGCCTGACGATGAGCCCGGAATCGGTGCCCAAGGCGCAAGAGCCGGCCGCGGTGAGCGCGGAACTCGCCGTCGAGCGCTGGTCGCGCGGCGCGCTGGCACACGCCACGGACCTGGTGGCCGAGGAGGTGCCGGTCGCGCTCGTCTATCACGACGTGCCGCACGTGGTGATGCTGGCGACGCCCGCGGATCTCGAGGACTACGCGGTCGGCTTCACCCTGAGTGAGGGCCTGGTGGCGGACGCGCGGGAGATCCGTGGCGTTGAAGTCACCTATGGCGCGGCTTCCGCCGACGTGCACATTACGGTGGCCTGGGAACGGTTCACGCAGTTGCTGCAGCGCCGCCGCAACCTCACCGGCCGGACCGGCTGCGGCCTGTGCGGGGCGGAGCGCGCCGAGGATGCCATCCGCGAGTGCGCGCCGGTGCCGGCCGGCGTCAGCGTCAGCGCCGCCGAGCTGCACGCGGCGATCGAGCAGCTCTCGGGCCGGCAGCCGATCAATGCCCGCACCGGCAGCGTGCACGCGGCGGCGTGGGTCGTGCCGGGAGAGGGGATCAAAGTGGTGCGCGAGGACGTCGGGCGGCACAATGCCCTCGACAAGACCATCGGGGCGCTGTCGCGCGCGCACGCTGATTTCACGGCGGGTTATATGCTCATCACCAGCCGCGCCAGCTACGAGATGGTGCAGAAGTGCGCCACCGTCGGGATCTCGTTGCTGGTGGCGCTGTCGGCGCCGACGGCCTTCGCGGTGCGTCTGGCGCGGCGCGCCGGGCTCACGCTGGTCGCGTTCGCGCGCGCCGACCAGCACGTCGTGTACGCGCACCCGCACAGGTTGACCTGAGACACGGGCCGCAACCATGAACATCGACCTGCTCATCAAGATGACGAACGAGATCGGCGCGTTTTTCGCCGGCACGACGGATGCGCCGCAGGCGTCGCGCGCCGTGGCCAATCACCTCAAGCGCTACTGGGAACCGCGCATGCGCGCGCAGATGATCGCCTACTACGAACAACGCCAGGGCGCGGGCCTGACGGATCTCGCCAAGAACGCCGTGGCGCTGATGGCCGCCGAAAGCAAAGCCCAACCCGCTGCCAGCGCCGCTCCGCCGGGCGCCAAGGCATGAGGCCGGGCGAGCCGGGCAAGGCGCTCATCTGCGGCTCACTGGCGTTCGACACCATCATGGTGTTCGGCGATCGCTTCGCCAGGCACATCCTGCCCGACAAGATCCACATGTTGAACGTCTCGTTCCTGGTGCCGCAGCTGCGCCGCGAATTCGGCGGCTGCGCCGGGAACATCGCCTACAACCTGAGCCTGCTCGGTGACGTCGCTTATCCCATGGCCACTGTGGGGCGCGACTTTGGACCGTACCGGGAGTGGATGGCGCGCGCCGGCGTACCCGCCAATCACGTGCGCGTGATCGATGCGGAGCTCACCGCTCAGGCGTTCATCACCACCGATCTCGATGACAATCAGATCACGGCGTTCCATCCGGGCGCGATGCAGCACGCGCACGAGAACCGCGTGACGGACGCCTCTGACATCGCCATCGGCATCGTGGCGCCCGACGGGCGCGAGGGCATGATCCAGCACGCCGCGCAGTTTGCCGCCGCCCGCATCCCCTTCATTTTCGATCCCGGCCAGGGATTGCCGATGTTCAGCGGCGAGGAGCTGGCGCGCTTAGTCGGGCAGGCGACCTGGGTCACGGTGAACGACTACGAGTGGCAGCTGCTGCAGCAGAAGACCGGCTGGAACGTGCGCGAGCTCACGCAGCGCGTGGCCGCGCTCATCGTGACCCGCGGCGCGACCGGCTCCGTCATTCATACCCGCGACGGGGAGATCGCGATCCCGAGCGCGCCGGCCGCGGCCGTGGTGGATCCCACCGGATGCGGGGACGCCTATCGTGCCGGCCTCATTCACGGTCTGCTGCACGGTCTTGACTGGCCGAGCACCGGACATATTGCCTCGCTCATGGGCGCCATCAAGATCGAGTCGCGCGGCACGCAGAATCACCGCTTTACGCGCGCCGAATTCGCGGCGCGGCTGGCGTCGGCGTTTCCCCCGGCGCGCTGAGCAAGGGCGCGGTCAAAAGGTTAAACTGGCAACTTCGGCACGGCAGATGCGGCGGAACGAACTCCATGGCGAATGACTATCTCTTTACTTCCGAGTCGGTCTCCGAAGGCCACCCGGACAAGGTCGCGGACCAGATCTCGGATGTGGTGCTGGACGCGATCCTCGCGGAGGATGCGCGCGGACGCGTCGCCTGCGAGACCCTCGTCAAGACCGGCGTGGTGATCGTCGCCGGAGAGGTCACCACGTCTGCGTGGGTCGACGTCGAAGCGCTGGTGCGCAAGACGGTGCTCGACATCGGCTACAACACCTCGGACATGGGATTCGACGGCGGCAGTTGCGGCGTGCTCAACCTCATCGGCAAACAGTCTCCCGACATCGCCCAGGGCGTGGATCGCAAGGACGAGCGCAAGCAGGGAGCGGGCGACCAGGGACTCATGTTCGGCTACGCCAGCAACGAGACCGACGTGCTGATGCCGGCGCCGATCACGCTCGCCCACCGCCTGGTCAAGCGTCAGGCACAGGTGCGCAAGGCCGGCAAGCTTCCGTGGCTGCGCCCGGACGCGAAGAGTCAGGTCACGCTGCGCTACGAGGACCACAAGCCGGTGGGTATCGAGGCGGTCGTGCTGTCCACCCAACACAGCCCGGAAGTTTCGACCAAGGCGCTGCGCGAGGCGGTGATGGAGGAGATCCTCAAGCCCACCCTGCCGGCGAAGTGGGTGGACAAGCGCACCAAGTACCATATCAACCCGACGGGACGTTTCGTGATTGGCGGACCGGTCGGGGACTGCGGCCTCACGGGGCGCAAGATCATCGTCGACACCTACGGCGGCTACGCGCGCCACGGCGGCGGCGCGTTCTCGGGCAAGGACCCTTCCAAGGTCGATCGGTCGGCCTCGTACGCCGTGCGCTATGTCGCCAAGAACATCGTGGCGGCGGGCCTCGCCGAGCGCTGCGAGGTGCAGGTGTCCTACGCCATCGGCGTCGCCGAGCCGACTTCGATCATGGTGGAGACTTTCGGCACCAGCCGCCTGTCGCGCGAGCGCCTGACACAGCTCATCCGCAAGCATTTCGACCTGACACCCTATGGTCTGCGCGAGATGCTCGATCTGCTGCGACCCATCTACCAGAAGACCGCGACCTACGGCCACTTCGGCCGCACCGAGCCGGAGTTCACCTGGGAGCGCACCGATCTGGCCGAGACGCTCGCCGCCGAGGCCAAGGGGGCACGCGCGGCCTGAGGAAGAAAACGCAGCCGCACGGGCTGCGGCCACGCTTGCTGAGGAGCGTTGCGACGGGCCGAGGCGCGCACCAGGCGCGCGTCGCGCCTGCCAGGCTCAGCAGGCGTCGTGTCATTCATACGGCGCTCGCTCTGACAGCGGAGTATCGAGTATGAACGCCACATTGAAATCCGCCGCCCAAGCGGGCGACTACAAGGTCGCCGACCTGGCACTCGCCGACTGGGGACGCAAGGAGATCGCGATTGCGGAGACCGAGATGCCCGGTCTCATGGCCATTCGCGAGGAGTACGCGCGCACGCAGCCTCTGAAGGACGCGCGCGTCTCCGGCTCCCTCCACATGACCATCCAGACCGCGGTGCTCATCGAGACGCTGCAGGCGCTCGGGGCCCAGGTGCGCTGGGCTTCGTGCAATATCTTCTCCACCCAGGATCACGCCGCCGCCGCCATCGCCGCGCGCGGCACGGCGGTATTCGCCTGGAAGGGCGAGTCGCTCGAGGACTACTGGGAGTACACGCACCGGATCTTCGAGTGGTCCGACGGCGGCTACTCCAACATGATCCTCGACGACGGCGGAGACGCCACGCTGCTGCTGCACCTGGGGGCGAAAGCCGAGGGCGATGCCGGCGTACTCGGCGCCCCGGTGAGCGACGAGGAGCGCGCGCTGTTCGCCGCCATCCGCGCCAGGCTCAAGAGCGATCCGCGCTGGTACTCCACGCGCATCCGCCAGATCCGCGGTGTCACCGAGGAAACCACCACCGGGGTCAAGCGCCTGTACCAGATGGCGAAGGAGGGCAGGCTCGGATTCCCCGCGATCAACGTGAACGACTCGGTCACCAAGAGCAAGTTCGACAACCTGTACGGGTGCCGCGAGTCCCTGGTGGACGCCATCAAGCGGGCCACCGATGTCATGGTGGCGGGCAAGGTCGCGGTCGTGTGCGGTTACGGGGATGTCGGCAAGGGCTGCGCCCAGGCGCTGCGGGCGCTGTCGGCGCAGGTGTGGGTGACTGAGGTCGACCCGATCTGCGCGCTGCAGGCGGCCATGGAGGGCTACCGGGTCGTCACCATGGAGTACGCGGCCGACAAGGCCGATATCTTCGTCACCGCAACCGGCAACTTTCACGTGATCACCCACGATCACATGGTGCGCATGAGGCACAACGCGATCGTGTGCAACATCGGCCACTTCGACAACGAGATCGACGTCGCGGGCCTGAAGCGCTACCAGTGGGAGAACATCAAGCCCCAGGTCGACCATGTCATCCTTCCCGACGGCCGGCGGCTCATCCTGCTGGCCGAGGGGCGGCTGGTGAACCTCGGCTGCGGCACCGGGCACCCGAGTTACGTGATGAGCTCGAGCTTCGCGAATCAGACCATTGCGCAGGTGGAGCTGTTCACGCACCCCGGGAAGTACCCTATCGGGGTCTACGTGTTGCCTAAGCACCTGGATGAGAAGGTCGCGCGACTGCAGCTGAGGAAGCTCAACGTCGAGCTCTCGGTGCTCACCGATGAGCAGGCGCGCTACATCAGTGTCGACAAATCCGGTCCCTACAAACCCGATCACTACCGCTACTGATGAGCGCTCCAACAGCCAACGACGGCGCCGCCGCCGGGCGCACCGCAGCGGCGCCGCCGCGTGCCGCGGGCGGCGCGGTGCTGCTCGACGGCAAGATGGTCGCCGCCAGGGTGCGCGCCGCGGTCGCGGCGCGCGCGGCGGACTTCGCCGCGCGCCATGGACGGCGGCCGGGACTCGCGGTGGTGCAGGTGGGGGAGGATCCGGCCTCGAGCGTGTACGTGCGCAACAAGCGCAGCTCCTCGCAGGAGGCCGGGATCGAGTCCTTCGCACACGACCTGCCGGTGAGCACCAGCGAAGGGCGGATTCTCGCGCTCATCAACGCGCTCAATCACGATGAGCGCGTCGACGGCATCCTGGTGCAGCTGCCTCTGCCTGCGGGTGTGGATACCAATCGCGTGATGGACGCCGTCGACCCCGTCAAGGACGTCGACGGCTTCCATCCGGTGAACACGGGGCTGCTGGCGCAGAAGAGGCCGAGGCTGCGCCCGTGTACGCCCTTCGGGGTGATCCGGCTCGCGCAGGAGTACGGCCTCGCGCTCACCGGCCTGCGCGCGACCGTGGTAGGGGCTTCCAACATCGTTGGCCGGCCCATGGCGCTGGAACTGCTGCTGGCCCGTGCGACCGTGACCGTGTGCCATACGGGAACCCGCGACCTCAGGGCCGAAGTTGAGCGCGCCGAGCTGGTAGTGGCCGCGGTCGGTAAAGCCGGCTTCATCCCCGGGGACTGGATCCGTCCCGGGGCCGCGGTATTCGACGTTGGGATCAATCGCAGCGCTTCCGGCAAACTGGTCGGCGATGTCGAGTTCGAGCGTGCGGCCGAGCGTGCCGGCTGGATCACCCCGGTGCCCGGCGGCCTGGGTCCGATGACCATCGCGATGCTGCTCTCCAACGCGGTCGATGCCGCCTGCCTGAGGACCGGCACCCCCGTGTGACCAATGGTTGCACGCCGGGCGAAGGTTCCCGGCAGGCTCGACTATGTTGATGGCCGTGTGGTCGCGGTTGTCGTGTATCGCCGACGCCTGCACATCATCAACCTGTACCGTTCCCTGCGACCAGCCGCCGCGACGGTTACAACCTCGTGCATTGGAACACCGGTGATCTGCGGTTCTGGGCGGTCTGCGATCTGGAGCCGGGCGAGTTGCAGCGCGTCAGCGCGGCGCACGACGGCACACCGGGGGCACGGGCGCGGCAACAGGTTGTGACGGCGCGCTGCGCCGAAGCAACATCTAACCCCTGACAGTTCGCTGCCGCGACATTTCCAACATGTTACGGCCGTAGTTGGGCGCGCGCTCGGCCGGTGATCGGTGTATCATTGCAAGTCCGGCCCTGCGTTGGGTGATTGTGGAGTAGGAACGATGGCAAGACGTCCACCGAACGATGGCGCATCCTGGAGCGCCCGTGAACTGAAAACTCTGAAGGCACTCGCGAAGGCGGGAACCCCAACCGGACAGGTCGCCAAGAAGCTCGGGCGCACGGCGGCTGCGGTTCAGCAGAAGGCCATGCGCGCGGGCATCTCCTTCAGAGCGGCGAAGCGCTCCGGAGCCCGGAGAAAGAAGTAACGGGGCACGGGTTTCGATTCTTCAGGCCCGGGCGCCCGTCGCGACGGACGCCCGGGCAGTGCGTTCGCAGCCGATCCGCAAGATGCCGGCCTCTAAGGGCGGGCCCTGACTCGCTGCCAATACCGGCTTCCGCGGCGATCGGCGCCAGCAACCAAGGGGGCAGCATGTTGACGCTCATCCGCCTTACGTGGGTTCCCGTGGCGCTGGTGCTCAGCGCCTGCGATGTGCAGGTGCGTGATGAAACGCCTGCCGAGTACCCGGCCAACCACGACATCGGGATGTACGATATCAAGGCGACCGTGACGCGCGACGCGCTGGTGACGCCAGGTTCGGTATTCCTGTTTGCGCTCGGCAACAATCAGAGGATTCCACTCAGCCAGGAGGGCTCCGAGTGGCGCGGGTTGTATTCGGTGCGCTGTCAGAGCAGCTTCCCGCTGCAGATCCTGGCCGAGTGGAAGCTGCAGGGGTTGTCCGTGCGCCACAAGCTGGTGCCGCCGCAACCCCGGCAGATCAAACTGATCGAGCCGGCGCTCGCCTACTCGGCGAGTTTCGACTCCGCGGGCAAGGCACCCAAGGGCGGCTGGGTGGGGAGCGTGCAGTACCGTTTCGTGACGGTGCCGAGCGCGCAGATCACCGCGGCGCGTGTCGAGCCCTCGAGCGAGGCTGCGGCGGACGTGAAGGCGGCCAAGGCCATCTCGGTGCTGACGCCGCTTCCGGTCGTGGCGGGCTGTGGCGACCTGGCCGAGATCCGCCTCGCGGCGACCGATGCGCATGCGCACGGCACGCTGGCCATCGAGACCGATCACCCGACCGTGCCTCACTGGCAGACGAGGGTGGAGTTCTCGCCGAAGTGAATGGGACCCGACACCCGCGGGTACTCAGCGTTACGGCCGCGGTTGCGCTCATGGCGTGGACGGCGGCGGCCGTGGGCGCCGCGGGCGCAGCGTCCGCTGCAGAGGCGCCGCTGAAGATCGGCATCATCGGTGCGGGACACATCGGCGGTACGCTCGCCTCACTGTGGGTGAAAGCGGGCCATGAGGTGCTGGTGTCCTCGCGTCACCCCGAGCAGCTCAAGGGGCTCGTGAGCTCGCTCGGACCCAGGGCCCGGGCGGGTACGCCGCGCGAGGCTGCGCTGTTCGGCGATGTCGTGCTGATCTCGGTCCCCTACGGGGCGCTGCCGCAGATTGGGCGTGACCTCAGGACCGAGCTCAGCGGAAAGATCGTGCTCGACACCGGCAATCCCTATCCGCAGCGCGATGGCGACATGGCCGTGGAGGCACGCCGCAAGGGCACCGGCGTGAGTTCCGCGCAGTTTCTGCCAGGCGTGCGCCTGGTGCGTGCATTCAATGCCATAAATTCCGGGGACCTCGCCAGCGAAGCGCACCGCAGCGGCGAACGAATCGCCATCCCGCTCGCCGGGGACGACAGCCAGGCGCTCGAGGTGGCGCAGCGCCTGGTGAGAGATGCGGGCTTCGAACCGGTGGTCGTCGGGCCCCTCGCCAGCGCGCGCGAGTTCGATGTCGGGACGGCGGTTTACACCCACCTCATGACGGCGGCGCAGCTGCGGCAGGCACTCGGACTCAAGTCGCGCTAGGCCACCGGCGGCGGCTGACGCTCAACCCTCGGCAGTCGTTCGTCCAGGCACGCCCAGCTCGGCGCGCTCGAGGTCCAGATCGTCACGCTGGGCCTGGCAAGCTCGCGGTCGTCGAGCGTGCCGGCGCGCACGAAGATCAGATGCGGCCGCGCTTCCGAGGCGCTGAAGAGATGCGTTCCGCAGGCCGGACAGAAGCGCCGCTGCGCCACGTTGCCGCTGTCGGCGGTCAGACGATAGTCGCGCAGCTCACCGCTCACCGCTCACCGTCACCGCTTCGCTCGGGAAGCAGGTGTTCACCGTGGCGCTGCCGGCGCCGATGTACTGGCAGACGCGGCACCAGCAGGTTCGGGTGACGATGGGCGCGGCGCTGATCGAATAACGGACCGCCCTGCACAGGCAGCCACCGGTAATTTCCATCGCTTAGCTCCTTGGCCGGGAGTGTTCGCAGGAGCGAGGGTAGCGGAGGGAAGAGCACCGGAGTGACGCGAGCTCAAATCCGAACGTCTTGAAAATGTGCCCGCGCTGAAGAAGTTGGGCCGTTCGGGAGCGCGTTCAAACCGGTGCCGTGAAGAGTATCCTGCAACGTTCCTGAACGCTTGGTGAATAGCCCGTCGCGTGAGCGGCGGGTCGCGCGGCGGAGCCACAGGCGCATGTCCCCAAAGAGGTGAAGGCCAGTGCCCGCGCAACACAAGGGGACGGTAGCCGGTGCGAAGCCGTATCTGTCATTCTGGCAGATCTGGAACATGTGCTTCGGATTCCTCGGCCTGCAGTTCGGCTTCGCCCTGCAGAACGCCAACGTCAGCCGCATCTTCCAGACCCTCGGTGCGGGACTCGAGCAGATACCGTTGCTGTGGATCGCGGCTCCTTTTACCGGGCTGCTGGTGCAGCCGCTGATCGGCTATCTCTCCGACCACACCTGGACGAGGCTCGGTCGCCGCCGACCTTACTTTCTTGGCGGGGCAGTGCTCGCCGCAGCCGCCCTGGTGCTGATGCCGCGCTCGGTCAATCTGTGGATGGCGGCGGCGCTGCTGTGGCTGCTCGATGCCGCCATCAATGTGTCCATGGAGCCGTTCCGTGCGTTCGTGGGTGATCAGCTGAACCCCGATCAGCGACCGCTCGGTTACTCGATGCAGAGCTTCTTCATCGGTGTCGGCGCGGTAGTGGCGAGCATGCTGCCATGGCTCCTCGACCGGGTGGGTGTCAGCAACCACACCGCCGCGAACTCTGCCAGCGCTGGGATACCGGATACGGTTCGCTACGCGTTCGAGATCGGCGCTTGCGTGCTGCTGCTCGCCATCGCCTGGACTACGCTGCGCTCGCGTGAGTATCCACCGCAGGCGCTGCTGTCCTTCGATGATGCCGTGCCCGTCGGCGCCGCCGATCCCCTTGACCCGCGGCGCGAGCGCCGCAAGGGTCTCGCGTGGGGTGTCGCCGGACTTGCCGGGTTCACGCTGATTGCGCTGTGGGGGCTGGATCCGCAGCTGTATCTGCTGTGTGCCGGCGCATTGCTGTGGGGTGTAGCGCAGTGGGTCCACGGCCGGGGGGTCCCGCCAGGACTGTTCGCCAGCATCATGGGCGATCTCGCGACCATGCCGCAGGCGATGCGGCGTCTCGCGCCGGTGCAGTTTTTTTCCTGGCTGGCGCTGTTCTCCATGTGGATCTATACCACCGCAGCGGTGGCCCAGGTGCACTACGGCACCAGCGATCCTCACTCGGCTGCGTTTAACCAGGCCGCCAACTGGGTGGGCGTGCTGTTCGCAGCGTATAACGGCTTTGCCGCGCTGGCCGCGGTGATCAACAAGCCGATTGCCTTCGCGGACGATTGCGTCGGCGATGTCGCCGAAAAAGCCGTCGCGGCGATGAAGGACGGCGACATCCTTTGTCTGGAAAATACGCGTTTCCATAAAGAAGAAGAAAAGAACGATCCGGCGTTCGTCGCGGAACTGGCAAAACTCGGCGACATCTGGGTCAACGACGCCTTCTCGGCGGCGCACCGGGCGCACGCCTCCACCGAGGGCCTCGGCCACAAGCTGCCGGCCTA
>Ga0209733_1000038_pt1 | contig 15063 bp, 9 predicted proteins | sample BlaSpr_A8_OM2_M1_FD_187976 | JGI IMG/M metagenome (GOLD analysis project Ga0209733, IMG submission 187976) | Forest soil microbial communities from Thunder Bay, Ontario, Canada - Black Spruce, Ontario site 2_A8_OM2_M1 (SPAdes) (version 2) | ecosystem: Environmental > Terrestrial > Soil > Boreal...
ACGAACAGCATCCACCAGACGGCTACCAATCAGGTTTCACCCGACGCGCACGCCGGTTCTTACGCGACCGTTGGCACGAATGCATGCACGTCGTGCCATATGTCCCATGATTCGGTTGCGCCAGCGCGTTTGTTGCGGCCGGCCTCGCCTCCGGCTCCGTCGTACGATCCCGTAACCCAAAACTGCATGACCTGCCATGGTGGTGGAACATATTTGTCGCCCGCTGTTCCCAACATCATGGCCGAGGTCGCGAAGGTGAGTCATCCCCTGCCTTCGGGAAATAATTTCCATGATGCTGCCGAGACGCTGGTGGTGAACAACAACCGGCATGCAGCCTGCGTGGATTGCCACAGCGCGCACGCCTCCAACCCGGAATTGCAATTTTCCGCGCCTCCCGCCATTCGTCCGCCGCAGGCTGGAGCCACCGGCGTTAGCGCGCTCGATGGCATCACCCCGATCATTCCCGCAGTCAATCAATATGAAACTTGTCTGCGCTGTCACGGCACCAGCGTGGGCAAGCAGCGGATGCTGATCTACGGGTACGCTCCCGCGCGCGTGGTTTCCGCTCCGGATTCGTTGAATCTCATTCCGGAACTCGCCTCTACGGCCACTTCCAGCCATCCTGTAACACATGCCCGATCGAGTCCGCTGCCCCAGCCGAGCCTGCTGGTGAACATGCTGGACGAGAAAGGACTGCCTTCCACCCGCGTGGTCGGCACGCAAATCTTCTGCAGCGACTGTCATAACAGCGACGATAACCGCGAGTTCGGCGGCTCCGGCCCCAATGGTCCGCACGGGTCAATCTATTCGCATCTTCTCGAGCGCAACTATCAGTTCAGCCAGGCAGCAATTCCCGGCGGGCCGGTGACGAATCTTTTCCCCAATCCCGATACCAGCGTGGCCGGCCCGTTTGCGATGTGCGCGAAGTGCCATGACCTGACCCAGATTTTCGCGAACACCAGCTTCACCCAGCACAATCGGCATTCCTACCAGCTTGGCTTCAGCTGTTCGGTCTGCCACGCCGCACATGGCATGGGAGCCAACTCCCCTACGATCAGTGGAGAGCGATTGGTGAATTTCGACGCCAGCGTCGTGGGACCGAACGGCGCCGCACCTATCTCGTACAACCGCAGCACCAATACCTGCACGCTCACGTGCCACTCGGTGGCTCACAGCGCGAGTGGGACGGGGGCCGCGTCCGTAGCGGTGAAAGCGAATGCGATCAAAGTGAAGTGAGTGAGGTATCTGCGCCTGAACTTCGTTTTTCCGCGGCATAATGTTTTCCGCTTCAGCGGACGACTGCATGCCGGGGACCGGCAGGGCTGGATGATAGAAGGGTTTGACACTGCGGTTAGGCCCGCGGAATCAGATCTGGTCCAGCCCTGTATCGCGAACGCCGCGATCATAGAGAACAACTAAGATGCCCGCAGCGATACAAGCAGCGCCCCCCCAGAACGAACGCGGCAGACGCTATTGGCCACAGATCGGCACGGCCGTCCTCGTGCCCGTACTGCTGCTCGCAGTGATTGAAGCCGGATTGCGCCTGTTCGGCGTCGGATTTCCCACCGCTCTTACCGTGCCCTGCACTGTGCAAGGCCACCCTGCTGCTTGCTACAACCTGTTCTTCCCAGCTCCATTCTTCCCGCCCGGAATGATCAAGACACCGCAGGCCTATGCGATCCCGGCCGAGAAACCTCAGGGGACCTTCCGAATTTTCGTGCTCGGGGAATCCGCAGCCATGGGAAATCCCGATCCTGCCTACGCCTTCAGCCGATACCTCGAAGTCATGTTGCGGCAACACTACCCGTCCATGAAGTTCGAAGTGGTGAATACCGGTAGCGTTGCCATCAATTCCCACGTACTGTTGCCGATCGCGGAGGGACTGGCGAAACAGCGTCCCGATTTGTTCATCATCTACTCGGGCAACAATGAGGTCGTGGGACCCTATGGTCCCGGGACTGCGCTGACGTCTTCTGGCATGAGCCTGCCGGTCATCCGCTCGAGCATCTTCGTCCGCTCCACCCGCATTGGCCAGCTTCTCACCAAAGTTGGTACGCAGAAGAAGGAATGGGGCGGGATGGAGATGTTTCTCGACAAACAGGTGCGAGGGAGTTCGCCGCTCATGAAGTATTCGTACGAAAATTTTGAGAGGAACCTGCGCGACACCGTCGAAGTCGCTCGTCGCTCGGGGGCCCGGGTCATTGTCAGTACGGTCGCTACCAATCTGAAAGACTGTGGACCTTTTTCATCGCTCCATCGCGAGGATTTGGCACCGGACGATTTGCGCTCTTGGACGGCGTTGGTGCAACAGGGAGCGGACTTCGAAAGCGCCCGATCATATGACCAAGCACTGAAGGCCTACCTGGCAGCCACGAAGATTGATGATCAATTCGCAGAACTGGAATTCCGCTTTGCCCGGAGCCTGTGGAAGCAGGGAGACTACGCCGGCGCCAGGAAGCATTTTCTGCGCGCCCGCGATCTCGACACCCTTCGTTTCCGCGCGGACAGCAAGATTAATGACATCAACCGCTCGGTGGCGTCTTCGTCCGCGGGCGCGGAACTGGTGGACGCGGAGACAATTTTTTCGAACCAGAGTTCCGACGGAATTATCGGCAGCGACCTGATTTACGAGCACGTGCATATGACTCCACTGGGCAACTACCTGCTCGCACGCTCGATGTTCTTACAGATTGCGAGCCAAATGGCTCCAAAGGCGGGGCCGCCTCCAACCGAGTCCGACGTCCCCTCTGAGGCGGAGTGCGAACAGCTATTGGCATTCACCGGTCACGATCGTTCCCGCATCGCGGTCGAGATGCTGCAACGCTTGCAGAAGCCGCCGTTCACCAATCAAGTGAACCACTCCGATCAGGTGTTGCGCTTCACGCTCAACGCGCAGGATTCCGGCGAAAGCCCGGATGAAACCGCCGCACAGTATGAATGGGCGATCCGAAAAAATCCGGGAGACCGGGTGCTGCATTACGACTACGGACTCTTCCTATTCGAACCCAACCGCGCCGCCGCCGTGCAGCAGCTAAGCCTGTCCCGTCCCTGGGACGGGTTTCCGGTTTTCACGCCGGATGGGACGCCCGTGGAATAGAGCTAGGGAAAGCGGCCATCCCGACCTGCACCAAACCCCCTTCTCTCCCGTTCCTTACCAGATGCGCACGCGGTCCGGTGAAGCGAGGTAAAGTTTCTCTCCCGGCTGCACACTGAAAGCCGCGTACCAGGCATCGATATTGCGCACCGTGGCGGCCCGATACTCGCCGGGAGCATGCGGGTCCGTCAGCACCTCCTGACGGAGCGCGGCTTCCCGCGTCTTCGATCCCCAGTTCTGGCCGAACGCGATGAAGAATTGCTGATCGCCGGACAACCCATCCCGCGTAGGCGCGGACTTGCCCGAGAGAGAAGCCTTGTAACCGTCGTAGGCCGCGGCGATGCCGGCCACGTCGGCGATGTTTTCCCCCAGGGTCTGCTTGCCATTGATCGAGAGGTCGGGAAGAGGCTTATAGGTGTCGTACTGCGCGGCGAGTTGTGCCGTGGCTGCCTCGAAATGCTTGAGGTCGGCGGGTGTCCACCAGTTGCGCACGCGGCCTTTTGAGTCGAACGCGCTGCCTTCCGTATCGAAGGTGTGGCTGATTTCGTGGCCGATGACAGTGCCGATGGCGCCGTAGTTGGACGCAGGCGGCGCTAGAGGATCGAAGAATGGCGACTGCAAGATCGCAGCGGGAAAATTGAGTGCGTTTTGCAGCGGTAGATTCACCGCATTCACCGTCTGCGGCGTCATCGACCATTCCTTCCGGTCGACCGGCTGGCCTAGACGTCCAACCTGGCGGCGATATTCTGACAGATTGCCTCGCCACAGGTTGCCAAAAACATCGTCCGCCTTCACTTCGAAGCTGGAGTAGTCGTGCCAGGTTTCCGGGTAACCGATTCCTACGTACAGTGTGGAGAGTTTGGCCTGTGCCTCCGCCTTGGTTGCCGGATCCATCCAGGAAAGAGCTTCGATGCGCTTGCGGAAAGCAGCAATGATGTTAGCCACCATCGCCTGTGCCTGCGCCTTGGCTTCGGGCGAGAAATAGCGCTGCGCGTAGACTTGGCCGACGGCGTCGCCCAAAAGTCCGTCCACCATAAACACGCCACGCTGCCAGCGCGGACGCTGCTGTGTTGTGCCGGAAAGCACCTTGCCAAAAAAAGAAAAGCGCTCATCCACGAACGCTTTTGGAAGCACTCCTGCCTGGTCTTCCACGACATGAAACGCGAGCCAGTCCTTCCACGTTTCGAGCGGAGTGGATGCCACTAAAGCGGACTCGCCGGTGAAGGCTTCGGGCTGCCAGACAATGAAGCTGTCGACTTGCTCGATGCCGGCTCCGCGAAAGTACTCGGTCCAGTTCAGGCCGGGAGCCTTCGCCGCAAAGTCAGCCCGAGTCCAGGTATTGTTGGCTTTGTGAATGTCTTCGTTATCGGCCAGGCTGCGATGGCTCTGCGCAATGGCATGCTCGAGCTCAAGAATGCGGGTCGCGCGCGCATCCGTGTCCGAGAATCCGGCAAGCTTGAGAATAGCCGCGACGTGAGTCTGATACTGGGCGCGAAGACTGCGCCCGCGCTCGCTGTCGTCAAGATAATATTCGCGATCTGGAAGTCCCAGGCCGCCCTGCATCAGATAGGCTTTGTAGTGCTCCGAATCATTGAAGCCGGGCGCGACCCACAGTCCAAAAAGATTCGGAGTGTAAAAGTTCGTGTTATTGAGCGCGTCAACGTCCGCTCGCAAGGTCTCGCCAAATGCACGCGCCAATTCCTGCTTGTCATGGATGCCAGCGATCGCATCCAGGTGCGGACGAAGAGGCGCAAGGCCTTTCGCTTCGATGGCGGCCTCGTCCATGTAGGAGTTGTAAAGGTCAGCAACTTTGCGTGCGCCGGAACCTGTGGCCGGGTTCGACTTGGCAATCTCTTCAATCAGGTCAGCCGTTCGCTTGTTGCTCAGGTCTGCCAGACTCGAAAAGACGTCGACCTCGGCGCGATCCGGCGGAATTTCCGTGCGCTTGATCAAGTCGCCATTGGCATATTGATAAAAATCGTCACCCGGCTTGACCGAGCGATCCATGTTGGCGACGGCGATGCCGTGGGTTTCGGGTACGGTCGCATTCTGCGCGAGAGTAGCGAGAATACAGATTGCGCAACACACGACTGCGAATTTTAGAAATCTAGGAGTTTGTTTCATGAGGGCTCCGAACGGGTGGGTCAAATTAAGGTGTCAGTCTCTTTTTACGCGTACTGACAAGTGTACCGCGCTTCCTGGGCGAGAGACTTGGAAATGAGCAAGTCATTCGGCTCAGCCGAGCGGGAGTTTCGCAGGGCTAACGCATGTTATTTGTTATTTGTGGGTGCCCGCTTCAGTCTAAAACTTGTTGTACATAAACTGGGCGGTGCTCGCGCCGCGGGTGAGTGTCACGATCAGCAGGAAAAACAAGGCCAGCGCATAGAGCGGCGGGATCCAGAACCAGCGCCAGCGAGCCATGAGACCGATGATGCCCGGATTAGCATGGCCTTGGGTGAGCTGCGCGCTTGACGAGGGGCCTTCAAGGGCGTCGATGGTCAACAGAGCGATCGCGTATCCCAGCGCCAGCGCCACCACCAGCAGATATAGGCTTCCACTCAGAAAGTGCGAAACGTAGCTCGCTGGCGATACGACCACCGCGAGCATCTGACGCGCCTGCGGCAGAGAATTCGTGCGAAAGAAAATCCATCCCAGGTTGATGAGCGCCATGGTCGCAACCCACGAGAGTGGAGTCCACAACGCAGCGGGGGGTTCCCAATCGAACTTGCGCTCTGCCTGCTGCACTTGACGATGAAGCACCAGCAGCACTCCGTGATAGCAACCCCACACGAGAAACAGCACGCTTGCTCGATGCCAAAGTCCGAACAACACCATCGAAATCACGAGCGCGAGATTTCGCCACCACACCTCGCGGTGCAACATCGCCAGCGGCAGGAAAACATAATCGCGAATCCAGAACGATAGCGACATGTGCCAGCGCGTCCAGAAGATCGAGGGACTGGTGGATTGAAACGGCCGCGCGAAGTTTTCGGGCACGGTGAAACCCAGGGCTTGCGCGGCGCCGATCGCGATGTGCGAGTAGCCGGCGAAATCCAGGAAAAGTTGCAGCCCGTATCCCAGCGCCAGGCACCAGACATCCGCGCCACTCCATTGCGTCAAATGATCGAAGCCGCTTGTGATCCCGTCGCCACCCAGAATCCCCTGCCCCAGCAATTTGGCCAGTTGCACCATGAGCACACCCGTAGCAATGCGGGCCAATCCACGTCCAATGTCATTCCAACGAGTAGGCTCCGGGGAGCGAAATTGCGGAAGCATATCGGGCATGCGGCAGATGGGACCAGAAATGGTGACGGGAAAGAAAACCATGTAAAGAGCAAACTCGAAGAAAGATGGATCGAGTTCTTCGCCGCGATAAAGATCGAACAGGTAACTCATCGCCTGGAAAGTCCAGAACGAAATCCCCAAGGGCAGCGCCAGGTGCGAGAACCGCTGCAATGAAGAGAGAGGGAAGTGCACGGCGGCTTCGGGAAGATACTTAAAGCACCCAAGCAGCGCCAGGTTCAGAAGAATCCCGAGAGACAGGATGGTGCCGGAAGGTTTTCGGCGAAGCCATTCGCCCACCAGAAAATTTAATATCGTGGACGTGAGAAGAACCGCCGCGAACCAGGGTCCCCACGTAACATAAAGGCCGTAGCTGGCAATCAGCAGAATGGTCTGCCGCACCCTTCGCGCGCGGACTTTAGCGAGGACGGCTACACAAAGCAGAAACAGCAGACAGTATAGGATGCCTTGAAACAACATGCCTCCATCGCGTCCAGGGAAACCGAATCGGGCGCCGGAATAACGACTTCAATCCATTGAATAACGGCAGGGATTAGAGGGACGATCCCGCCTGGGACAGCAAACAAGAATAAAGGGCGGATTCGTCACTTACAAGAACACTCGAGGTCAGGAGCGGCAGTTTTAGATTTCCCCTGCACGTCTTAGCGTCCTCCGCGGGGTTTCTTCGCGAACTCTGCGGTCAAAAGCTTTTAAACCGCAAACTGAGCCGAGACTCCGCAGGCCGCCAATAACCTATCGAGAAGATGGAATTGCACGTCGACTCAATCCCCGAATGCAATAATGTTCGGTGCAATTCCGCAATCTCACCGACGCGCTCGATGCGGCTCCGGCCAGCCGTCCATTTATCACCGTCTGGATCGATGAAGACGAGCGCGAGACGCTGACCTTTGCCGACTTTCGCAGTCGCGCCCGGAAGCAGGCTGGGGCACTTCGGGATCACGGCGTAACTTTTGGTGATCGGGTGGTCATCATCATGCCCCAGGGCATACCCGCGATGGCCACGTTTGTCGGAGCGATGATGCTGGGCGCGGTGCCCACGTTCCTCGCTTACCCCAATTTCAAGATCGAGCCCTCCAAATATAGCTCCGGCCTGGCCGGCGTCACCGCGAATCTCAAAGCCAAAGCTGTGCTCATCGATGCAGAATTCCCTGACGACATGCTTGATCACGTATCTCTCAATAAAGGATCAACGCTGCTTCGGATGGCAGGAGGCGGCGAAGCGCACACGGAACCAGATTTAGCGCTCCCGGAAATTCAAGCTGAGAGCCTGGCCTTCATCCAGCATTCCGCCGGCACAACCGGGTTGCAGAAGGGAGTAGCTCTCACCCATTCTGCAGTGCTGCGCCAACTCAGCCACTTACAGCGAGCGCTGAGGATCGATGGAGCCTCCGATCGCATTTACAGCTGGCTGCCTCTTTATCATGATATGGGCTTGATCGCATGCTTCATGTTGCCCATGGTCTGCCACGTGCCGATTGTGATGCAGTCGCCGCTGGACTGGGTGATGCATCCGGAAACCATGCTGCAAATCATCAGCGAGCACAAGTGCACCCTGGCCTGGCTGCCGAATTTTGCGTTTCAGTTTATGCCCCGGCGGACGCCCCAGAACCGGTGGGCCCAGTACGATCTGTCGTCGCTACGCGCGTTGATCAATTGTTCCGAGCCGGTTCGCGCGAGCAGCATGCTGGAGTTTCAGAAGGCCTTTGCGATCGAGAGTCAGGTCTTGCAATCCTGCTATGCGATGGCGGAAAACGTATTTGCGGTGACTCAATCGGAACTCAATCACCCACCGGTTCGCGTTTGGGCGGAGGGCCAGGCCTTTCGTAGCGCTCATCGTGTAGTTCCGGTGGCAGACGGAACCTCGGGCGCAATTGCCTTCACCTCGTCAGGCCGCTTGCTGCCCAATCATGAACTACGCATCGTTTCTGATTCGGGCGCGGTCCTTGACGACGCCGACGTCGGCGAGATTCAGGTTAAGACTGACTGTATGTTCAAGGGTTACTTTAACCGTCCCGATCTTACTGCGCAGGCGATTGTCGATGGCTGGTATCACACCGGCGACCTCGGGTTCTTCCGGGAAGGCGAACTCTACGTGGTGGGCCGGAAGAAAGACTTGCTGATCATCGGCGGCGAGAATATTTATCCCCAGGACATTGAGGAAATTGTTGCAAGTCATCCGGCCATCCATGATGGCCGCGTGATCGCCATGGGCGTGTACAATCCCGACCTTGGAACGGAAGATATCGTGGTAGTCGCGGAAGTGGAAGCTGCAGAGCTTCTCGCCGACATGGCGAAGATTGAGAGCGAAATCCGGAGCCAGGTCGTGGCCGGCATGGGAGTCGCAATCCGCACGATCATCCTGAAGCCGCCAAAATGGATTGTGAAGAGCACGGCGGGGAAGGCTGCTCGCTCGGCCACGCGCGAAAAGTTGCTACAAGAGCATCCGGAACTTGATGTTGAGCTTTAGGAGAAGAATGCTGGCATGACCGACGAAACGCAGCAGATGATTGAACACATCACGCAGCTCATCCGGAAACCAGGCATGACCTTGGACCAGAACACTCCGCTGGTTTCGTCTGGACTGATCGATTCAATGGCGCTGGTCGATCTGCTGCTCAAGCTGGAAGACCTCACGCATCTGCGCATTCCTGCAGGAAAGGTACAGCCCAAAGACCTGGACACGGTGGCGAAGATGTTCGTTACCGCGCAGCGTGTGGGGAAGCCTCGAAAGTAGTCCTCCAACGTCGCTTACTGCTCCCTCAACGTGGCTGGATCTAAATGTCGAGTAATCATGGCATTTGCTTCTGCCTCCTCGAGCATTTGATTGCGGTCCCACTCCGGCCGCAGCACCATGGCCTTGATATGGAAATGAGACATCTTCGCAGCGTCATCAATCCGAATGAGCATTTCGTTTCTCTGCAGCCGAAAGCGTGTGACCTCGGCCAAAGGGATGAGTTGCTCCGAGCTTTTCCCGCTGATGACGAAGACCACCTTGTCTGCCACCAGGACGTACTCGGGACACAGCGCGGCCGGTTCCATGTTGGCGCCCCCTGACATCGTTGCCATGAACCCATGCTGTGCGGCCAGGCAGGCTGTCATCCGCATGCGTAGGATCGTGCCCGTCTGCAAGCTCTGAGTTTGCGCGGAGAGAAAAGCCGGAAAGGTGAGCACAAAAATGCAAAATATCGCGCGTTTCATAAACCCCCAATTATCGAATTCGGTCTGGATAGTAATATCCGCTTCGGCTGCGGAACTGCAGGTTAAGGTTGTGGGTCGGCAGAATCTGCACCGTATGGAACCCGTATGCCCGATTCGGTAGTCGATAGCTCACCGTGTAGTTTGCCTGAAAACCTTCAAGTATTACATTGATGGCGTCGGCAGCGCCGTTTGACGGCGGGAAATAGCGGCCCCCGCTAGCGCTCGCCAGCCCTTGCAGAACCGTGGCGCCGGGGAAAGAGGCAAAAGGCCGGTTCAGGTCGATGCAGTCCACTTGAACTTCATTGCGCAGCGAGGCGTCGACCGCATCGTGCAGCGAACTTCGGCTGATGGTGTCGGCGCCGTCAGAAAACACGATCAGAACTTTCTGGGCATGCGCGTCGCCGTGCTGTGAAAGAAAGTCTGTCGCAAAGACAATGCTGTCGTACAACGGCGTAAGGCCACCGGCGCGTCCTGCCGGGAGTCGCTCGGCGGTGCCAGCGGTACGGCAATTCCCGGCACAAAGCAGCGCCGGTTGCACACCTTGAAAGGAAAACATGGAAAGATTTTCGTCAGGAATTCCGGCGGTCTGGGAAACCAGATTCAGAACGTCGGCAAGTTCCTTGCGAAAGTGGGGCGTGACGGATTCGCTGCCGTCGATGAGAATGGCGATCTTCAGCTTCGTCCAGTCGGAGCGGGTAAAGCTTTGAAAATTGCGGACGATAATCTGTTTGTCAACCACCGCGAAATCGCTGGCTTGCAACGTGGCCACGCCGTGATTGTTCTGGTCCATGGCAGAGAAGTTCAGACGAACTTCGATGGCGTTGGTGCGATAGGTATATTCCGGCGGATCACCAGCCACGGCGGGCGCAATTCCCGCCAAAAACATCAGCACCGCGATCAGCGGCCGGACGGGTCGATTAGCTACAGCTGCGGCCATACCAACTACATCGGCCTTTTGTACGAAACTTTAGGACGTCCCCGTTACCACTGTCATTTCTTTTCTCTGTTCGTCGCACCGTCTGGTTCAAGAGTTGCCCCGGCTCCGGATGCAGCGCAGGCTGTAGCGCCGGCACCTTGCCGGCTGTCGCGAGGGCGTCTCGCCCTCGCATTCGGCGCGCGAGGAACAGCTGTCGGGTCCGAGAGCGCTACTTTTGGCAGCGGCCAGCCTGTGCGGCAAATCACGGCCCCGGGTGAGTAGCCTCACTGTGCAACAAAAACAATGCCGTTAAGATCGGCCTGTCCTTCCCCCAGGTAACTCGGAAACTGCCGTTTCGGCACCTTTCCTTTTCCGAGTAGAGAGGCTTCGTGCAAAGCCTCGGCAATACGTCGTCGTGCATGGACTACCCGAAGGCGGAATCTTTCCCACCTGACAGGGGTCAGACTCTGCGTCGTTTCCAACGGTCCCTTCCCCCGCCCTGAAGATCAAGGATAGCTCTGACATAGGGCCCCTTCATGCGACTCAGATCGATAGGAGGCGAATCCAATGACGCGCCGTTCCTTGGTCATGGTTCTTATCCTGCTTGCGTCCACTCCGCTTTTCGCAGGCGCTCCAAAATCCAATCCCGATCAGGCGATTGATCGGATCATCGCCAACGAACGCGCGCTGTCCGCCACCATGCGCAACTACAGTCCGATGGTGGAAACCTACCTGCAGCGCATGCAACCCGACACGGCCCTGGGATACGTTCCCTCTGAAGATCGCTACTTCCTGGGACGAGTGCAATTTCAGCAGGCCAAGGAAGAGTTTTACCTGGACAAGCGCCTGGTGGAGCGGATGGCGGGCTCCTATTCGAAGCTCTATTCGCTGAGTCCGGTGGGCTTCTCCAGCATGATCTTCGTCGATCGCACGGGCTTCGATCGCAAGAATTATCAACTGCGCTACATGCAGAACGAGTTCCTGGGAGAAGTACGCTGCCTGATTTTCGAAGTGAGTCCCCGCAAAGACAAAAATAAGAATCACCAGGCGAGCCGCTTCAGGGGTGCGATCTGGGTGGAGGATGCGGGCTACAACATCGTCCGCTTCAATGGCAGCTACGGCACCTTCCACATCGACAGTTGGCGAATGAACCTGCGCGCGGGACTATGGCTCCCTGCCGTGGTGTACTCGGAAGAGTTCGACTCCAACAAGCCGCAAACCCAGAATCCACGCCTCAAGGCTCAGACCCGGATCTGGGGCTACAACCTCAGCCCGCGCCGGGAATCAGAGTTCACAGAGATTGTTGTCGATCCGAAAGCAGCAAAGGATCTGTCGGAGAATCCCGATCAGAGTCCGCTGGATATTCAACGCTCCTGGCAGAGGCGCGCCGAGGACAACGTCATCATCAAGCTCGAAGAACTGGGATTGATCGTGCCCGAGGGCGAGGTCGACAAGGTTCTGCAGACCGTCATTACGAATCTTGAGGTTACCAACGACATTGTCCTCGATCCCCAGGTTCGCTGCCGGATTATCCCGACGACGCCCATGGAAGTCGCCACCATCGGCCACACCATCCTGATCAGCCGCGGATTGCTGGACGCGTCGCCCAACGAAGCCGCGCTGGCCGTCGTTCTGGCTCACGCGCTGGCCCATGCGACCCTGGGCCACGACCTCGACAGCAGCTTCGCCTTCAACGATCGCATGGTTGTGCCCAGCCTGCAGCAGTTGCCGCTCTTTGATTTCAAGCACACCGCCGAACAGGAGCGGGAAGCCGATGCCCTTGGGCTGAAGATTCTGGCGAACTCGCCCTATAAAGACAGCCTTGGCGAGGCTGGGCTTTTCCTGAAAGCTTTAGCCAAGTACAGTAAGAAGTTGCCCAACCTCACCCGGGCGAATCTTGGCGAGTGTCTGCTGACGGATAGTCGCGTTTCATTCATGAGTCCCATCGCGGATGCCGCACCTGCGCTGGAACTCGATAATCCACAGCAGATCGTTGCGCTGCCCTTGGGCAGCCGCGTGAAACTCGATCCTTGGGCGGGCCAATTGAAGTTCGTGAAAGCGCAGCCGCCTCGCATCTACTCCGCCAAAGATAAATTGGCGCTGGAAGTCACGCCCTTTTCGCCGTACCTGGTCCGTCTCAAGCCTGCGGGGTCAATGCCAGGAGCTGCGTTGGATTCACTCCAGGACCGCTAATCGAGGATCTCTATGAAACTCTCCGCGCGGTTCGCGCTCCTTTTGATGATGGCGTGGTTGTTAGGCCCGCGTCTGGGCTACGCAGGGGCACATCCCACTCCAGTGGACGAGAACACAAACTGCCTGGAATGCCATGCCGACCACGCGACGGGCGATCACGTTCATCCCGCCGTCAAACTGGGATGCACTTCCTGTCACACGATCGAGAACCGCGAGGACGCGAGTTATATCGTTGTCAAGCAGTCGAAGACCATTATCTGCTTTGAGTGTCATGGGCCCGAGGTGTTTTCCTACTCGCATTTTCCCTACGCCTCTGGAGACTGCCTGCGCTGCCACAATCCTCACGTTGCGGCCAATCCTCGCCTGTTGCGCACGAAAGTGAACGAACTCTGCCTGAAGTGTCACCAGCGCTGCCCCGAGAGTGTTCCTTCGCGTTACATGCCGACCATCGTGCTCACGGCCGACGATCGCCTGGGGCATCCCTACGAGCGTCATCCCGTCCGTGGCAGTCGCGATCCGCTCACGGGTGACGAACTATCCTGCATCAGCTGCCACCGGGCACACGGCGGGGGGAAGCTACACCTGCTGAAAATGGGATCGGAAATTCCCGAAGACGCCCTAAACCAAAACACCGAGACGAACGATATGTGCCGCAAGTGCCATCTGATTCTGTGGGGATTGGATGGCGCCACGTCGGCGAAAAAGCACAAGAATAAGAAATCGAAGTAGAGGCGCGGTTCCGAAGCGCCGGTCTAGGTGATACTCACTTCCGTATAAGTTCCATACACTTGCCGCAGGGCTTCGCAAATTTCGCCGACGGTGGCGTAGGCGCGCACTGCGTCCACGATGTAGGGCATGGTGTTGGCTGAGGAAACGTTGCCGTTGACTCCGGCATTCGGTTGCTGCGCCGCGGCCTTCTTGAGAGCCTCCAGCGCCCGCTGGACGGCGTCATTCGAGCGGCGCGCCCGCAGAGTTTTCAGTTTCGCCGTTTGCTGCCGGGCTACGGTCTCATCGATATAGAGAGTGTACGGCGCCTCCTCTTCGATGACGAATTCGTTGGCGCCCACGATGACCTTCTCCCGGGCCTCGACTGCGCGCTGGTACTGGTAGGAAGCTTCCGCAATCTCTTTCTGCGGATAGCCGCGATCGATGGCTTTCACCATGCCGCCCATGGCGTCGAGCTTGCCGAAGTAATCGAACGCTCCGTGTTCCATTTGCAGCGTCAGATTCTCCAGGAAGTAGGAGCCGCCGAGGGGGTCAACCGTCTGCGTCACGCCCGATTCATAGCCAATGATCTGCTGCGTGCGCAGCGCGATGCGGGCGGCCTCCTCGGTGGGAAGCGCCAGTGCTTCGTCGTAGGAATCCGTGTGCAGCGATTGCGTTCCGCCCAATACCGCCGCCAGCGCCTGGATGGCCACGCGCGCAATATTATTCAGGGGCTGCTGCGCTGGCAGGGATACACCCGCGGTCTGGGTGTGGAAGCGCATCAGCCATGTGCGCTGGTTCTTCGCGCCAAAACGCTCTTTCATTACGCGATACCAGATCTTGCGCGCGGCACGGTACTTGGCGATCTCTTCGAAGAAGTCGTTGTGCGCGTTGAAGAAAAAACTGAGGCGCGGGCCGAACTCGTCCACATCGAGCCCGCGGCGTCGCGCCCACTCCACATATTCCACGCCGTCATAAAGCGTGAACGCCAGTTCCTGGAGCGCGGTCGAACCGGCTTCGCGAATGTGGTATCCGCTGATGGAAATCGTGTTGAAGCGCGGCGTGAAGATCGAGCCGAACTCAAAAGTGTCGATGACCAGCCGCATCGACGGCGCCGGGGGATAGATGTATTCCTTCTGCGCGATGTATTCCTTGAGAATGTCGTTCTGAATCGTGCCGGAAATTTTCTTCCAGTCGGCGCCCTGCTTTTCCGCCACCACCAGGTACATGGCCCAGAGCACCGACGCGGGGGAATTGATGGTCATCGAGACCGTCGTCTTCTCCAGGTCGATGCCGCCGAAAAGAATCTCCATATCTTCGAGCGAGTCGATGGCGACACCGCACTTGCCGACTTCGCCCTCGCTCGCCGGATGGTCGGAATCGTAGCCCATCAGCGTGGGCAGATCGAAGGCGACGGAAAGTCCGCTCCCGCCGTGTTCCAGCAGATATTTGTAGCGCTGGTTGGTTTCCTCAGGCGAGGCGAAGCCCGAGAACTGCCGCATGGTGAAAAGCTTGCCGCGATATCCGGTGGCGTGAATGCCGCGCGTATAGGGCGGCTGGCCAGGATAGCCGAGATATTTTTCTTCGCTCCAGTCCTCCGGCAGATCGGCTTCGGTGTAGAGGCGGCGAATCGGCACGCCGGAAATCGTGGTGA